>Ga0307512_10004905_pt1 | contig 14292 bp, 16 predicted proteins | sample 14_EM_MG_FD_200267 | JGI IMG/M metagenome (GOLD analysis project Ga0307512, IMG submission 200267) | Populus trichocarpa ectomycorrhiza microbial communities from riparian zone in the Pacific Northwest, United States - 14_EM | ecosystem: Host-associated > Plants > Roots > Unclassified | place... | reverse complement strand
CGGTCGAGGAGCTGCCGTTGCTCCGCCTCGGCCGTCAGGCCCGGCGGCTGCGGTCGCTGCCGGTAGATCTCGGATAGCAGAGAAGGACTCCACCGCCGGGGGATCGCGGTGGAGTCCTTCTCCTGTGAACTAGTTAGTTCACTTGGTGGCGAGCTTCTGACCAGGAACGATCAGGTTGGGGTCGCCGATGTACTGCTTGTTCTTCTCGTACAGCGCCTGCCACCCGCCGGGGACGTTCGCCGCGGTGGCGATCTTCGACAGGGAGTCACCCGCGACGACCGTGTAGTCGCCGGCCGGGTTGGACGCCACGAGCGCCGGGGCCACTGGGGTGGTCCGAACCGGCGCCTTCGCCTTGGTGTTCGTCGGAGCCTTGGCCTTGGCCGGGGCCTTCGCGGCGGGAGCGGCCGAGCCGCCGCCACCACTGGCGCCCGCCTTCTTGCCGCACACCGGCCATGCGCCGATGCCCTGGGAGGCCAGCACGTTGTTGGCCACCCGGATCTGCTCCGCACGGGAAGCGTTCGCCGGGTTGCCGGAGCCACCGTTGGCGTTCCACGTGCTCTGGCTGAACTGCAGGCCACCGTAATAGCCGTTGCCGGTGTTGATGCTCCAGTTCCCGCCGCTCTCGCACTGAGCGATCGCGTCCCAGTTGGGGTCCGCCGAAGCGAACGCGGGGGCCACTGCCAGTGGTGCACCGACCGCGACGCCTGTGAGCACGACGCGAGCAATGGTGCGACGAACGGCATTGGACGGCTTGCGGTGAGTGCCTCGATACGCCATTTCGGTCTCAGCCTCAGCGCCTGGTAAAGCCCCTGTAAGGGCTCTTTCCCGATCCGGAGGTTTCTTTCTGTCGGGGGTCTGCTCCCAAGTGTCCGCCGGATCGGGTTAGGCGCTTCGGGCACTCGGGTCCTCGCGGTTGGTCGGGGCCAACCAGAGAGCGACGGTACGTTCCGAAAACGGCCGAACAAAATTCTGGAGTACGTGATGACCATCACAGTAACACCTTTCGGTGTACCGCGATGGGAGCTGTAACCGCAGGTCAGGCCTGCATTCGGGGCCGTTATAACCCCGTGATAGTAGCCAAACAATTCACACTGGCTGAGCGTTGCGTCACGTCGTTCACGCTGAGTTGCCTACCCCTTCGGCTGCACGCTGAAATCGGTCCGTTACCTGGCGCAAAGCATCTGCCAATTCAACCGAGGACTCGACCTTGAAATCGATCTCCAAGAACGAGAGCAGGAAGGCAAGCAACTGCGGCGTATCGGCGCCGATGGTCAACCGGCAACTGCCCTCGTCGATCTTCTCGATCGTGCCGTAGGTCACCAATTTCCGCACTTTTTCGTGGTCAATGGGTGCCGCCACCAGCACCGACGCCTGAAACGGCCACATCCGGGCAATCCGGGCAGCCACGAACGCGGCGGCATCCCCGCCAGGAATCTCCCGAGGCGTGAACCGGGCGCCGAGTGGCACCTTGGGCACCATCCGATCCACCCGGAAGGACCGCCAGTCGTCCCGCGCGACGTCCCAGGCCACGAGGTACCAGCGCTTTCCCCAGGCCACGAGCTGGTGCGGCTCAACCTCGCGCCGCTGCTCAGCGGCGTCGTACGCGGCGACGTAGTCGAACCGCAGCCGCTGCCGATCCCGGCAAGCGGTGGCCACGGCGGTCAACACCTCGAGCGACACGTCGTTCCCCGGCGTGTCGACGGTAGCCACCCGCAACCCATTCACCCGATGGCGAAGCCTCGAAGGAAGTACCTGTTCCAACTTGACAAGCGCCCGCAACGCCGTCTCGCCAATCCCAGCCACCCCACCCCCAGCAGCCGTCCGCAACCCAATAGCCACCGCGACAGCCTCATCGTCATCCAGCAACAGCGGCGGCAGCTCAGCGCCCGCCCCCAACTGGTACCCGCCAGCGGTACCCGAGGTGGCATTGACGGGATAGTCGAGCCCACGCAGCTTGTCGACATCCCGCCGCACAGTTCGCGTGGTCACCCCGAGCCGCTCAGCCAACTCGGCTCCAGACCACTCACGCCGCGTCTGCAGCAGCGTCAGCAGCTTGAGCAGTCGAGCCGAGGTCTCCTTCACAACCCCGAGTCTGACACCGCTCGAGGACAGAAGCTGTCCGCGAACGGCACGAATGCACTGAAGGGCCCCTTCCGCATGCTGGGCGTGCGGAGGGGGCCCTCAGTGCATTGACGGCCTAGTTCGAAACGCTGATCAGATGATCACGGAAGCCCTGCCCGAACGCGGTAGGAGTTCCGTTGTAGTCGGTGATCAGCGCAGGCCCGCTGGTGCAGGGCCACGTGTTCCACGTCCACCCGAGATACCCGACCCCATGCGAGTCAGCCCAGCTCATCACCTGGTCGATGAACGAGTGAGCACACGTGTTCTCCCCGATCTCACTGATGGTCAACGGCACCGAAGCCGCCACCGGCGCCCACTCACTGTTCCAACAACTCGTACTGATGCACGCGTTGAAGTTGTACACATGCGCGAACGCCATCAGGTTGTTCAGCGGATCAGAAGGCTTGTACGTCAGCCACTGAGCGATGTTGTTCGACCACGTCAGCCCGCCAACCATGATCACGTTGGTCGCACCGGTCGCGCGAACCGCGTTGACCAGGCTCTGGAAACCAGCCACCTGGTAACCGATACCCGGACAGGTGCCGCCGTCGCGATAGCAGGCCCAACCCGCCGTGACGTTGCCGGCGGGGATGTCCGGGTACGGCTCGTTGAACAGATCCAGCACCACCGCGTCGTTGCCCTTGAACGTGTTCGCCACGCTGGTCCAGAACTGCGGCGCGTACTGGGCGTCCGGCATCGGCTTCTGGCACCGGGCGATGACCTCGGAACACCCAGCGCCCGCGCCGCCGTACTGGCCGTAGTTCCAGTGCATCTCGACGATCGGCGTGATGCCGCTGGCGATCAGCAGGTTGACGTAGTTGCGGACGTTCTGCTGGTACGTGGCGCCACTCGCACCCGCCGCGGGCACACTGCTGGTGCCGAGCCAGCACTCCTCGTTCAGCGGGACGCGGACCGTGCGGACCTTCCACGTCCGCATGGCGTTGATCGACGCCTGGTCCATCGGGCCGTCCCACATCCCGTTGCCCTGGATGCACGCGAACTCGCCGCCGGACCGGTTCACGCCCAGCAGCCGGTACGTCGCGCCGCTCGCGGTCAGCAGCCGGTTGCCGGAGACGTGCAGTGCCGGCGCCGCGCCGCCGCCCGACTGTCCGCCGACGGTGATGCTGACCGGGTTGCTCGTGCCGACGCCGCCCTGGTTGTCGGTGGCCTTCGCGGTGACCGAGTACGTGCCGGCGCCGACGTTGGTGAACGTCGCGCTGTACGGCGCGGTCGTGTCGGTGACCGTCATCGAGCCCAGTGAGAAGTCGACCCGCGCGACGGTGCCGTCCGAGTCGCTGGCGTTCGCGTTCACCGTGACGGTGGCTGGCGCGTTGTACGTCGTGCCGGATGCCGGGCTGGTCACCGAGGCCGTGGGGAGCGCGTTGCCAGGCGTGGTCGAGCCGGTGCACACGACGTTGTTGACCGAGAAGGTCGCCGGCGCCGGGTTGCTGCCGGTCCACGTGCCGTTGAACCCGATCGACGTCGACGCCCCGGTGCCGAGGTTGCCGTTGTACGACTGGTTCACCGCGGTCACGTTCGCGCCGGACTGGGTCCAGGTCGCGCCCCAGCCGCCAGGGGAGACCTGCTGGCCCGCGGTGAAGCTGAACCGCAGCGTCCAGGAGGTGATCGGGTCACCGACGTTCTGCACCGTGACGCTGGCGCCGAAGCCGCCCTGGCCTGGGCCGGAGTTCCAGTCGTTCGTCGTGTACGTGACCTTGCAGCCCGCGGCGGCCTGCGCCGGAGCCGCCAGGGTGACCGCGACGCTCGCGGCCAGTGCCATTACCAGACCGATGATGGGGATCCTCGTTGATCTGAACATCCGGTCGCCTCCCAGCAGGGGGTTCAAAGGGGCGTTCCTGGAAGCGCTCCCACAAGCCATTGCTGTCAGGGCTCGAAGTGTTTCTGGGAGCGCTCCCAGTCTGAGGGTGTATCGGTCCAGTCGTCAACCACTGTGTGGGTGTCAGCCGCCCGCGAACGGGGGGAGCACGTCGACGCCGGAGCCGTCCGGCAGCGAGATCGACTGGTCCCGCACGGCGACGCCGTCCAGGAGGAAGCTGCATGCGGTCAGCACGCGGGTGAGCTTGTCGCCGTGCTTGCCGCCCAGCTCGGCGACCAGATCGCCGACGGTCGCGCCAGCGGGCATCGCGACGGTCTCCTCGGCGAGGCCGACCGCGCCGCGGGCGCCCGCGAAGTACCGGACCCGGACTGTCGTGTTCACGCGACACAGGTTAGTCGCGGTGACCGGCGGTCGTCCGCGCCGGGAGATTTATCGACAAAGCGACATGACCCCGGTCGATGTGGACGTGTGCGGCGAAGCTGCGACCATGGAGGCATGGCCGAACCGCGCAAGTGGACGTACCTGATGGACATGGACGGGGTTCTGGTGCACGAAGAGCACCTCATCCCGGGGGCCGACAAGCTCATCGAGGAGCTGCGTGCCAAGGAGCTCGAGTTCCTCGTGCTCACCAACAACTCCATCTACACCCGGCGTGACCTGCGGGCACGCCTGCACCGGACCGGCCTGGACCTGCCAGAGGAGAGGATCTGGACCTCCGCGCTCGCGACCGCGAAGTTCCTCGACACCCAGCGCCCGGACGGCTCGGCGTTCGTCATCGGCGAGGCAGGCCTCACCACCGCGCTGCACGAGGTCGGCTACACCCTCACCGACCGCGACCCGGACTACGTCGTGCTCGGCGAGACCCGCACGTACAGCTTCACGGCCATCACCACCGCGATCCGCCTCGTCGAGCAGGGCGCCCGCTTCATCGCGACGAACCCGGACGCGACCGGCCCGTCCCGCGAGGGCTCGCTGCCCGCGACCGGCTCGGTGGCGGCGCTGATCGAGAAGGCGACCGGCCGCGCGCCGTACTTCGTCGGCAAGCCGAACCCGTTGATGATGCGTTCCGCGCTCAACTCGCTCGGCGCGCACTCGGAGGCGACACTGATGATCGGCGACCGCATGGACACCGACGTCCGCTCCGGTCTGGAAGCCGGTCTGCACACGATTCTCGTGCTCACCGGCATTTCTACCGCCGCGACGGCGGAGCGTTTCCCCTACCGTCCGAGCAGGGTCATCGAGTCGGTCGCCGACCTGGTCGGCAGCGTTGACGACCCGTTCCCTGCTTAGTGGTTTCCGAACTGGATTAAGGTCGCACCGTGGAGGAAGGACCATCGACCTTCGTTGTCGGCGACGTGCACGGGCATCTCGACGAGCTGCTCGCCGCGCTCGCCGACGCCGGCCTGGTCGACGAGGAGGCCACCTGGTCCGGCGGCGACACCCATCTGTGGTTCCTCGGCGACTTCGTGGACCGCGGCCCGGACGGCATCGGCGTGATCGACCTGGTCATGCGCCTGTCCGAGGAGGCGACGAGCGCAGGCGGCCAGGTGCAGGCGCTGCTGGGCAACCACGAGATCCTGCTGCTGGGCATGCACCGCTTCGGCGACACGGAGGTCCCGTCGGACTTCGGCCCGCGCAGCTTCGCCCGCAGCTGGGAGATGAACGGCGGCCAGCCAACCGACCAGGAGGCCGTCACCGACGAGCACATCGAATGGCTGATCACCAGACCCGCGGTGGAGCTGGTCGGCCGGCACCTGCTGATGCACTCGGACACGCTCGAGTACCTGGTGTGGGGCTCGGACATCGACGAGATCAACGAGAACATCCAGGACGTGCTGGACTCCGACGACCTCGTCGAGTGGTGGGAGGTCTGGCGCCGCCTGACCACGAGACACGCGTTCCGCGGCCCGAACGGCTCCGACGTGGCGTCCCAGCTGCTGACCGTGCTGGGCGGCGAGCAGGTCGTGCACGGCCACTCGGTGATCGCCGACCAGCTGGGCATCGCCCCGACCATGGTGGACAGCCCGTACGAGTACGCGGGCGGCAAGGCCCTTGGCGTGGACGGCGGCGTCTTCGTCGGCGGCCCGTGCCTGGTGGTCGAGCTGCCCTGGGAGCAGTCATAGCTCGCTGACGAGCTTGCGCAGCCACGGCTCCTTCCGCGCAGGCTCACCCGCCGTCGCGCGGGCGATGGCCTGCCTGCCCTCCCGGCCACGCCCGTACCGAACCAGCGCGACGGCCTCCGCGAGCGCCTGCCTGGTCCGCTCGTCCCGGTTCGGCCCACCGTCGTCGGCCAGCCAGTCGGCGGGCTTGAACTGCCTGGTCAGCTTGGTCTGGTGGTTGCCGAAGTAGCCCCACACCGCAGACGGCAACGACACGTTGACCACCGAACGAGCCGGCAGCCGCGCCGTCCACTCGGCGTGCTGCTGCCACCGCCAGGTCTTGGGGCTCGTCTTCCCCTGGATGGTCACCCCGACGAACCGCAACTGTCGCCGGATCACGTCCCACGGCTCGCGGGTCTCGTCGATCCACACGTCGAGCAGCTCGAACAGGTCCGTGAACGTCGAGCCGCCGTCGACCACGTCGACGAACGCGACCGGCCGCCGTGCGAGCGCGGCCGGGGTGAGGTCGAGCGAGGTGAGGACCTCCCGCGCCAGCTCGACCTGGACAGGCGTCAGCGCCGGCCTCTCCCACCTGCCCGCGCCGACCCGCCGTGCCAGCCGCGCGAACGAGAACGGCAACCGCGCCACCCGGTCCGGCACAGCCCCGCTGAGCAGGTCGAACATCGAGTCCAACGACCGCCCGACGAACACCAGCCGCCCGTTCCCGCCCCTGGCGAGCACCTTGCCAGCACAGGCGACCAGGTCCTCGAGGAACCACAGGTTCGGCTCGGCGACACCGTCGAGGAGCGACCCGAGCTGGTCAGGCGTCACGAGATCCCAGCGAAACGGTGGCACGGGAGGATCCTCTCCTGTGCCGCGACGCGGCGGAACTGGGCTGATCGGGTACCTGTGTTAGCGCTCGATGGCGAATCGCCGTTAGATGTACCGCGTGACGAGCGACGTGCCCCCGGCACGCACCGTGTGCCACGGGTGCCGGCAGACGACCCAGTTCCGGACCGACAGTGGCGAGGTGCGGCCCATGATCATCCCCGGCTCGGGGATGGTGATCAGGGAGAAGTCGCCTGGTGTGCTGGTCGAGGAGCCGTGCCCGGTGTGTGGGGAGACCGACGACCCTGGCTGGGTGCCGGGGTTCGTCCCGCCCGCGTGATCAGCCGGTGACGTGCAGGACCGCGTCGAGGCCGGTGATGCTCAGTGTGCGTTCGACGTGCCGGGGGAGCCCGGCGAGCAGCAGCCGCCCGCCCAGCGCCGACGCGAGCTTGTGTGCGCCGAGCAGTGCCGACAGGCCGCTGGAGTCCAGCAGCGACACCTCGCCGAAGTCGAGTCTCACCTCGCCGCCTGGTCCGGCGGCGTTGATCAGGTCGGTCAGCTCGTCACGCAGTGATGGCGCGGTCGTCATGTCCACCGCGCCGCCGAGGCGCACGTGAGAGCCGTTCACCGTGATCGCGAGGCTCATGCGTCCATCCTCGCCGATGAACGACGTGCGGTGTTGACGAACGAGGTTACGGTGGACATCGGTTGCGAGGAGGCACACATGATCACGCCGAGCTATGCGTCGGGAACGTCGGAGAAACCGCTGCTCGGGGACACGATCGGCGACAACTTCGACCGGGTGGTCGCCGCGTTCGGTGATCGTGAGGCTCTGGTCGAGCACGCCACGGGCCGCCGGTGGACCTACCGTCAGCTGGCGGACGAGGTCAACGCGGTCGCGCACGGCCTCGTCGACCTCGGCGTCGGCAAGGGCGACCGGGTCGGCATCTGGGCCCCGAACTGCGCGGAGTGGACCTTCACCCAGTACGCGACGGCCAAGATCGGCGCCATCCTCGTCAACATCAACCCGGCCTACCGCGTGCACGAGCTGAAGTACGTGCTGAACCAGGCGGGCATCCGCACGCTCGTGGCCGCGCCGAGCTTCAAGACCTCCGACTACGCGGCCATGATCGAGGAGGTCCGCCCCGAGTGCCCGGCCCTCGACGACGTCGTGCTGATCGGCCGCGAGGACTGGACCTCCATGGTGGCCATCGGCCGCGGTGGCTCGGCGGCACTGCTCGCGGAGCTGCAGGCCGAACTGTCCGCCGACGACCCGATCAACATCCAGTACACGTCCGGCACCACGGGCTTCCCGAAGGGCGCCACGCTCTCGCACCACAACATTCTCAACAACGGCTATTTCGTCGGCGAGATGTGCGGCTACACGGAAGCCGACCGGATCTGCATCCCCGTGCCGTTCTACCACTGCTTCGGCATGGTGATGGGAAACCTGGCCGCGACCTCCCACGGCGCGTGCATGGTGATCCCCGCGCCGGCCTTCGACCCGGCTGCGACGCTGACCGCGGTGGCCGCGGAGAAATGCACGTCGCTGTACGGCGTGCCCACCATGTTCATCGCCGAACTGTCCGACCCGAGCTTCGAAACCCACGATCTGTCGTCACTGCGCACCGGAATCATGGCGGGCTCACCATGCCCGGTCGAGGTGATGAAACAGGTCATCGAACGCATGGGCATGGCCGAGGTGACAATCGCCTACGGCATGACCGAAACCTCCCCCGTCTCCACCCAGACCCGAGCAGACGACTCGGTCGACCGCCGGGTGTCGACGGTGGGCCGGGTGCTGCCGCACATCGAGGTGAAGGTGGTCGACCCGGAAACTGGCCTGACAGTGCCCCGAGGCACGCCCGGCGAGTTCTGCACACGCGGCTACTCGGTGATGCTCGGGTACTGGGAACAGCAGGACAGAACCGCGGAGGCGATCGACAAAGCCCGCTGGATGCACACCGGCGACCTGGCCGTCATGGACGACGACGGTTATCTCAACATCACCGGCCGCATCAAGGACATGGTCATCCGCGGCGGGGAGAACGTGTACCCGAGGGAGATCGAGGAGTTCCTGTACACGCACCCGGACATCCTCGACGCCCAGGTGGTCGGCGTCCCGGACGATTGCTACGGCGAGGAGCTGATGGCGTGGATCCGCATGAAGGACGGCACCACACCGCTGACCGCTGAGGCCGTCCACCAGTTCTGCGCCGGAAAACTGGCCCACTACAAGATTCCCCGCTACGTCCACGTCGTCGATGCGTTCCCCATGACGGTGACGGGCAAGATCCGTAAGGTGGAGATGCGCGAGGTCTCGGTGGAGCTGCTGGGCCTGCAGAACGCGGCGGCGACCAGGCACGCCTAACATCGGCGCCCATGCGGACACGCCGTCTGGTGCTGAAAGAGCGCGACTGGGCCGAGGCCAGCGGCTTCGCCGACGAGCGGGGCTGGCCGGAGCAGCCCGTCGAGGACAGTGGCACGGGCCGGAAGTCCAGGGTCTGGACCGTCAATGAGGACAGCGTCTCCGTCGGTGAGGGCGCCGTCTTCGTCGATGAGGACAGCGTCTTCGTCGGTGAGGACGTCGTCTTCCAGGTGACCCGCGACCGCGACTCCGGTGAGTTCTGCTGTTTCTTCTCCGGCTCGCACCACTTGTTCTCCGGCTCGCACCACGACGAGCTGGTGCGTCTGCTCGAGGATGCGGAGCAGGCACTGGACGTGTGGCAGATCGCCGAACTCCTCGGCGCGCCCTACGAGGAGACCAACCCGCGTAGGTTGGCCCAGTCCATCTTCCGCCTGGGGCTCGGCGCACCGCCGGTGAACACCGCCGAGTTCATGCCGCCACTGGCGTTCGCGATGGCGCACGCCCAGCCCATCGTGCGCGGCGCGGCGGCCAGGACCACCGCCTACATGGAGTGGCCGGAACTCGTCCCCATCCTCGAGGTGATGGCGGAGCACGACGTCGACGACCGGGTACGAGCGGAAGCGCGGAAGATCGTCAGCGTGTATCGCGCGGTACTGGGATAGCTCGCAACAAAACCGGCGACTCACTGCGTTTCGGGTTCGCCCTGTTCGACCTGTCGCAGGAGTACTCGTGACCTTCGAGGAGTTCGTGTCCGCGCGGCTCGGTGCGCTGATCCGGTATGCCACCGTCGTGACCTGGGATCCGTACCTGGCCGAGGACATCACACAGGATGTCCTCGTCAGGGCCCAGGCGCGGTGGGGCAGGATCGGGCGGCTCGACGCGCCGGAGCAGTACGTCAAGCGCATGGTGCTCAACGAGTTCCTCTCGTGGCGCCGGCGCCGGGCGGCGCACCTGATGTTCGTGCCGCGCGAAACCCTCGACGGCATGTCACCGCACGAGCCCGACCGCACCGGTGCGGTGGACGACCGCGACCTCACCCGCAGGCTGATCGCCGGGCTACCGGCGAAACACCGGGCGGCGATCTCGCTGCGGTACTACGAGGACCTGTCCGACGAGCAGATCGCCGAGCTCCTCGGCTGTCGAACCGGCACTGTTCGCAGTTATCTCTCGCGAGGTCTGGCCGCGCTACGCGAGGCGCTGCCGGCCGAGTGGGTCAGGACCTAGAGGAGTGCGCGTGAACCCCGACATCGACGACCTCGTCCGGGAAGCGGTGCGGCGCCAGGAGATGCTCGCCGTCGACCCGGACCACATCCGGGCGGCGCTGCCGGCCCGCGCCGCCCGCCGCCGGACCAGGACACGGGTCACACTGGCAACCGTGGCCGCGGCGGTGGCGATCGCGGTGACCGTGCCCATCATCGTCGTGCGGGACAACGGAAACAGCGACGGACCGGCCACGTCGTCCACCGCTGGGCCGAACCAGGCCGGTGCCCCGCTGTACTACCGACCCACCTGGCTGCCGGCCGGCATGGTCGAGCGCCGCCGTTCCGTCTCAATCCACGGGGCCCTGGAGTTCGCGGAACGGTACTGGAAGCGCACCTCGGCCGACGACAGTGCGAGCGGGCAGCAGATCATCCTGACGACAAAAGTCCGGGCATCGTCAGAAGACCCCGCGCCCAACGTGGACATCAACGGCACGCCCGGCTGGTACGACGACATTCAGAGCTCCGTGAGCTGGCAGGTCGACGAGGACACGAAGCTCACGCTCATGGCACCGGAACTCGGCCTGTCGAAAGAGGTTCTGCTCCGGATCGCCCGCTCGGTCAAGCCCGACCCCACACGGATGCGGCCCCCGCTGCGGCTCGACTGGGTGCCTGACGGCGTCGCGGACCAGCGCCTGCAGGTGAGAGGCGACTCGCCGACCACCTGGAAGGCGACCATCCTGTCGGCCGACGACAAGGTGCACTACCTCGCCGTGTCCGTTGGCACGGCGGCGGACACGGCCAGCGGCGAGACGGTCACCATCAACGGCCACACCGCCCAACTGGCACAGGTCGACGAGAAGGACGCCGAGCGGCCCTCCTACCGGACCAGGTGGCTGCTGACGATGGACCTCGGCGACGGCCGGCAGCTCACCGTGCGCAGTGGCTCAGCCGGGTACTCGGCGGCCAGCGAACTGACCCGGGACGACATCATCCGGATCGCGGAGTACGCCCAGGTCGACGCCGATCCTGACCTGGCGTGGCTCGGCCGCTGAACTGTTCGCTCGCCCGGAGCCACCGGCCGGTCATGTCGGTGGCTCCGGCCGGTCGTGCTGGTGGCTCCGGCTAGTGGTGTCGGTGGCTCCGGTTGGTTGTGCCGGTGGCTCTGGCTGGTCGTGCTGGTGGCTTCGGCTGGTTGTGCTGGTGGCTCCGGTTGGTTGTGCTGGTGGCTCCGGCTGGTGGTGTCGGTGGCTTCGGTTGGTTGTGCTGGTGGCTCTGGCTGGTCGCGCCGATGGCTCCGGTTGGTCGTGTTGGTGGCTTCGGACGGTGGTGCTGGTGGCTCCGGCTGGTGGTGCCGGTGGCTTCGGTTGGTCGTGTTGGTGGCTCCGGCTGGTCGAATTCGGTGATGGCCAGGATCGACGCCTCGACGTATGCCGCAACGCGTCCACATCGAACACGAACTCAACCCCAATCCCCATCTCACCGAGTCCCGAACCGACACTCGATTTCCCGGCGCCCGTTCACGCCGCAAAGCGATCGGGCTTCCTGCCGGTCAGACGGGTTGCCGGGGCGTGCTGCTGTGGAAAGCAGAAATAGCAACCTCCCTGCACTCTCAAAAATACCGACGACACTGCTCGACGAGGTGTGAGGCGTGTGGCGTAGATCCACGCGATCGGGTGAGGCCGGTAACTGTGCGGAGGCCGTTCGGCACAGCAAAGCGGCCCGAGGCCGCCCGGCCACCGCGACTCGTAAACCGCTCACCTTTCTCCATGAGCGTCTCTAGACTCTCGATGTGAGCTTGATCAATGTCGTCGATGTCGAGGCCACCTGTTGGGAGGGGCAGCCGCCGCCCGGGCAGGTGAGCGAGATCATCGAGATCGGGCTCACCGTGGTGGACCTTGACCAGGCCACCAGGCTGGCCAAGCACCGGATCCTGGTGCGCCCGCAGCGATCCCGCGTGAGCGCCTTCTGCACCGAGCTGACGAGCCTCACGCAGGAGGAAGTCGACCAGGGTGTCACCTTCGTCGAGGCGTGCCGGGCCCTCGCCCGTGACCACCACGCCTCCACGACACCGTGGGTGAGCTGGGGCGACTACGACCGCAACCAGTTCACCCGCCAGTGCCAGCACACGAACACCGAGTACCCGTTCGGCAAGGACCACACGAACGCCAAGCTGAGGTTCACCGAGGCGCACAACCTCCGCAAGCGGCCCGGGATGGCGCAGGCGTTGGAGATCGCGGGCCTGAAGCTCGAGGGCCGGCACCACCGGGGCGACGACGACTCGTGGAACATCGCCGCGCTGGTGCTTCACCTGCATGCCAACCACGCTTGGTGAGATAACCGGCTACCCCCTGCACCGCAAAGTAGCCTAGGCTGGAATGACGCGTCCTGGGTACGCCCTGGGGCGCGTTCATTTGTGTGTGGAGGTGACCGTTGTGCCGACCGGAAAGGTCAAGTGGTACGACTCGGAGAAGGGCTTCGGGTTCGTCACACAGGACGGGGGCGAGGACGTCTACGTCCGTTCTTCCGCCCTGCCGGCCGGGGTTCCCGGCCTGAAAGCCGGTCAACGCATCGAGTTCGGCGTCGCCGACGGTCGTCGGGGGCCGCAGGCACTGTCCGTGCGGCTGCTCGACCCGCCACCGTCGGTCGCCGAGGCACGGCGTCGCCCGGCCGAGGAACTACACGGCCTGATCGAGGACATGATCAAGCTGCTCGAGTCGAACGTCCAGCCAGACCTGCGTCGCGGGCGCTACCCGGACCGCAAGGCCACCAAGCGAATCGCGGACGTGGTCCGCGCGGTGGCACGGGAGCTGGACCCCTAGGTGTCGAAAAAGCGGTGCCGGCTCCGTCTTGGTAGTGGCAAACCCTAGGAGGAATCGTGACCGTTCTCGACGCGCCAGGCGCGACACTGCACTACGACGTACAGGGCTCCGGCCCGGTCCTGCTGCTGGCCGGGGTACCGATGGACGCGAGTGGGTTCGCGCCGATCGTGCCCCTGCTGGCGGCGGACCACACCGTCGTGACCTACGACCCGCGTGGCATCGCCCGCAGCTCGGTGGCCGACCCCGAAGCACAGCTCACAACGGACGTCCTCGCCGACGACCTGCACCGGCTGCTCGCCGAGGTGACGAACGAGCCCGCGGATGTGCTGGCGAGCAGCGGCGGAGCGGTCGCCGCGCTCTGGCTGGCGGCGCGACACCCGTCGCAGGTGCGGACGCTCGTGGCTCACGAGCCGCCGCTGACCGCGCTTCTCCCGGACGCGGCCGAGCAGCGCCGCGCGATCGAAGGGCTGTACGAGAGCTACCGGACCGAGGGCACCGCCGTCGCGATGGGTCGGTTCCTGTCCCACATCGGCATCGCGCCGCCCGAAGCGGCTGGCCATCCGATGCCGATGCCGGAGGAAGCACTCGGCGACGCCGGCTTCTTCCTGAAGAACGTCATCAGGACCGTGTCGCTGGCGCAGCCGGATCTCGCGGCGCTCCGTGTCAGTTCGGCGAGGATCGTGGTGGCCGCGGGGGAGACGTCGAAGGGGCAGCTGGCCAACCGGACCGCGGTGGCGCTGGCCGAACAGCTGGGCACCGAACTGGCGATGTTCCCCGGCGACCACGGCGGCTTCGCCGGCGAAGCTGAGCCCTTCGCGACCCAGCTCCGCAAGGTGCTGGCCGGCGGCTGATGTCCTGAAGGGCACCCTTGAGACGTTCAACCTGAATCCACCGATGCTCTTTCCTGGGAGCTGCCCGGCCCTGCAAGGCCCGGCGGGCGAAGCCCCGCTTGGCGAGCCGGGCGCGCAGCGCTCGGCCCGCGAGGGGTGCTCGGACTGCGGGGATGCTCGGCGAGTGA
>Ga0307512_10004904_pt1 | contig 14292 bp, 24 predicted proteins | sample 14_EM_MG_FD_200267 | JGI IMG/M metagenome (GOLD analysis project Ga0307512, IMG submission 200267) | Populus trichocarpa ectomycorrhiza microbial communities from riparian zone in the Pacific Northwest, United States - 14_EM | ecosystem: Host-associated > Plants > Roots > Unclassified | place... | reverse complement strand
GGCCCTCGCCCGCTTAATATCTTCCTGCATGAACAACAACTCCTCCATACGTGCGAGCTTTTTAGCATCAGCCGGTCGCGATAGTGCCCTGCGAAAGTCCTCTATTGATAGACGGGACTTTTTTGTAGGAGTAAGAGCAGTTTGGCACTAAGTTGATAGAGTTATCGCTGCGAATTGAATCAAAGTTCTGAAGATACATACTACGTCTGCAATATACTCCACAAGTATCTCTTCCATGACATTAACGGTGTCATTTGAGGGGTTTCTGTCGTCTCCAAAGCCAAACATCAGGTTACGAACTGGAACAAAGGTTGAGTCGTGGCTGCACGCGACAAGATGGGACTGGGTGGCGCACGCTCTTTGGTAAACAATCCCTTGAAGTTGGACTGCTTTTTGTATGCGCGAGAGGACGCGCCAGCTGCAACACTAGTAGTTCCGGTGCTGTCACGGGTGTATGTGGGGTTATAAGCTGTGAAAGTCGTCCGCTGTGCGGTGGTGGGCAGAGTTGTGGTTCCCGATGTGGTGGTTGGTTGGGTAGCGGCAGGCTTTGGCAGCGAACTGGTAGGTTGGTGCTGGTAATAGCTATAGGAATAGGGCCATGCAGCACCGTATCCTGTAACAGCAGTTCCTGGGTATGCGCCAGTTGTGTACGGGTATGCACCTGGCGTCTGCGGGTGCGTGTACGAGTAGGTACTATATGGATATGCCCCTGAGGCCGTCGGATGTTGCCCTGTTTGGGAAGTGTAATAGGCCATAGGTATGATGTTGCTCGTATGTGTTGACCTGGTCTTGAGTTTGCTAACGGATTGGTTCACTGTCGCCTGTCGCGACAAAGAGAGGGCGACACAACGCCGCAGGTCTCATCACGTGATCTAGGCCTTGCACCACGCTTACTCGTGTCATCTAGGTGTTATTCATATTAGCCTTATGGGAAGCGTGCACGCGGGTCATTCTAATGAAGCCGATGTAAACTCAGAGAGCCCACGACGTAATGTTATCCGGGTTTATATGTCAAGATCGACGTCCTCCTCTCTCTTCCCAACCGACGCATCCAACTTGCTAGCCCGTTCCAACAACTCACACAGTTTCTGCCACTCTGCTGATATGGTGCCTCTCCGGTCCAACCATTCCATAACGTCATCTGGATTGGAAATGTCTTCAGGTGGAGGTAGGTCCTTGGCATAAGCCAGCCGGTCATACGATCGTCGTTTACGAGGATGTTTGGCGAGATCGACTTCTTCAGACAGTGTTCTGTACAGGTGATACTGGACCACGATCAGTAATTGGCACCAAATTCCCAAAAAATGTGGACCCACATTCCAATGTGACAGCTTGTGGAAAATTTGAGTTCGGGCCGCACAAAAACGCCCAAGGCTGAAACTCGTAATACGTGGACATTCGTCCTCGAGGTCCTCCGAATCAGATTCGTCGATTATAGGCTACGACTATGATTGACCTACAAGAAAGAGCGATAATCGATAACAAACTCACCTCAAGAGAAAGGTTGTCATAAGGAATACCCTTCAACCGCCCCTCCACGGTGGATTGCCTGCCACCAAGGTGACAAGCATCGCAGTGGGGAACTGCAAAGTCCAGCTTTACCAGGGTGAGGTCCGGGTATAGTTCCAGTGCCTCCCTGTAATCACGTCTCCACACAGACGATGCTATTGAGTCCCGAGTACTCGATGTTTTTCGACGGATCACCTGGAAAGGGACAGAGAAATAGTGGTCGTCTACGCGTTGGTTAGCTATTGATAACATGAGAGGTGCAAAAGCTTATACCTTTTAGAGTATTCTCCATATATTCTCGACGCTCGTCCATTGGCATCATAGCAAGGTGTACGAAAAGTTGACACACGATCTTGAAGTCATGCCCAGGGTCCTGATGACCCTGGCGACTGAAGGCCATAGGGAGCTCGGGCATTGCTGCTCCGTCATCCTGGACGACGAAATCGTCGATATCATCGTTATCATCGTCGGGGTTGTCCTGCTGAGAGTCTTCAATAGATGCGGCGTGGTCATTATCTTCACTTGTCTCCTCGTCGCTTGACTGAGAGTGTGTTACTCCAAGCTTTTTCTCTGTGGAAGGTAGCATCAACAGTGGTCATTACATTATCGTTACATTGGCTCGTCGACGAGCTCACTTCTCAGCTTTTCGAGTTTCATCTGAAAAGCTGACCGCTTCTGACGGTCACGAAAGCGAGATTGCATGACGTCTGTGAACGAAATTAGTTGTGACCTTGCATAGCTCGACGAAATAATTGCCTGCTTCGTTGACCTCATCGAGTAGATTGTCAGATTCCTCTGGACTCGAGGGTCGGACTCCTCTCGCCAATCTCCGGCGTTTTGGAGGGGATTCAGGTTCGGTGCTTGGACTACGGGCAACAGGACGCTTGGTTTTGATCGGGGACACCGCCCTTCGATTCGCGCTCACGCTTTCGTCTGAATCACTGGATATTAAAGTGTCATGACCGACGTGCGGCTCAGCCTCAGCTACAGTTCTGCGCCTCTTCGTGGGAGAGGACGGCTGGATATCACTGTCATCGGAGATAACTGTAACAGCTTTCCTCGGTTCGAAGTGAATTGCGTTAACGTCACTGTCCGTGTCACTTTGAGCAGAAGGTTCAGAGAGTTGGGGAGGATCTCTTGTGTTGCGGCCGCTACGGCGGGCTGGCCCCGGTTTCGTCCTGAATCTGTCGCTCCGACTTGGTGAGCTGCTGGTCTTCGAAGGATCTGGTTGTAAGAACCCGATGAGACTCTGTTGCCTGAGATCTTCAGACTTTGTCTTTCTGCGGGCCATTTTCGACGCAGCGTGGTAGCAATATACAGAGCGTTTTAGTATCAGTACTCTGAGTCAATGTGGGGTCGTCGCCACGACGTTTGGTGGGCGCTTATAGTTGCTGCGGGGCGGTCACATGACTGATTGGCCACGACCTTGATATGGTACAGTAATCAGGGTCACGGCGATTAGTTTGTTTGACGAGCGCACAGTATGACTTGGCCAAGTGCTCGCTACCACAACTCGCGCTGAAACAACCGATAGCATCGCTCCGTGCCGAAGACCATGCCACTTCACAGGGAAAAGCTTTCAGTACCTGTCCTTCGTCTTGAGACATCAGATACCTTTGTTACTCCACCGTCTACCTCAGGTGATGAGCCTTCGCCTTATTTCCGGGAGAGGGCGCGCGCTCTCTCCAATGTGACATCACCATCTCGTCGCCATTCCCAGGGCGACATCATCACTGCTACATCTCCTACTGGCACTATATCTCCATCATATATCCTACCCCCACCTCCTTCAGGAATTTCCAAGGCGCGGGATGAGTCGCAAAAGCTACTGGCACACGTTCTCGAGCAACTTCGCCACCGACCGAAATGCCCACCATCATACCCTTCGTCTCTCCAAGTAGTGTCAGCCACCAAGTCTATCACCCCCCGCCCGAGTAGGACGAACAGCGAAATGCAGTCATTTGACCCTGAAAATGAAGAAACTCACGAGCGCGGGTTTTCACCAGACAAGGCTTTCGAGCTGATGAACCGACTAAGGGATGTTTTGGTGATATCGTTGACCCACGGATGGCAGATATTTAGCGAAAGGTAAGTTCATTGGAAGATGTTCTTTACGTCACATCTGTTCATACGTCCTGTAGTTCGTCCACAGATATATTTTGGGGTGGCGAAGAGTTGGACATTACAGTTCCATCTTCTCCCTTCCGTCGACGAAGGCGCAGCGCAAGCAGCGACCCAAGGCGCTTGTCATCTTATAGAATTGAATCAACCGAGTTACTTTCCCAGTGCATTTCCATTCTTCAATCCATAATTTCAGAGGATTGTCGGTTTCCATTAACGCCCCCTCGTCCCTTCCGGCCACCAAACTCTTTGCAAGCGATCTCTCTGGATATCGCGTTGTTGCTCGTGCACATGCACGCAACGTCTCATGCTGTTGTCTCCCAAGTCGGGTTTGCACTTCTACCGGCGTTCATCACATTCAAGCCTGAGATGTACCCTCGATTGCTTTTGTTCTTTGAAAGCATGCTTCGAGGTATGCTTCATGAAGAAAGGAAGTTGCGTGGCTCTGTGAAGGATGGTGCGGTGCCTTACATGATCCCTTGTTCTCCTGATATTTTTCTCATTACGCTGTTATATCTAGAGCACTTCGCCGAACTTCAAGCGGATGACGCTCTTCCCCCGGCCGTTTCGATTCAAGTGGAACCATACGAGGGAGCTCACACAGGTCCCGGAGGTGACATCCTGAGTTGGACTTCGAGCTCCACTTATGCCAGCAGCTTCCTTCCCTCCCAGAGCGCACCTGGGCAATCTATGGCATCTTATCGGCTTCTTTCGCTCGTATCGCCTCTACTAGCCGTCATCTCAGATGCCATCGATTTTGGAAAATCATCAACATTCACTGTACATCGGTTGCGTCACTTGTTTGACATGATTGTTGATTTGAGGCCAGATGCTTCTCTGAATGTTCTTGAGGCCATCGCATACCATACGCCAAAAGCTCGGTCTACTGCCCTTGGCCTTTTGTATTCTTACTGGCCTCGCGCAATCGGCCACTGCTTCATAACCAGGTCATTCGAGTCATTGGGTGATCCAAATACCCCACCCTCGCACCATTCGCATGCCCACCAGTTCGTCCTCTGGCGATTCACAGAGCCATCTGTTCCATCGCCATTCGACGGGAATATAATGCGAGAGTGCCGGTCATGTCTCAAACAAATTTCAGGACTTGGGCTATTTTGCCCATTGTGCATTTGTGCCGTGCATCTCGACTGTTATGACTACCCCAACGGCACCCTAGTCGTTCAGTATCCCATCGAACTGGATCCTGGCACCCAGAAGGTGGCAGTTCATCGATTCTGCCATGTTCAACTACAGACAAGTGACCAGAGATCCAGCGTACAGCGCATCTCGGGTCATACCTTCCGGGCTGTGAATATGTTCACTCTGGCACTTTGTTTTATTTGTAAACATCCCCTGTGGGGTTGCCACAGTCAAGGTCTCAAATGCGACAACTGTAATCATTTCGTCCATGCCCAATGCACCACTCCTTCCTCAGATACTACACAATGCCTTAGGACACCCCTCACATCGAGTCATATAATTATCTCACTACATGACTTGCGCCGTTCTTTTGACAACCATTTCAAGGGCTTACTGAGGCTCAGTCCTGATACTCTTAGGAGTCATGAAGAGAAACTGATTTTCTCTGACATTCTTCAGGTCCAACTGCAGATTTTGAACAACGGACTTGACCTAGGCTCCATTATCGTCAAGGGTGGACACGAGGCTTCCAAATCATTCATCCTGGAACTCCAAACTCTTCTTGATCGCTTCGAAGCCGCCCTACACCCTCAAATATCTGTCCCATCTGAAATGTTGAGTGGTTTCTTCGATGAATGTCGTTTCCCCTCGCGGGTGACGTTGCTATTCGATTGGTCGACCCTAGTTTTCCTGGCCACGAGCGCCAGGTTCATAGATGGGGAACCTCGTGATCATGCAGAGGATCCACATTACCTTTCTTTGGGCATACGACCGGACAATAAGGTGTCGCGACCCAATATTTACGACGCCATTCCCCTCGGCTTCCTTTGCGATAACTTTGCCACCAACTTCAATATACACCTCGATATCGCCGCCGAGACGCTACTCAGGCAGCTGCATCATGTTGGCTTATTTGAACTCCCGGAAATCCGTTTACTTGAAACGAAAGATCTGCTACAGTGCAAGGAATCGCTCTGCTTGTTTGCCTTGCCTCTTAGCCTCGACCTCTCGGCCAACGTTGAAACACTCATGGCGGCTATCGAGGCGTGTCTATCGGATATTGATCTTTCCGTAAATGAAGCAGGTTTTCTTCTCTTGGTCAGAAGGGTATGGCCCACGGAGATGTCGACAGAGTATGCCCTTCGCAGACTCATGAAATCCGTTCTTGGTTGGATTCTTGCCGAAGTGCGTCGTTTCACCTCCAGCATCAAGCCGACATTGGACTCATTTCTTGGAGGACGAGAGACTAGCGGTCATTCTCCGGGACTACGTTCCTTTTGAACGGGAACTTCCCGGGGTTCATACGAGTGGTATGCGTCAATCATGGCCTAATCCCGCAAAGAAGCCGCCGTATGTTGCATCGTCAAACAATGGCGGGGACTATGTTGCGTGTCGTCGATCCTTACTTAGGAGCTACCTCGCTGCCTGGTTGCTTGCACTTCATGACCTAGATCCGGTGTTCTATGGGAAGACGTGCTTCGAGTTGGTTCTTGAGATTGCGGGGGAGACACCTGAGGCCGAAGCCGATGAAGTGGCAAGTGATCTTTGGCCCTCTTTTCTCTCTCCATATTGAGGCTTTCAAAGGTGGACCTGTCATTGCGACACATCACCAAACTCTGTCAAGCATTCGTCGTCTTTACCACATTCGAGGACCTGTTCGTCCAATGGCTACAATCTGCCTCCACCCGGCCCTTGAATAAAGTGATTCAATCAGTTTCTCTGCTGTCACTTACTGAACATCCTTACAGCCGGTTTTGTCCTTACAACGACTCCTAAATCGGGAAAGCAGTTTTAATCAACGATCTAGCAGTGTTATTGAAGCCACTGCATCATCCTCTGACGGTGCCAATATCACGGCCATCGATCCGTGGGGCGTGGTCCTCAAAATAGCGTCCGGAGATGATGTGGGTTTACGTCAGTGTTTGCAATGGTTGGGCATCTTTGCTTGCTCTGCAGTCGATATACCAGGGACCGTCTTCAAGCATTTCAAATCGTTAACAGATCGGTTCAGGTTCTCCGTCATGGAGACATATCCCTTGATTCGCGCTACGTTTCTATGTGTTTGGATGAGGTCTCTTGGTCGACAGGACCTCCTTGGGATGATCGGTTCAGTGCATCTTCGGCTGGCCGCGGACATGTCTAAATATTTGAACGAGGGCGAGGTCCTTTCAACTATGTAAGGAATATTTTCTCGGTGGAAGAATCTTCAAGCTGATACCTTTCAGAACTGACTTCATTAGATTATCCCTAGCCACATGTCTAATCTTGGCTGGCTGTTCGCGTGGCGACCTTGTTGCCCATCGTATGGTTATGGAAAGCGAAGTGCTTCAGTTACCATCCAGGTTTGCCTCAAAACTCCTAGCCTCAGTGTGTCGTTGCTCAGGTGCAAAACAGACGAAATGTTACAAGGAGTGCGACGGCTGCCGACCCAATTCACGTGGAAACCAGCTTCATCCACGCGCTTGGAGACTACGTTGATACGCGACAAGAGGAGATCAGTATCATGGTCGCTAAATTCCTCTACCTTTTCGTCAAGGAGTGTCCATTGCTGGAATCTTACGAAGTGGATAATTTCGTGCTCCGCAATGCTGGGGTTCTTACTTCTTGGTAACGCTCTGAATAACTTGCAGCGAATGGCACGCACTCATTCCCTGGGTAGTGTATGGTCCTTCTATGACATGCAATCTAGCAATCTATCCTCAATCTGTCCCAATCTACTTATGCGCATACTTGTTGTTGACTCACAGCCTCTGGAGGCTCTCTTGCAGGCTTCGTTATCGTCTTCAACTCGCTGGGAAACGCGGTAAGTGGACCGTATACCAGAGTCACTGCTATAGCTCTTCGTCTTTCCCAGGCTCCGGACATTGAAGCAGTTGTTTCGCATCATCCTTGACGTGATTAACCCATCGTTTGTCATCGAAGACAGGCAGTGGCAGCCCAGTGCAGTTATCATTTTTTACAACTATTTCACCGCATTGTGGCAGGACCCTCAGGTATTTTGTGTTCTAAACTACTCTATACACATCCTGAGATTGTCTTTTAGGAAGAGATTAAGGTTGCCGTTGATACCTGGTCGCAAACACTGCTCCCCGCTCATTTTGAAGCCATAACGAATTGTTGGAATGAGGCTATACTCAAGGCCCCAGTATCTGAACGTGTGAGGCTCGTCAATTTCCTCACACGACTCCATTCTCTGTTTTCTGGTTGGAGAGGTACGCACCATGTTGGACTCGTGGCTCTCTCCTACATTATCACTCCTAGTACTTTCTTGGGTCGTCATCCTCAGAATGCTTTCTGAAGAAGACTATATGGGTGGACTGGATTCCAAGAGCGAGTCCGCATATGTTCACTTAGTGAGTTTTTCTCTGGGAATTATTCTGGGACAGCGCACTAATATTTTGTGTAGTCGGAATCGAGCGGCGGTTCAACCACTCACGATCCAGACCTTGCCTCCTTACATGTAAGTCCTCCGCGGCGATGTGGCCTGGCCTCAACCAATCTCCCTCAGATTTCTGTCATGCTTTTGAGCTTGAGAATGATCAGTTCTGGTATCAATGTCGATCTCCTTACCTTGCTCAAGCTCAAGACACGCCTCGTTCATATCTTGGGATTTTCCAGTGTCTCAGCCATTCCCTCATCTGCAGGCCAGATATTCTACGTTGCGTTCGAGCACAAAAGAGCTACGGCTTCAAGTTGTGACGTGTCGCCGTGCATAGACGAACTGTTTTCTGTTCTCGATGCTTCGCACCCATTTTCCCTTGTCGCTTCTGCGATGTCTGAATCACTTCCTCCCAACGATGCCCCTGCACCGCTGCTTGTTGGATCAATATTCGTGGACGTTCTTCTCGCACTGATCACAGGGTCAGAGGACCTTCTTGACATGCCCTTCTTAACCACCAAGAGACTTATTGAGAGTCTTCTCGTCGTCATGTATAAGCATGACATGGAGAGCCGGCCTCTCAGACACTTGCAGGGAAGCCTTCGGAGGGCCGTCCTCCGTGTCCTAAGTCTCGTACCTACTGGGCTCAGCTATGAACTCCGCCAGCTCTCCTTGACTGTTGCGCAGACCTATATCAAACTATGGCCGAACACGTCGGGCAGCTTCGTCCTGTAAGCATCCACCCATGTTTATAGAAGCTCAATGCTTATGCACAACTTCAGCGAGTCCATTGAAGTGTGCTCACAGGTTCTCACAGATCTGCAGTCCAATAAGGATGACCCTCTTGCATCTCAAGCAGCATCCTTCATTGAAGGTGCTTTGTCAATGTACAGTTTCCAAAGTCTCTGTTTGTGACCAGCTAATATTGACCCTTAACCAGGTTCGCCGAAAGCGGGATAGCTACTGCGTTGTTTAAAGCCAGTGCTTTTATTCTACACATTCCACATCAAGTGCTGACGAGCTCCACAGAGGACGCACGACGATTCTTTCTTCGACATCCTCCGATCATGTACAGAAAACAGCCTCCGCCCTTCCTCCGAGTCCCAGGGTCTAAGAGATATCCTTTTACGAGACGCTGTTTCTCGGATAGTGGAGAATGACGCAGAAAGTTTAAAGCTGGTTTTGCGTAACCTCAGTCTCTTCATTGACAAGGTCCATAACAGTGCTTATGATCCAGCTCTGGTTCGCCGTGAGTATCCCCAACTAATTTGTCGTCGAGTCTCTAATCCCCTATCAGACATAGGACAATGCCTCACAAATGTTGTTCGTCGCACGGCAGAGTTGCCACCGGAAAACTTTGATCCAAGTCCACTGCTCGTAATCATCAGTATCCTCACAGAAAACAACCCAACCCAAACTCGCGTATGTTTCACCTGATGTCGTCTTTCCTCACTCACCAGGCCCTGAAGGACTTCCTGGTCTACGTCGAGACCATACTCCGGGCCGTCTTGATAAGATTTGTTATAAGCCAGTCTAGCCTCGTTCGTATACTAGAGGTGGCAAAACGTCTTCATCTTCGAATCAAGAAGCAAACGATGCCAGCAAGCCTCAGGCTTGAACAAAATCGGATCATCTCCGTAATTCTTGAAACCTATAGCGAGGGTCTTCGGCGAAAAAGCAGGATATATCCGTCAACATTGGCCGCGATGGCCGAGGTATGTCCGGTTTATTTTTAGGTTTGATCGCCTTCTTCTGAAGAAGCCCAGGCCATAGTGCAAACCAGCCTTGACACCGCCGAATACGAGAAAGACTTGGACAGCACAATGACGAGGCTAGGAGTGGAGGGTATCACATACTTACAAGCTCGGAACCTACAAGGTGTCCATGCAGAGACTGAGGTTAACGTTTCGCTATCTATCGCGAATCTGATCCTGTACAGCTGGACGGTCTACCCGGAACCGTTCCATCAGCTATTTTCAGAACAGATCTCAGAGGTAAGCCTCGGAAACTCACTTGGCATCCGGATCAGCATCGATCACAATCACATACAGAAATTCGTACGACAATTAGGCATCAACACGTGGAATGTGCTATTACTGGCTGCATTGACCCACATGTCTCCGGGCCCAGGAGCCCTTTTGATTAAACACTTTCGGGCCTTCGTTACCACGTATCGGGAAGCGTTGGCCGCGTCTTCCTCCGCAATCCACGGTGTCGTGCTTGCGGCGGCTAACATCAATCACTGCTATGCCTCAGTAAAGCTGTGGCTCCTACTCGAGAGAATGCTCTCGCAAACCCCGGGGACACCGGATGGCCGAGCTCTCATTCCGAAAGCGATGCCGTTCGTCATATGGAACGAGCTTTGGCCCCCCTTCTCTGACCTCATTACTGCGTACGAAGCGGACGTGTCGAAGGGACAGGATACAGTACGTGCCGCATCACATACTCCTCAATTGGCCTGCGTGACCAGAGAACCCAGACGCTATGGAGCGCCACATCGTCCGTCATCGCGGACCTTTTCCAGTTTTTGAAGGAGTTCCATTCAGTTTTAGCGTTGGAGACCGCGGTGCACGAGGCCACGCTCAACCGCCTTCGCATGTTCGGTCAACCGGAAGGATCCAACAACAAGGTGAAACCTTTTCGAGCTATTTTCGTGGGTGCTCTTGCTCATGTACACGTATGATGTAGTTGGCACGGACTCTACGGACGATTCGCGAACCAACTCCGAAGGTGCCATGGGGTACACTCATTGACCAAGTCAAGGGAGACATTGTTGCGGCGGAGAAGTTAGATATGATGGAATCGCGAGATAAGTTTGGAAACTTAGAAAGGCAACGGAGAGAATCCCACACAGTATGATGGCAGTGTGATGGCTCAGAGAAAAAAAATTGTTGATTTATTAGGACTGACAGAACTGTGTAACAACGGAGGGAAGGCGGCAATATCTAACGTTCTGAGTCATGATTGTAGACACAAAAGGGGTGACATTCGGGATGGTAACGACACGCGTAAACAGTACAAGCAAAAGAGACCACTCAGCGTTCACGTGCGTCTTGTGGGCTTGGCAACCGACATTCCTCGTCTCTCGCCAATGCGACCTCACTGAGAGAGGTCCTTCTACGCTCCTCACCTCGCTCTCTAAGGCTGGGTATAACCGACCGCACTGCATGATCCAGTCGCGGCCATACTTCGTCCGATGTATTACCCCGTAAAGAAACGACTCTAGTTTTCGAACCTTGGAAACATGAGGTCGGATGGGAGTTGTAATATTGCAGAAGCGGGGAAGTTGACGAATAAAATTGCTGAAGACGACGAGCAAAAATTTCCTAAAGCCATCTTAAAAAAAAAGGCAAATATTACGCCACCAGTAACGTACCGGATTATCATCGGGCCGCTTAGTCAGCGGTTCACCTGTCTCGTCATCGATACCATCGACACGAGGTTGGTTATATGAGAGATTGTAAACGCGGCCGGATGGGAGGTGGACCCATCTATCAGATATACGAGCGAGGATGATCTCATCAGGGACGTCGAGATTGACGACAAGATTCAATGGGGTGCCTTGTTTTCTAAACCAAACCTCAGAGATGAGGTCGTCATTGTGAAGATAGAAGTGACGCTAACCGGAGATGTGCATCGAGGAGTTTCCCCTGGCCTACAGTGCGAGGAAAGCCGTCCAATACCCAATGCTGGAAAAAGGTAATCGGTATATTTCATGTCACGCGATTTTACGGGAGCCGCACTGGCGCACGCACCTTGTTGCGGAGGCCATCGAGCTTGCTCGATACGATTCTCAACATAAGTTCATCAGGTAGCAAACCGCCATTTGCGACGATTTCCTCAGCGACGCGACCAACTTCAGTCCTTTGGGGTTTGAGCGGTAAATCCGTTGAGCGCGGATAAGGAAGGTTCGAACATGGCCCAACTCACTTTTCGGCAATGTGCTGTCTCAACAAATCGCCAGTGGAGAGCGAGACGATATCATATTTCCGCACGAGACGTGCGGTGAGTGTTCCCTTGCCCGCACCAGGCTTTCCGAAGAAGATCATGCGGAGCGCCCTCCCGTTGGGGTGGGACGAGTCCGAACCCGAATCTGCATCAGGGGAGGTGGCTGAGCGGGTGTTGCGCAAGAGGAATGGAAGAGCAGTTCGAGAAATAGGAGATGTAGAGAAGGGGCGACGAGATGTGCATGATCGTGCAATAGGTCGGTATGGTATCATAGTTGGTGGGGTCGAAGTCGAGCCGGGGGAACCCGCTCTCAATTACGTTCAACACATAACATACTAAGCCTAAGCCAAGCTCTAAGATCAAATTATCCGACAAACTCGTGATTAGATAAGGTCACGTTATCAAATCCCGCATCTCCCGCACCCCATAAACTCCTCGCACATCTGCTCTTCCATTATCCGCAGCCACGCAAATAGCCTCGGCAACCTGATCAACGTGTATGGGAGGCAGGGAAAGCGCTCTCGCAACCGAGTCAAGAGCCGATGGCTTCCCGACAAATGCATTCGAGAGATTATGAAGCAATTCCGATGGGGTAGGTACGCCTTTCGGAACTTTAGACTGAATCGTGGACGATAAATCAAGGACTGCCGCCATTGCAGCCGTATATGGCCTGAGGTGAGGATGATAAACCAGGCCTGACAAAAGTCATCAATATTCATCTTCACACATTCAGTTCTCACGTTCCGTGCGAGCTTTACTCACTTGGTCGCATGTATACCCCACGGTAATTTGTCTTCCCGTCAATCATGCGGTCAATTTGTTCCTCGGCTTCCCGTTTAGTGTCGATGTATGCCGAAGGTACAACAGGTCGAAATATGTCTTCAGCCGAGATGTAGATGAAGGGTCGTGGCTGTTCCCATTCTACCGCAGCGTCGGCACTGTTCACGAACGCTTCGGCCACCCGCAGAGCTGTTCCAGCACGTCAGTACATCTCTCCTACCACACAATCAGCAGATGGATAGCCTAGCTACGGACCAGAGTCCCTGTTCAGCGTCTCGTATGCGTTTGGGCGTTCCTCGAGGGGGTTACGGCGCCCAGCGCCCGTGAGACTTTGTAGCACGCTCTGGGCGGCTCCTGCCAAGTCTTGCTTCCGCAAGGCGTCCTTATATTTGGTATCCGCCAAGAGTGTGCCAAGGGTATGCACAACCGCCGACACGCCGGGGAGCAGGTGTGAATAAGTCTTGGGCTGCAGCGCGTCTGCCCTCAGCCACTCCACCTAGATGAGATCAGCCCAGTGCGAATTTCGAAGAGGAAGAAGCGACTCGTAGATGCCACCTTTTCGGTCCACGTTGGCGTATGGCCTTTCGGCGTCTGGAACGGGCGTCCGGACGAGCTGTGGTACACATCTTGTTAGCTTGACGTTTGCACAACGTGGAACGTGTTTACGCTCACCTGATGCTGGTAACCTGGTAGCCGTGACGCAGGGCCGCTCGACAGACTGCTGAGCCTGAACAGGCCATTGTTTATACGGGCTCGTGAGCACATTGCCTACGGACGACTTGGAAAAGGGACGACAAACCAACGAACCCGTTGCCCCCAACGACAAGAATTTTCCGCATTGCAAGCGACATCCCGTACTTACGAATTTTTTGTTCGTCGTAGAACTGTCGAGTTGACGACGATCGAGGGATGTAGACAAGGTACAATACGGGACTAACGTGTTCAGTAACGGTCGACAGAACGACGCTGGATGACGTTGCGTTACCCGAACAAGCTCGGCGTTTCATATTTACTGAATAGAGTATATTGTGGTCATTACCAAAGTGGCAATGTAAACACGACAACAAGTAGAATCGACCAAAGTTCCACCAAGGGAATAACGCCTGACGCCGGTAATACCTACGACCAAATAAAGCGTGGACAGTATGGTGGGTCATGATAAAACAATAAAATCCAGACCAGCTATAACAAGGGAAGGGTACACAAGTGGGAGTGATTGGACCTGTGCATGGGAATCACCGCCTCCAGGGTTGTTTCTCCCGTATCTAAAGCTCGTCAAACCTCGGCATATGCAACCCAAACACCTGAAAGGGCACGGCCCCCACAACGAAAAATAAGGCAATGTAATAAAAAAAAAAAAAAAAAAACTGAGAGTCGGGAGGGAGATAATAATGGAAGGGGGGGGGGGGGGTCAT
>Ga0307512_10004902_pt1 | contig 14304 bp, 18 predicted proteins | sample 14_EM_MG_FD_200267 | JGI IMG/M metagenome (GOLD analysis project Ga0307512, IMG submission 200267) | Populus trichocarpa ectomycorrhiza microbial communities from riparian zone in the Pacific Northwest, United States - 14_EM | ecosystem: Host-associated > Plants > Roots > Unclassified | place... | reverse complement strand
AAAGCGTGAGGTGAAGCGGGGATCTCTGTCAGATATTATCTTCTTGGGGAGTCCATAGTGAGGTAAGACGTGCGTCAGGTAAAGCTGAGCGACTCCTTCAGAGTTGATAGTTTCTTTGCAAGGTAGGAATATGCTCGCTTTAGAGCAATCAGTATCTGTTATTGTCAGGATTGTGTTGTGGTCTCCAGAAAGGGGGAGTTTCGTGATAAAGTCCATAGCAATGGTTTCGAAAGGGCAAGCGTTTTCTGCTGGAGTGATCGGGGACAAGGGGGGATGCGATGGATGAGTGTTCACTTTGGTCATTTGGCAGGTTGCGCAGCCTCTGATGTAGGCTGTTATGAAGGTTTTCATGTTGGGCCACCAGTAGTACAGGGAGATAAGCTGCAGGGTTTTTGAAATTCCAGGGTGGCCAGCTGTGAGTTGATCATGAAAAAGGGATGTTACACCCCTCCTAAGGTCGTTGTCTTCCACAACAACCAGTGCATTGCCATGGTACCAGTGAGTTCCATCATGTAGCATTAGTCCATGAGCGATAGACCATCGTTTGATTGTTTCTTGTTGTACATTTTGCGCACTTTTGACCTTTTGGTCCAAGTTATCTTCAAGGCTATCCCAGTCCATTACATGGATCTTGGTATGTTCTTCGCAGAAGTAGCTGTCTGGCCATACTGTTATGTTGTTGTTGTCAGGGTTGCTTCTGTCATCGTGGTCTTCTCGGCGCAAGAGCCCATTGGCTCGATTTGTTGTGCCCGGCTTGTATTCCAGTAGCATGTTGTATTGTTCTCATTCTGGCAGGTATCCTGCCACTCTTGGCCTGATTTTCCTGGGGTCGCGGTAGTATCTGAGGTTGGCGTGGTCGGTATAGACAAGTACAGGGATGGAGGTTCCTTTGAGGAGGTAGTCCCAATTGCGCAATCCGTGCATGATGGCTAGGAATTCCCTGTCATAGATGGGGTAGTTCTGCTCTGTTCAGCTGAATTTCTGGGAATGGAATCCCATAGGGTGTCATGCGCCAGGTTTTTCTGTTCCATCTGGTTGGGTAGAGGGGGGTCCTTGCTGGTAAAGTATTGCTCCTGTCGTGATTTGCAACGCGTTGACCTCCAGCTTGAATTGTTTGCTGGGGTCTGGTCGGACAAGTACAGGGGATGAAGTAATCCTGCACTTGATTTCGTGCATTGTGTCTATACATTCTTGTGACCATTTGAATGGCACCTCTTTGCTGAAGAGTCAAGTAATGGGTGCAGCAATTTGGGAGAATCTGGGGATGAACATGCGATGGTATCCTGCGACTCCTATGAAGCTTCTTGCTCCTTTGAGTGTCTTGATTTCTTCTGGCCAGTCTGCGATGCCGGCGATCTTTGTGGGGTCAATAGTTGCGCCTTTCTTGCTGATCCTAACGCCCAAGAAGTCCATCTGGGGCTGCATGAATACTGATTTGCTGAGCTTGAGGTGCAGTCCTGCTGCTGCCAAGAGGTTGAAGAGGTAGTGGAGCATCTCTTCATGTAGTTCCTTGTCGACAAGCTTGGTTCCTATGCCACAGTCATTGTCACGGTCAGGTCACCGTGTCTTTCAATCGTCTTGGTTCTGGAGTTTTCGGACAGGGGTATTTCCCAAATAGGAAGTCGACCCGATGTCTCAATCAGAAAGACGTCCTAATCCGGTAATCATGTTGGTGTTCCAAAGAGGAAAGGCAGGCATTGGGAATCAGTTGTTGGGATTGATCATGTGAGACGTCACGTGATTTGTCAAAGTTTAAGAAAGATCACGTGATACATCACGTGACTTATCTGGGAGCAAGTGAAGATTACACAAGTTGAGATGCGACTTGGAATCAAGTGAGATACAACACATGATCTTGAAGACGTTTAGAGATGAGAAGTGAATAGCGACGGAGTCAACTATCACCAAGAGGTTCTTTCAGAGAGAAGCTGCACGCGTTCAAGGAAGTGACAATAGCCTGTATTGCATGAATAGAATGAGCTTAAGGAACTTGTTCTATGCTACTAGAGACAATATATATACAAAGGTCACAGAAACTACTAGAAGGTAGTGGAAGCCAATGGAGAGTCATAGAAGGGAATAGAAGGTGATAGAATCGTATGGAAGTCTCTGGAAAATGCAAGAACAGTCCATAGGTAATTTAGGTAAGCAGAAAGGGGCCGGTCCAGAGTTAGGTGCGAAGTAAAAGAAAGAGAAAATTAGGTAAGTGGGAGGCAGTCCGTGACATTACCCCCTTGTTAACATCCTTTAGATGTCAATGTCATTGTCAACGGCAGCGCAGTAGCCGCATTCAAAGTTAGGGTGAGAGGGGTAGACTTTGCAGTCTTTGAACTTGTTGCAAAAATCGTGGGGACAGAGACAGTCAGTGCCATCATGGCCGCAGTGTGAGCAGTGGCGGCAATACCCAAGACAGTAACAGTCTTCGATGTTGTGGCCTGTCCTGCCACACCAATCGCACATCTTGCCATTGTCCTTGCCCCATGCATGGATAGCCTGATCACAGATAGCGACTTGGGCTCGACAACCTCTCTTGCCTTTAAAGTAGGGGGCTTTGTGCATGTTGCAGTCAATGCGGTGGCAGATGCAGGCTATAGCGTTAGCGGCGGCGAGGCGGTCTGAACTCTGGTACATGGCCAGGGGTTCGTTTTGAAGGGACTCCTTCAAGGCTCCGATGCGATGGGCGATTTGGCAAGCCTTGGAATGGTGAGCACAGAAATACTGGACTTTGCCTTGTAGCGTGGTGTTGTCTTCAGCCCTCAGGGCCCAATCGACTAGGTCAGTAAACTGTGCTCCTTGGGTTAACAGGAGTTCGTCTTTAGGGGAAATGGCTGTATGGTGTTGTCTGACAGGTCAGGCATGAAGGGGGCAAGAATGGACAGTGCAACCACATCTGTTGGTGGCAAGGAGTTCAGGAAAAGTTGTATGAAGGTCGTAAGAAATAAAGGGGGCAATGACGTCTTCGTCACTGTCAGGAATGACGAAAAAGTGACGCATACCGATGGCGTCAAAGTTGTCCTTCCATCCTGGGCCAGGAAGTACACCTAGTTGAGGGCCGGTGGGACTGGGGGTGCGTCCTTCTGCATCAGTGTCCATCACTTTAGCCTCCAACGTTTTGGCTTTGGCCTGTTGGTACAAGACTATGGCCATAGGGGAAATAGGGGAAGGGGAAGGGGATGGAACATCTTCAATGAAGGCGGGGATGACGGGCAAGGTGTATGTGGAGTTGGTTGCGGACGTGATTGGAGGCGTGATCGACATGCTGTCATGGAAGTGAGGGGGAGGAACGGGAAGTGGCTTGGGACTGGGAATAGGGGGGCTGTTCAGGTAGTTGGGGTCAATGTAATCGGTTAGCTCAGTCCCAGGATAGCCTGAATTCAGGGAGGTGTGGATGCTTTCATAGTTGTCGATGTCATTGAACGTTGTGCTGAAATGAGCCATCATAATCGTGTCGGGGGTGAGAACGGAGGTAGGAATGGGAGGGGATCTATCGATGGGAAGGAGGGAGCAAACAGTAGGGAATTGGCGGCAGACTTCTTCTTCCTCAATATTGAGCATGCAAGCAATGTGTTCGATCATTTGCTTGTGGGGGAGAGCTAGGTCGCTGCTGGTGGGACTGTCTGGAGGGGGAGAGGTAACGATGTAGGGAGTGTTGCCAGCACTGTTGGCAGGAGAAGAGGAGCAAGACGGGATGAAAATGGGAGAGGACAAGCGAGACATTGTTGGGATGGTTGGACAGTTATGGGGTGTATGAAAGGCAAAGAGTTGGTTTGTATGGTCGACGCAAAGGGGGCAGTAGATTGGAGGGACTTTTGTGAAGTATTGGAGAGCCAGTATGGAGGAGGATAAGAATCATTTGAGAGATTTCAGTGGTCTCTTTATACCGTAGGTCGTCCAGCCGTAGCAGAGTTTGTTAACATGAAGTCTGCCAATGTGTCTGGGGTGTGTAGGTCCTTGTGATCAATCCAGGAGTTGTCGGAGTGTGGATAACCCTTCCAGTGCATGAGGTATTGAAGTTTTCGTCTTCTGCCATAATGCCATGCATCTAGAATGTTCTCGATTTCATATTCTTCTTCACTATCAATGATCAGAGGTGGTCGTGTAAAAGGCATGCCATATTGCTCCATCTCCTTATATGGAAGGAGGAGGTCCATGTGAAACACATTGTGAATTTTCATCAATGGAGGAAGTGCAAGTCACATGGCCATGGGACTGATATTTTGTGAAACTTTGAAGGGTCCATATCGTTTTGGGGAAAGTTTGCAATTGCTGGCGATAGTGAGGTTGTGACCTTCAAGCCAGACTTGGTCACCTTCTTTAATTTCCATCAGTTTCTTGTTGTCCTTGCGGTTTTGTACATGTTGGAGAAGTTTTTGAGCTGATTGTCTAGCTTCATCCAGAAGGCGTAAACGTGTCTCCGCAGCAGGGGTAGGGGATTCTAGATGTTTCAGAATCACCTGTGGTTTGATTCCAATCAGAAGTTCATGAGGTGATCGGCAAGCAACATTGTGTTTCCAAGAATTGTGAGCAAATTCGGCAACAGGCAATAATTGGCTCCAGGCAGAAGGTTTTCCAGAGGTCCAAGGTCATAAGTATTGTTCAATCCAAGTGTTCATACGTTCCATCTGTCCGTCAGTGCAAGGGTGAAAGGCTGTAGAGAGGTTTTGTTGAATTCCAAGTGCCTTACACATTTCTTTTGCAAATGCAGAAGTGAACCGGGGATCGTGGTCCAAGATGATTCTTTTTGGAAGTCCAAACCAAGGTATAAGGTGTTTCAGATATTCGAGTGCTACGCCTGTTCCATCAATCGTTTTTGTACATGGGATGAATTTAGCTGCTTTAGAGCAGCCTTGATCGACAATTGTAAGAATGGAATCAAAGCCTTGTGACTTGGGAAGGTCTGTGATCAGGTCCATTGATACATATTGGAATGGGCCTTCTTCAACAGGTGTATCAAAATGTTGTAGGGGAGCTTTAGATCAATGTATGTTGGTCTTGGATTCTTGGCAACGAGCGCATCCCTTGATGTATTGTTCCATGAATTTTCTGAGTCTGGGTCCTTTGTATTGTTCGCAAACGAGTTCCCAAGTGTTAGATATGCCAGGATATCCGGCTGCGGGAGAATCGTAAAGGGTTTGAAGGATGTCTTGTCTTAGATCTAAGTTGTCTTCAAGGAAAATTTTATTGGCATGTAAGGTTTTTGTTGGCATGAAGAGGTGATTGGGGAGAAGAACATGTGGTTCGTCAGTATTTACCCCCTTGTTAAGGTCTTTTCTTCACTACAACAAATCAGCAACAGTGTTTGTTGATCCAGGGATATGTTCAAGAGTGTAGTCAAAGTCTTGTAGGAATTCTATCTATCTGGCCTGTCATCCCATAATTTTGTGTGGGTCATGGAAGTACTGTAGATTTTTATGGTCTGTGCAAACACGGATTGGATGTGTAGCCCCTAAAAATAATGGGCGGCCACATTTAAATCCAAAGATTACACCAGCGAGTTCTTTGTCATGTGCATTGTAGTTCTTTTTAGCAGGAAGGAGACTTCTGGAATGGAAGGCGATGGGGTGAATACTGTCTTCAAATTCTTGGGCAATGACTACTCCGAGGGCATAACCAGATGTGTCAGTTTCCATAACAAATTGTTTGGTCCAATCTGGGGTGCGGAGTACTGGGTAGTTGCTGCATGCTCTTTTAAGCTGTAGGAAGGCATTGTTGCATTCGTTTGTCCAGATAAATTGTTCATTTTTGCATGTAAGGTCATTCAATAGACAGGCAATATCAGAGAAGTTCTTGATGAACGCTCTATAGAAATTGCAAAATCCTAGAAAACTTCACACATCCTTGACGGTTAGGGGTGTTGGCCAGTTGGCAATGCCTTGAACTTTGACAGGGTCCATTTTTACGGTTCCATTGCCAATAAGTACTCCAAGATACTCAACTTCTCGTTGGTGAAATTTGCACTTTTCTGGTTTGAGGAATAGGTCAAATTTCTCAAGTTTATCCAGAATATGATTGACATGAAGTTCATAAAGTACTTCATCATCTTCAGTGGCAATGATCATATCGTCCATATAGATGCGGAGCCATCCTTGAGCAATTTCATCTTGGAAAACGTCATCCATCATTGTTTGAAAGGTAGCTGGGGAGTTGGTTAATCCAAAGAACATAACTGTTGGTTCAAAAAGTCCTTTGCTGGTTTTAAAGGCAGCTTTGTATTCGTCGCCTTCTTTAATACAAATGTTGTTGTATCCCCATCGAATGTCGAACTTTGAGAAGAGCCGTTTCTCTGCTAGATCATAGATAAGTTCCGAAATTAATGGCAAGGGGTACTTGTTGGGAATTATCCATTTATTTAAGTTTCAATAGTCTTGGACTGGGCGAAATTTACCATCTTTCTTTCGGATGAGGAAGAAGCCACTTGCGTAAGGTGACTTGGAACAGTGAATTCTTTGTAGACATAAGTTTTGGGAGAGAAACTCACATTGTTCCTCCTTTTCTTTGGGAGATAGCAGATAAACTCTGCAATTAATTGATGTGGGAGCGTCTTCTGTTAGTTCAATTGCGTGATCCCAGGGTCGACAATCTGGGAAACGCTCAGAAGCTTTTTCTGAAAAGACTTTCCTGTGATGATGATATCGTTCTGGGACAATTTCTTGCCAGGTGCATTTCTTTTTATCAGCAGCATCTTGAGCTAATTGTGAAGCAACCATAGTTTTGGCAATTCTAGTTTGTAACCAAACTTCATCGCCTTCTTCCCATCCAGGTATCGATTTTACCCAGATTGGTGTGGCTTCAGTTTGTCTAGTTCCTTTAAGGATAGGTCGCCACTCATTAGCTTTGGCTGTGGAAATTGTGGTGAAGCCATCTATGCAACCGTTTCGCCAGTCTACATTCGGATTTGAAGCTTCAAGGAAGGGGTAGCCAAGGATAAAATCATCTTGACCAATGTCTGCAACATAGAAAGTGTGGAGTGCTTGTTCTCCATTATTATTAACCGTTAGATCTACTGCTTCCAGGATTTGTCCGGCTTTGTTGTTAGTTCCATCCACATTTTGAACCTTTTGTGCCTTCGACAGTGTCCATGTAGTTAATTTGAGTTGTTTTATTGCGCGAGGGTGGATAAAACATTCGGTCGCACCACTATCAAGGAGTGCTTTTCGACCGACTCATTTTCTTCTGGTTTGTAGCTGAAAAGGAACTTGTATTGCATGTTTTCGAGCTATGTACATAGAACCAGAATTATTGAGAACTGCCTGAGCAAGAGCCATAATACTCAGGTGGCCTGAAAATCCATGTCTTCTCCAAACGAACACATTTCATCCATGAAAGCGCATCAATCTTCTTCTGACAGACATGCTACTCGCGCAGCAAGAGATGTAGATGGGGAGGGAGTTTCAGGAGTGGTTGGTTTCTCGTTGTCTTCGATTTGAATGGTACGAATTGTTCGGGCGCGTGTCTTTTTATTGGGACAGTCACGAACTAGGTGGCCTTGCTTTCCACATTCGAAGCATCAGCCTGTCTTTTGGTATTCCTTGTGTTCTTTGTCATTTGTAGCTTTGCAGGTGACAGCGGAAGTGTCCATGGCATTGTCATCTCGAGGGGGAAGATGTGGTCAAGGAGGTGCGCGATTTCCTGGTCTGCGCCAGTTCTGATTGTTGGATCCGGGATTGTTGCTTCCAGGGCAATGCCAGACCCATCCAGAAGTTTGTCTTTGTCCTTGTCCTTGAGTACAATTGTTGAAAGTTCTGTATTCTGAATGAAGCGACTTGGTTTTCAAGTAAATCTTCTGTTGACGTTGAACTGTGGCCCTCCATTGTTCATAGGTCTCAGGGTTTTCCATTTTGATACAAGCATCAGCAAGTGATCGTGGAAGACCAAGGGCGAAGGTTCGAAGGTTTGTGTGGTCGTTCATATCTATATCAGCATGTAGTGCTTGGGTTTCAAAGGCGGCAAGGTATTTGTCAAGATTGTCATTCCTCATCTTGAGTTTCTTTAGTTCATCTTGGGCTCTTTCACGTTCAGCATAGTCAGAAAAGGCTTCTTTGAAGCGCTTTTCAAGTTCTTTCCAGGCATTGGATTGACGTGGAATCATACTGGGATCTTCTACAATGTGGCAAAGCCATCTGTCAGCTGCATCGACCCATCCTTTGCATTTTGGTCCTTCTAAGAGTGAGAGGAAGTAGATGCTATGCATGATCAGGTCTTTTGCGATGTCAGCTCTGTAGTTCATGAGCATGAATTGATTAAAAGTAGCCAAGAATCTTGTGGTTTGGGAGTGATCTCCATTGAATTTGTCAGGATGAATACCTTCAAGTCGGTGTGCTTTATCTTCCTTATTGTCTTGGGGAAGATTTTCAAGGGAAAAGGGGTCATCTCCCATGCCGCGAGGATGGCGAGAAGGTTTGTCACAAGCCGTTTGGGATGATCTCATTCCAAAGGATCCAAAGACATCTTTGTACTTTGGCCTGTTTTCATCATCGTCTTCATCACTAGAGGGTTCATCAAAAGGGGTCAGGGGTCTTTTCTCTTGTTCTTTTTGTACTGCTTCTGTTGCGGCTATTATAGCTTCTACAAATGGCGCAGTATGTTTAGGTTCGGATGGTCCTTCAGTGCGAGATGGTGGTTGGGAGGGTTCTCCGCTTTGTTCAAGTGAAATGAAGTTTATGCCCAGAAGTGGGTGGTTTTTGAGTCCAAGTTTGTTTCGAGCTAGTCGAAAACATTCGAATTTGTTTCCTCAGATGCGTACTTCAAACCATACACCATAGACATTGCTGACAGATACCAATGCGTTGTTGAGTCTAGCGTAGTAGCCCGTATAGGGTGCTCCAGTCTCTTGACTACTGAGTAGATGTTGTATGTTTTCCGTAAACTCAGCGGGTATGCTGTCTCTTGGTTCAGGGATTGTGTCGAATAGGCATTTGAGATTGCTTAGGGCTTCAGGGGAAATGTCGTCAGTTTCAGGTAAGTAGCGGATACACCAATCCTTGGATCGGCTTTTTCCTTTTACATCTCTGGGAGTCAAAGTCATTTTGAAAAGGAAGCTTGTTCTAATGTCACAGTCAGGTCACTGTGTCTTTCAATCGCCTTGGTTCTGGAGTTTTCAGACAGGGGTATTTCCCAAATAGGAAGTCGACCCGATGTCTCAATCAGAAAGACGTCCTAATCCAGTAATCGTGTTGGTATTCCAAAGAGGAAAGGCAGGCGTCGGGAATCAGTTGTCGGGATTGATCATGTGAGACATCACGTGATTTGTCAAAGTTTAAGAAAGATCATGTGATACGTCATGTGACTTATCTGGGAGCAAGTGAAGATTATACAAGTCAAGACACGACTTGGAATCAAGCGAGATACAACACATGATCTCGAAGACGTTTAGAGATGAGAAGTGAATAGCGACGGAGTCGACTATCACTGAGAGGTTCTTTCAGAGAGAAGCTGCATGCATTCAAGGAAGTGACAATAGCCTGTATTGCACAAATAGAACGAGCTTAAGGAACTTGTTCTATGCTACTAGAGACAATATATATACAAAGGTCACAGAAACTACTAGAAGGTAGTGGAAGCCAATGGAGAGTTGTAGAAGGGAATAGAAGGCGATAGAATCGTATGGAAGTCTCTGGAAAACGCAAGAATAGTCCATTGGTAATTTAGGTAAGCAGAAAGGGGCCGGTCCAGAGTTAGGTGCGAAGTAAAAGAAAGAGAAAATTAGGTAAGTGGGAGGCAGTCTGTGACAGTCGTCCATGTAGTTTTTCAGGTGTCGTTGCCTGTATTTCTTGTAGAAGGGCTCCAGCATGTGGTTGACAAATCTCTGGAATGTCAGGGGGGAGTTACTCATGCCAAAGAACATAACTTTGGGCTCATATAGCCCACGGTGGGTCTTGAAGGTGCCCTTCCATTCGTCGCCTTCGTGGATACGTATGTTGTTGTATCCCCATCGAATGTCGAACTTGCTGAAGAGCTCCATGCCTTGGAGGTCTTCGATGCACTGGGCGAGATTGGGGAGCGGGGTGATGTCTTTCTTGGTTACTGCATTGAGTGGACGGTAGTCGATAATGTAGCGTTTCTCCTTGCTGTCTTTCTTAGGCACCATGAATGTGCTAAAACCATAGGGGGAGTCTGAAGGCACAATGTAGCCTTTCTCCAGGTTCTCGTCAAGGAATTCGTCCTCTATGGCTTGATCTGCAAGTGACATGGGGTAGAGTTTGCAGTTGAACTTGTTGGGTGCTTTGGGTGTGAGTTCTATTTTGTGGTTGTGTGGTCATGATGGGGGGAATTTCTTGGCTTCTTCATCTGAGAAGAGCACGGTATGTCGTTTGAATTCGGGTGGTAGAGTTACTTCTTCTTTGGCGTGTTGTCTGGCATATTCATGGGCCATTTCAACTGCGTTGTGCGTTCTGTTGATTTCCACTGGGCCACTTTTCTCTCCTGGAAAGGTTACTCCCATCCATGGAATGTGGTCATTGTGGTCATCTGACATGTCTGGGGTGATGTCTGCAAGTGTAGTTGCTTGAATCTTCATAATGAGGTCATTGTCTTGATCCTCTTTCTTCTTTTCTTTGAGGAAGTTATGTGCGTGTTGGAATATGCCGTGTTTGAGTGTCTCCATTTTGACTTTTGGTCCTTTGAGCATGCCGTTAGGCCAGTCGATGTCCAGGTTGAATTCCCTGAACCATGGGTAGCCAAAGATGAATCGATCTTGGCCCAGGTCTGTGATGTAGAATCTTTGGCATAGTTTCTTGTTGCCTCTGGCAACTAGTAAGTTGACAGTGTGAGAGATAGTTCCTCTCCTGTTAGGTGTGCCATCCACGTTATAGACAGCTCGTTTGTGCGGTAGTGCCTTCATTCCTAGGCATAGTCGGGTGGCAGTTGCATGGTCAATGAAGTTCTCCGTAGCACCGGAGTCGAGTAGAGCGAGTTCCATGTCAATTCCTCTGTAGTGCGCAAGTGGGAAACTGGTTTGTACTGAGTTTGATTTGTTGACAAAGGCGCTGTTTAATTTGTCAATGCCTTGTCCTATGGTGATGGCGTTAATGTTGGGTGTCATGGCTGGTTTGCATGGTGTAGTGATAGGTACAGGTGATTTGCATAGCTTGATAAGCTTAAGCTGGGTTTGCATGTCAAGTTTCGTGGCATTTGCTGCAATGAGCTCCTTGATTCTTTTAGCATCCAAGAGTTTTGGAACAGGTGCGGGTGCAGGTAAAGTGGTATCCAGTTTTTCTTCCTGGAGTATGTCAAAGCGGTTGGCTGATGCCATGACTGGGGAGGTACTGGTGGCATTGACTACCCTGATTGTGATGGCTTCTTTACAATTGGTCTTCTTTTTGGTATGGCAGTTCCTGGCATAATGTCTGCATTTGTGGCAATGGAAGCATTCACGGCTTCTCATGAGCTGGTTCTCAGGGGGAATGATGCTGTAATCGTCAATCCTTCCTTGATTGGGCTTCTTAATTGCCCATCCGGTGCAAGGGTTCTTCCACTCGCTTCATGCGTGGAGTTGGTGCTTGTAGACTTTGCCTCTGAGGCAGATAGTGTTGGCTTGGATAGGACCAATTGGTTCCTCTGGTTCAGGTACGGGTAATTCAGGTATGGGTGCTGGAGTCTTTATGTCAAAGACCTGGTAGAGCTTGGCATGGAGTTCTTCTTGTGTCATCATGTTTGTGTTGATTCCCCTTGTTGCTCCAGTGGGTCCCTGGGTAGACTGGCGTGTAACATGTGTGCTGTTTGTTCTACCAGTGGCCCTCTGGTCTTGAATAGCCTGCATGGTGACATTGGCGGCTCTAGCGATGATGGGGGTGTTCTTGACAACCTCTCCAACGCATGTAGTAGCGGGGGTGCTCTGCCTGGCAACCTCTCCAGCTCAGGTATGTGTGGTGATAGTGGGGGCTTTCTGTTCTGGGGCCTTCTCCACTCGGGTATGTGTGGGTGAACCAGTGGTTCCTTGTTTGATAGTTGCTTTGCTCTTGAGAGCCTCTGCGTATGACTGCATGGCTTTAGCCACATCGGCAAGTTTGTTCATGGTGGACATTAAGTTGTGCATAGAATTGGGTGAGAAAGTGTTCCAGGTATGGGGTTGTGGGTTCTTGGGGGTGAAGTTTGGAAAGAAGAGCTGCAGTGTGATGCATGTAGGCAAGGTGGAAGATTAACCTCCAATGACAGGTGGGGCAGCGTAGGTTGGGGTAAATGATTTGGGATACTTGTTCCAGGCTTGCTACTCCTCAACTAGTGTGGTTTGATAAGCTTGACTTGTGTTAAGGTCCAAGGCCTTAAAGGTGCGACATGCACAAGTTGTATGAATGGGAGTAGCACATGTACAAAGGAATAGCCCTTTGAAAGGACTTAGTAAAAGGGAGTGCTCACTTGTGATGACTAAGACTGATGAGGTAATGAAGGTAGAGTCTCCTAGTGATGCTAGAGACAACTCAGAGATTGAAGTAAGAGGAAGAGCACACAAGGGATGAGCTTTCAAGACATTTGGATTGGAAACCAAGTCAAGCTTAAGGCTTGACTTCAGAGCTAAGGCAGGCTTATATACAGGTCTGTAGCAATCTATCCTAATGGGTAGAACAATAGAATGCTGGAGTCAGGACAAGTAAGTATGAGTCAATAGTAAGTAGGAGTCAGGACAAGTCGATATGAGTCGCATCGGGAGTCAGGGAGAGGAGTCAGATCAAGAATGAGTAATGACTCATGTAGTACCATATGGAATGACGTAGTGATCTAGATATAAGTGAGTCATGAATGAATGATGCTATATGCGAAGTTACAAGTCAGTTCGAGTCAAACTGGAGGACGCGTAGGCGTCCGACAAGTCAAGGGGATAGATATCCAATAGGAGAAGTCGAGGCGGGGTTTGGGATAGAAGTACTGATGGCGGGTTCAGAAGTGGATGAGGGTGCATCAGGGGAAGCCTTGGGAGATACCAAGGCGCTTTCAGGAGGGGATCTGTGATGTGGCACTGCAATGGTATGCGCACCATCGTATGTAGGTGAGTGCTTGTGGATTAGTCCTTCAGCGCTCCATAGGCATGCGTACTGAGGTTGCAAGACGACGCTGGTCGGTGAGGTGCTACGCTTCCCTAGCGAGCTAGCTGGGGACAGAGGGTCTTCAGGGATGGTGATCTCTAACGGGGGACGATGGCTTGGTACAGTGGGATAGGTGTTGTGGGATGTTGGCTGGGGTTCTTGCACATGATCAGGTTCTGGGATCAACTGCTGGCTAGGCCAGTCAACGGGGATATTGAAGTCTAGGAGCTGAGGTGCTGGCACATGATCGGGTACTGGGATCGACTGATAGTTGGGCCAGTCTGCAGGGATGACAATAGACGACTCTGGAAGGTCGTCAGACATGGGGCTGTCCTCTTCTGGCATATGCTCTAGCTTCTGGTCGGCTAGGTATTCCATGGACAAGTACTGGCAAGTATGCTGGCTCTAGGGGATTGGAGGCGTAGGTGGTTGTGGCTCAACAGCTGGGAATGGCAGGTGGGCTTCCTGATAAGGAAGTGGCTCTGGCAGGGACAAGTGGTACTTGGGCAGGAGGTACGACTGATGGCTGGACATGTCAGGTGACTGGTCAGGTGGCTAGATGGGTGGCTGGGCAGGTTGCAGCGGGGATAGGTTCAGGAGTGCAGAGGGGAATATAATGGTCAGGGATGGTTCGGGGTTGCTCTGGGGTACCACAAAGGGTGGCGAGGTAGCAGAGGATGATGAGGGGAATGAAAATTTGAGGGGCAGATTGTAACATGAGGTCCCTCCTAACGGAATCGCTGCCACGTGATTACAGGGTTTAGCCAAGTGTGCCCTGAGGGCCATGAGGTTTTCTCGTTTGCCTGAGATAGCTGTCCATCTGGACTTTGTCGGGTTGGGTATGTCAATTCCTTTGCCTTTGAGGATTGTCGTTGCTTCCACATATAGCCGCGGCTGGATACGGAGCAGATAGAGTGCTATATCTTCATTGTGTCACCGAAATAGCTTGGCAACCATGATGTCTTCGAATCGTTTGCTGTATGTTTCCCATTTTGTATGCATGGCCACAAAGGCCTTCTGTCACAGACTGCCTCCCACTTACCTAATTTTCTCTTTCTTTTACTTCGCACCTAACTCCGGACCGGCCCCTTTCTGCTTACCTAAATTACCTATGGACTGTTCTTGCATTTTCCAGAGACTTCCATATGATTCTATCACCTTCTATTCCCTTCTACGACTCTCCATTGGCTTCCACTACCTTCTAGTAGTTTCTGTGACCTTTGTATATATATTGTCTCTAGTAGCATAGAACGAGTTCCTTAAGCTCGTTCTATTTGTGCAATAC
>Ga0307512_10004901_pt1 | contig 14304 bp, 18 predicted proteins | sample 14_EM_MG_FD_200267 | JGI IMG/M metagenome (GOLD analysis project Ga0307512, IMG submission 200267) | Populus trichocarpa ectomycorrhiza microbial communities from riparian zone in the Pacific Northwest, United States - 14_EM | ecosystem: Host-associated > Plants > Roots > Unclassified | place... | reverse complement strand
CAGTGTGACAAGTTCTGTTGTGCTGAGTTGCATATAAATATCAGTACTTTGGAGATTGTGAGAGTACCATCCTCCAGCCCAGCAGCAACCACCTTCCCACTTCCCATCTACCACACCACAACAACCATGAGCAGAGAAGCCCTCAGACCTCGGAATCTTAATTTCAACTACCTACCCCCACCACTTATACTCTCATCTCCACCATCCTCAACAAAAAATGTCAAAAAACAAAGTGCCAAGGGTCGCATCATGGATGATCACTCTGGTCTAAAGCGCACCTCTTCCCAACCAGCACCACCACCTACAGTGGTACAGCACCGACCTGTCATTATACCTGATGTGTCTTCACCCACTACTGAAGCTCCACCTGCAATGCTCAACCTTGACAATGATTATAGCTCCTCAGACGAGGCATAGATTCAGCCAGCCTGGTAGATCACAGCTGATCACTCGGCCAAGCGGCGTAACAAAACACTCAAAAAACCATTTCAAAATCCAACAGATCTTCCTGAGCTTCATACATTTGACCCTGCATAACGTATTGCCCCCCCTCACAAAGCATGGAGCCGATTGCCCATCTCATTCTCTGCACTGGATGCCATTACTCCAATCCAAATCTTCAAACTCTTTTTTACCAACTCCATTATGGGACAGCTTGTAGCCAACACCAATTCCTATGCCCAGCAGCAACTTCTTGGGCCAGAGAAGGAGCAGCAGTGTTCCTAGCAGCCAGTTACTGCCCAGGAGCTTTATCTCTGGCTGGCAATTCAAATTCATATGGGTCTTATTGGAGTTCCTCCTGAGAGGTACTGGATGAAGGATGGAGTTTATCTTCCCAAGGATGGATTACCACCAGCAGCCTACCTTGGCAAGACTCACTTTCAAGAGATCTGCCACTTCTTCCATGTGTCTCCATACAATTCACCAACTGAAACTCCTGCAGGCTTGCGTTGTTGGCTCTCATCAATGACCTCATAATCTATCAAGATCTTCCAGCAAACAAAGAGCAAACTGTGGAGCACGTTGACTTCCATCTCTCCATTGTGCATGACCTTCTCCAAGCTGGTAGTCCATCAACAATGAAACGTTCCTCCCGCATGCCGGCTTCACAACACATCACTCAGTTGGCTCCCGCCACACAATCTGCCTTGCCCCCACTGCCTACCAGGCTTGTTACCAAGCACACCCCCCTTCCCCTCTGCCGAAAGGTACCAGGAATGCATTCCCCACTTTGGATGGAGAGTAGAGTAGATTGTTTCCTTTGCAGGTGGAGAAGATGTCAGGGTGGCAGTGGAGAAGGCATGAAAACCAACATAAAATGTGAGGACTGCAATGAGGCTTTGTGTTTCACACCCAAACGATATTGTTTTTATGAATTTCACCATACGTTCAGTATTTTCATTTATTCTGGGGGCATTTGGCTAGATTGTGGTTGTGTGATGTGTATTTTAAAAGCGGGCCCATCTGTGGGCCCAAACCCGGTTACCGGCAAAGGGATACAATAGTAAATAACGACAAAAATCATCTAACTGGTAGGAATCAAACGTGGATGAATTTGGAGACTCATTCATCAATGTGCGGCATTTGTCGGGATATTGAGATGGTTTGTTTGTTTGTGATCATATTGCATTCGGCCGCTTGCGGTCATGGCATTGATATTGAGATGATTGCAACAGTCTTAACAAATCCTGGAATTTTTTCCCAAAAATTGCACATAAGTGTAAACTACTCAAAAACCGCACAGTAGAGAGAATCTCGGAGACTGCAGTGTGATAGATAACTTACAGGGCTACCTGCGAATAAAACAATCAAGTCAATTGGACTAACGTTGAGGAAGTTGAAAATGTGAGTGAGAGTCCATGAAGCTGGCGGATTATTGTTCTCCTTCTACCCCGCTGTTTCATCACCAATTGTAAATGGAATTCGCTGGTAATGATATGAGAGCATATATGGCATGCTAGTTGTCAATTGGTACTGGTATTGGTAGATTCAGGTAGGTGTTTGTTGAGATAGGTACTATTTCTGACTTGGAAAAGTGGAAGATCCTCTATCATTGCATAACTCAGGTAATTTTCGCCCAAGAGACATTTCACAGTATCTATAAACTGCCAAGCTGCCCCTAGATAGTCTTTTAGTATACTAAACAGACCCTGGCAGCGAGGGCACTAAATTCTAACCAGATTTGGTGGAGAAATTGAGTCGGGTAGGCTGCCCTCCTCGTCCTCATCCCCCCTACCAGCCACCCCATAAGTTCACCAATTCTGGGTCAAATTCCACACCCTTTTGCACAGTGTAGACCAACTATAAATGGATTCGGCATTATTGTTGACTATGTACTGGGACATGCTGAGGACTACTAGGGGGGACTGCTAGGGGGGGGTGGTGGATACGCCCCCTCTCATTGATTCAGAGCTAGTCCTAGTACCAGGCTAACGATAATGCGGAATCCACCTAAATATAGTACACTTACTCTGTGTAAAAAATGGGCGTCTAATTCTGCGATGAACTGTGGAGCTATTGAAGGGGGAGATTGGTACCTCCTCCTCCTCCTTCCCCTCTAAACCACCCACCCACATAGCTCCACTAATTCTCAGCCAAGTTGGATGCCCTCGGGCATGAGAAGATCTAATATATGTAGATGGATTCCGCATCATTGTTGGCTAGGTACTGGGACTGGCTGAGGGCCAGTGAGGGGTCCGCTAGGGGGTGGGGTAATAGAGCATACTTCCAAAAACCCGTTATGATACCCCCTGTATAAATCAATCAAATCCTGGGCGATTAAAGTTAGTGAGGGCTTGAATGAAAGCTCAGAAGCAGCTCTACAAGAGCGCAAACTCTGATCTCCAATCAGACCAGCCATTCTGGAGCGTTGTTAAGAATCTCGGCTTAGCAAAAAACCCGTGCAATACCACCTGGATTTCGCGTTTGTCTTCCCAAATCCCGTCCCAGGATGGGATGACCGGACTTGACAACCGTCCCGTTACATTCCCGTGGCTCTCGCTACCTGTGTTGTGGTTTTTTGTCATTTCTCCAAACTACGCTATTATATGGCGCTTCTGTAATTAATTAATTTATCGATGGCGACAGTTATATCAGCCGTAGAACAATTGCCTGTCACTGTCCAGAGAGGCTCCCGGAGTTGTGCTCATTCGATCACTGGTCTGGATACTTCCCTGAGTAACCGTACTTATGCCAGTAGTGACGCAAATTTTATAATCCTCCTACCAAATCTTAAAATGACTCGTCACGATACTTGAGAGATGCGCAGCGAAGAGCATCGAGTGGGCAAGTAGACGAGGGCTACAGTTCGATACGGCAAAAACGGAAGCGGCACTGATCACACGCAGACAAGGCCACAAGAAACACCTCCGGCCAAAGGTGACAGCAAAGATACAAGTTGGAAACAGGTTCATACTGTTCAACAAACAGGTGACACCCTGGCTAGGCATCTGGATGGACACACCTGACATTCAAGGAGCACCACAACTGAGGCATGAAGAAACCCAGGGCAACAGAAGCGAGACTACGAACCCTTACAAAGACATACGGGGTAGTACCAGAGAGCACAGTTGCCGTCCAAGTAGCCCGCGTCCAAGCAGTCGCACTATATGAGAGTGAGCTCTGGTGGGATCCCAAAGAAGCAGGCTGGCAAGATGACCTCCAACTTCTCCTCGATCGACAAGCCAGATCCATTCTGGGCGCAGTGGCCGCGACCACACAGGTGGCACTAATGAGAGATGCAGGGCTCACACCTGCGCCTGTAATCTTAGACTCCAGACAACAATGATTCGCAGCGAGACTAGCAAATGCATGCAGCAGCAAACCAAAGGGCCGGCACGAAGACCCTTCGTCTGGCACACGAAGATGCCGAGGACGCAAGGTAGAACACGAACATTGCTCGACAACCGGAGGCATGAGCTGACCGGCCCTCGGCAATGAACCAGTGGTTAAAACCATTATACTGGATGACACAAGCACATCCAAGAGAGCTGCACAATGCTGGGCAAGAGAGAAGGAAGTGAAAGTCGGACTGGGAGTCTGGATGTGGTGGACAGATCGATCATGCTCTCATGACAGCCGAGTCGGAGCACCAGCAGTTTTCAAGCATGGACATGAATGGAGGACCCACTGCTGTTATCTGGGTACTGGATGTATGGAGGTCTGTGATGCCGAGCTGTGGGCGATTGGACTCGCACTTGGGGGCACGGTCCACAGACCAACAGCACTGCAAAGGCATGGAGTGAAAATTGTGGCAGTCTTTAGTGACTTACAAGTCACATTTCGATGAATGGCACACCTCGAGCTGGGCCTGGTGCAGTGACTAGCCAGGAAGTTCAATCAAAGAGCACAGGCTCTCCTCACCTACGGCATCACAACCAAGATTCACTGGGTTACAGAATACTCCAGCATCCTGTGAAACGAAAAAGCAGACTGTCAGGCGAACTTGGCCTAAGTCGCAAGCGGACGCACAGTGATAGAGTAGCAATACACCTTGCCCTCGAATAGAGCTAGACAAGTATCCGAGGGAAGGTCAGCATCCAAGGCAAAGTGAGAGGCCGACAAGTGCAGCAAGCACTTCAGCTACAGACTCACGGGAAAGATGGGAACCAAGAGACCTGTTCCAAAGACAAGCATGAAGTGCTGGCTACCACGTTCTACCGATGAAAGTGAATGCATACACACACCAGAGACTACATAAAATGGTTCAGCCAATGAGAGGTCGATAAATGCTGGTGGCATGAAGTGACAGCGGCCCTGATGCAGGAACACCTCTTCCGCCATTGCAGCCAGTTGAGAGACCAGCAGACAGCACTCTGGGAGGCAGGGTTAAAGGTGACTGGCTGGATAGCAGACAGATGCCGACACGTGCAGGTCTCTGAGCTGCTTTCCAAGGATGAGTGCGAACAAACAGTGGTGGACTTCCTGGCAGCAACTGAAGTTGAGAAGTTCCCGCCCAAATGGATAGCAGTATGGAGCAGGTGCTGAGGCTGACTCATGTGCGGGGGGCGGTGGCAGTGGGCTTATATCCATTCTTTTCTTTTCCTTTCCTTCTTTTCTTTTCTGTTCTTTCTTTTAACTTTCATTTGTCAGTGGGGATGAAGGGAAGTGGGGGGGGGAGCTCTGCCATCTAGCCGGCTCGCCCAGAGGCGGACAGGGTATTAGGTCCTGTCATTCTCTAGTAAGAGTGAATACAGTATGAATAAACAACAATCTTAAAATGACCATTCGGATAAAGCCTGGCTATGGGAGTGTCATGCAGATAGAACCTGAAATGGAGACTTTGTCCACAGACGATGGGTGGGACAAGGGGTAGCTTTCAGGCAAAGGCCGCATACCATATTTAAGTACGTATATCATTACTCTTGGCATGTCTTTGACGAATGTTAAGGGTCAAATTCAAATTTCTGGATATTGAAAAAGTGACGATCGGCGGCGATCCTCGCTAGCTGGATATAGTCTACTGCAATCGCACGGAGGTTTCAGTGATTGCTGACAACAATCTTCAACTCATATCCAGTACGAGAGTACAAACTTCACCCTTCGGAGGTCATCGCAAGTACCCTGATGCTCAATACCACTGGCTCACCGGTTATGGGCCCTGCCAAATTGCGATCTTGCGGGCACCGAATAAGCGATATGGAACTGTCATAGTCACCACCCGTTTCTGTACGAAACCCGTACTTATAGGCTTAGATTGTTGCTGGCATTAATAGCTGAGAAATCTACTAGCTCATGGTTACTCTCTGACACAAAAATATTCTGTTTCGCCCTAATCGATTATCGTGGTTACTAAAGATAGGGTGTTATGTTGTGTGGGAACAAAAGGCTGTCAACTCGATGAGGTGCAGTCAACGACGTTTAATACCTAGAATATGTGCAATGACTAGGGTATTACCTTTGAATTGGCATTCATATGAGCGGCGGACGATGTGCGCAATCTGTATTGTACCAAGGTAGTGTTACTCAGCCGCATAGCCCCCATATATTTACCAAAATGCAAGGCTAAAGGGTTTGTGTTACATTTGTACTTATCATCCGCCCACAGACCCTGTTCATAACTGCCCGGCCTATTGCAGATACTGGAGCGCATGGTGTGGTTGCAACCAACGGCGATTGGTCTTTGCGTATTTTGGCTTGAGGCCTTTTGATGAGCCCATCGGCAGATCGCGATATCGTTTGATCCCTCTGTAAACCAACGGTGTGGTTACATTATGCAAGCGGACAATGCGATGTGCAGCTGCAGGCTTAGTTTTCAAACCCCGCACCAGTAACGGCGCAACATCCCAAAACAAAAGGCTTCTTTCATCACTTACTGCAGGCGAACATAATCCTCTAATTCTCAGTCCTACAACCGACACCGGATAAAGCACATTTTATCGCTAATTGCACCACGCACACTATTTCTGTAGAAGTGACTACCTGAGGCTTTAAGTTACACAATTTGATATGCTGACTTCATGTAGGTAAATTAATGGAATTTGAGGTGGATACTGTCGGCAACAAGCATCGGGGTTCGGCGGCATCCGACGATACCATTGGCAGCCTCTTGTCGGCCACGCTTGCCAACCTCGTTTTACAACCAAACAGTGATATCGACTCGATCAATACGGAAGGGTGGATGGATGAAAGGGCACTTGTTGATTTTGCGTGACAACGCCCGGGGGGGGGGGGTACCGGGATCTAAGAGAGTAGTAATCTAAGAGAGTGGTAAACTTGAATGCGCCGCTGCGTGACAGCGATCTGCAAAAAGTCGTCTGTGCCAACGACTTGTGCTACGGGGCTGTCGCGCAGCGGCGGTTTTCGCAAGGTTTTCGCGAGGTATCGCAGCTGAGGGCTATTCCGAACTCAAAAAGTGAGCAGAGCCGCATCGAGTTTCGGCCTGATTTTAGACTAGATTTTAGGTGTGTTCCAAGCGAGATTCTCCTTTCTCACACTCATACATCCACATACTGCAACGAAAGAGTTCTCTCTCCAACCGGTCGAAACGAAACGAAATGAAGTGTCTATCTGTCTGTTGATCCTAGCTGTTAATGAACTCCCACATAGCTAAACGAGACAGCAAACATCCAGCCGACCGTACAAACGAAACAAACCGGGCAAAACGAAACGAACAAACGAGCGGCCGACGGAAACGAAACAAAACGCGATGTCCAATGCTACTCCATTCGATAAAGCCCCGGTGGCTCAGACAGGAGGAGAGATGCCAAGTTGCTCAACCCGTGAAGGGGACGCAGACCGGACCTTCTCTCTTCGTCAGGAAATACATATTCTGTCACGTGTAATCTACCGCAGGTTATATGGCCTACCATAACCTCCCGTAACACCGATAACACCACATAATGACAAACACCCCAGAGCTGTGTCGGTAATACACCATAATACACCTGTAATTTACCGATCGCATAACTGAATAATTACTGTAATGCAACTGTAGCACATGTACTATATACTGCAATTTATGGATAATACTATATATTCAAGAGTTACTTATTTATTTACTACTCTGACAAGTGTACACTCTGACTCTCATGACTGCAACAAGCTCACTCCCACAACTCTGACAAGCTCACTCTAACAACTCTGACATACTCGCTCCCACTCCAACTCTGACATGCTCACTCTCACCTCTCTGACAATGTGGCTTCGCTGGGAGCAAGGTGGTAGTGGTAGATCTGGCTTCGCTACTAGTAGCAGTGTATCTGGCTTCGCTGGGAGCAAGCTGTTAGCGGTGGATCTAGCTTCGCTAGTAGCAGTGGAGTGCTCACTCTCACCTCTGACAATCTGGCTTCACTGGGAGCAAGCTGTTAGCGGTGGATCTGGTTTCGCTGATAGCAGTGGATCTGGCTTCGCTGGTAGCAGTGGATCTGGCTTCGCTGGGGGCAAGCTGGTAGTGGTGGAATGCTCACTCTCACCTCTGACAATCTGGCTTCACTGGGAGCAAGCTGTTAGCGGTGGATCTGGCTTCGCTGGGAGCAAGCTGGTAGTGGTGGATCTGGCTTCGCTAGTAGCAGTGGATGTGGCTTCGCTGGGAGCAAGCTGTTAGCGGTGGATCTAGCTTCGCTAGTAGCGGTGGAATGCTCACTCTCTCCTCTGACAATCTGGCTTCGCTGGTAGCGGTGGAATGCTCACTCTCACCTCTCTGACAATCTGGCTTCGCTGGGAGCAAGCTGTTAGCGGTGGATCTAGCTTCGCTAGTAGCGGTGGAATGCTCACTCTCACCTCTGACAATCTGGCTTCGCTGGTAGCGGTGGAATGCTCACTCTCACCTCTCTTTCAATCTGGCTTCGCTGGGAGCAAGCTGTTAGCAGTGGATCTGGCTTCGCTGGTTGCAGTGGATCTGGCTTTGCTGGGAGCAAGCTGTTAGCGGTGGATCTGGCTTCGCTGGTTGCAGTGGATCTGGCTGCGCTGGTAGCAGTGGATCAGGCTTCGCTGGGAGCAATCTGGTAGCGGCAGAATGCTCACTCTCACTTCTGACAATCTGGCTTCGCTGGGAGCAAGCTGTTAGTGGTGGATCTGGCTTCGCTGGTAGCAGTGGATCTGGCTTCGCTGGGAGCAAGCTGGTAGCAGTGGAATTCTCACTCTCACCTCTCTGACGATCTGGCTTCGCTGGGAGCAAGCTGGTAGCGGTGGATCTGACTGCGCTGGTAGAGGTGAAAGTATCTTCACTGGGAGCAAGCTGGTAGCGGTGGATTGGGCTTCGCTGGTAGGGGGGTATTACATGATTTCATGGGAGAATAATCGAAGAGTAAAATACCCGATGCTGGTGATTGAGATGCTGGTGATGGTGATGGTGGTGATGGTGATGGTGGTGTTGGTGATGGTGGTGGAGATGACGATTGAAAAAAGGGAGTTAATCGAATGCATGCAGTATGAGAAATTTGCATCATTCTGTAATTCGATATTACGTACGGTAACACCCACATAACATTCTCATAACTCCGCTCTAATGGCCAAAGTACAGGGTACGCTGTCACAATCTATAGGAAGCAACCATAACACAGTGGGAACAGGGATAATATACCTCGGTTACGGTTGCACCGAAGGTTTTCCCGACGTTGATTGCTCTGATGTCACTGGCGGTGATATCATTGCACCTATGCTTGATGAGGGGACTCGACCCGGACTCGAACTGTCTAGAAAAGAACGACAAAAAGTTGAGGATGAGACTCGGAAGCAGCAGAGATTTCTACGTAAAAAGGCCGAAGGCAAGGAAAAGAGAAAAGAGACTCAAGGTGCAATTAAGGTGGCCGAACGATTGGAAGGCCTTGTCGCAGCGGGTTGCCTTCATAGTAAGGCACAGGAACTGCTCAAAGACGAAAAGTGCGATGTGAGGATTGTCTACCGTCCGAGGTGTCCAGAACATGCCAACTATATGAAAGGCCAACAATATGCCCCAAACAATGCTATTTTCTGCAATTTTAAATGTCTCGGCGGACGCGGCAGCGGCTCCATCCACATTCTGGACGATGACACACATGAGCTTGTTGCAGCAATCAGGATTACTGAAGTCAAGGACCTTACACCCGAATCCAAAGCCAAGTTTCAACATATTTTATCTTACTTTACACGAGATAAAGGCTTCCACCCCTCTGTTGCCAACAATGATGCAATGGTAGGCGGAGGTATGCGTGCCATTGGATGGCGTGCCTCCATGGAGCAGGGTCAGGCTTTTGGAACCTATGTGCCCCACACCAGTGTGGATCCTTCTATCTGGTACAACCACACAGAGGGTGGAAAGGAGATTCACCGCATGTTTGCAGAAAGCTTCAGGGATATGGCACCAGGCCTATTTGAAAACCAACAAATGGAACGCTATGACTACAGTGTCCCAGTGTTGGGGGTGGATTTTCATGATGAAAAGAAGAATCATCCTTATATCTTCTGTTCAAACCTTGCTTACACGTACAGTAAATTTGAATTCCCCGTTTCTTCTTTACAATATCTGACATTAGGAATATAGATGGGTTTGAAAACACAGGCCATGTTGACAATGATGTTTCTACCTTTACACATGGTATCAGTGGCAACGTTGCTGCATCAACTGGAATAATTACCTCTTTTCAAGATGGCTTTGAGATGAGTGGTGGGTTTTTCTAAATTGCTGATTATGGAATCATCTTTGACTACGAAAAGATTGACGGTGTTGTGGAATAAATTCGGCAAGGGCCAGTTCATGTCCACGGCACTGTTGGTGGTACAATCAAGAAACGATTTACAAGAGTTGGACACGGCACGCAGATTAACAAGAGGTTGACTGCTCGTGTTAGGAATTTCTGGAAATCTGGAAATGGAAAGGTAGTTGGAGATAAGGAAATTCTGGAACAGTGTATGTAAGTAATAAAACTTGAATAGCTAGAAATCATGAATAAAGTTTACGATTTTCTACTGATTTCAATATAAAGCAGACTGTAAACAATGGTAGCCATGGATGTGCAGTGGTACGCCCAGCGATATTGATGTCACAGATCAAAGCATGCGTATTTGTGATGTGAGTGATATATTGTGACTGTGGAACTGAGTTTTCCATGCTTAGACCAAGCAGTTGTGCCTCGATCGTGTTGTAAATACGGTTACAATTACTGCAGTTGCTTCTTTCAGTACGTCTGCATTAGCTTGGGCAGTATCTACATTTTGCATGTTGTTGATGTTGCTGAACTCCGCTACTGGTATGTTAACACAGTGAGGATTAAAGATGAACTTGTTTTCAGAGCAATTCAATGCACATGTTGACCAATAATGTTGAATTGAATTCCAACAAACGTGCACACTATTGCTTCATGTTGCTGTGCCTGACTTCACGTGCTACAGTAATTTTCTCAGAGGTTTGGATATAGGTTGCGCTACTGATGGGGTATATGGTACACATACTGGCTTTACGTGTATGTGATGTGTGCCAACGCCAACTGCCGGATACCCCACCCAACTCCATCACCACCCAGGTGCAACACCACTCAGGCGCAACACCACCCGGGCGCAATACCACACAAACGGTATCTCAACATTCAAAAACACGCTGTGAACTATCGGTGTCGCACTTTCTACTAGTAGCCATCTATCCCTTTCATTCTACAATTATGTACAGCTGGGACAATCATAAGGATACACTTTACCATCACTATGTTGTTGAGGGTAAAACCCTGCAAGACGTGATGGCATTGACGCAACGGGATCACAACTTCACGGTGGGGTAGTCCAATTCTGATAGTTCGTCTTTGAATATTCTACATTAACTGACATATATCCACTTTCTCTCAATTAGTGAACGATCATACAAGAAAAAGTTCAAGGAATGGAAGTTCCCCAACAAACACAGTACCATTTCACTCTGGAAAGACGAGATGCTTGTGGGTTTCATTCACAAATTCTGGATAGACAATTTCACAACAGCCAATATGGTACATGCTTTACAAAGACGTGGTTACCATATAATGTCAACACAATTGAAAAATATTCGCTTGCAACCTACCATCCGTCTTCTCCATTGACGACCACCATCCAAAAGTAAGGATGAAATTGCTTCACAGTTGGACACAATATTGAGTCAGCATCGTGATTCAGGTCAAAGTATCAGGTGGGGTCGGTCATACTTGATGGGTATTGTGCGATAATGAGGGTTGTTTGTATCAGAGTAAGTATTCTTCGCAAAGCATTATCTGCAGAAACATGAACAGTTTTATTTGATACTGATATATGTAGGCGTGAGCTTCAGGCTCATGTACGGGCAACCGATGCTGAACAAGTTGAGTTTCACCAGATTACTCGGTTACTTAAATGTGGTTGCTATCAAGTGAAAGGACCAAAACGTGTATGGTCAATCGATGGACACGATAAGCTTTCACAATTTGGATTTGTGATCTATGGGTGCATTGATGCGTACTCTGAGTATAAAATCTGGTGTTACTGTGGCCATTCAAACCGGACGGCCGTATCTGTCAATAAACAATTTCTGGAAGCATGTGAGAAGACGGGCGTGTTTCCAAAAACTATACGCTCAGGTATGGGTTGGGAGGTTGCCCTCATATGCAATTCTCAACTTAAACCCCGTCGAGCAGAGATACCAGAGCTACCATTTCATACAATTTACTCCTTTGGTACATCAACATGCAATCAACGTATCGAAGCATGGTGGAATCAATTAGCTGGTTCGCAGACAGCAACATGGTGTGAGTTCTTTGAAGGGTTGGAAAAGGATGGGTTCTTTGATGGAGGTGAGATAGACAAGGCTTGTTTGGAATTTCTCTATATGAATATGATACGAGCGCATATTCGTGGCTTTGTTGAGGAGGACAATCGTCATCGCATCTGAAAGCAACGAAATTGTGAGCACTATTTACCAACTGGGCGTCCCAACAAGTTGTATCACTATCCTCCTGAAGGAATGCGCGACTACAAAAGCAAGCCATGGCAACCACTAATCGAGGAACTAAAAAATGATGTTGCTGCCTATGATCTCAACAATTATCTTGCAGTGGAAACGGTAACAACGTTTTGTAACATTTTGGAACACGGTGGATTTCAGACATCTTTCAAGTTCAACGAAAATCACTATGACACCTGTCTTTACCTACAACGCGTGGTCTGGAAGTTGGTGAAGACTGACGGACAGTTCTAGATCATACCAAAGCCAACAGGAGTAAGTTCCTGGATCGCAGACGACAGAGAAGAAATCAAAAGACATATTGAAGAAGATATTGAAATGAACATAACCGATACCGATAATGAAAATCATATACACGTCAACGAGGAACTCATACGCGATGAAGAAGAATCAGACCAGCACCCAAGCGACTCTGAGGACAGCATCATATTGAACATTGACTGGGGATACCGGGATGAGTATTTCAATAATCAGAGAAGGAGCAATGATGGGTAATGTACAATATGTTCATCAGCAATAACTCTAGTTTCCGTCAGAAACACCCAGGTGTTACGGACGGCTCTGACGGCTCTGACGGAACCTCGTACCCTCTGACGGAGAATTACACGCTACCCGTCGCCCAGGCGACGGGTCGCGTTGCATACGTACCTCCTTTACTTTGTGGTGACGTTTACGCACCATCAGAAGGACACGTGTGTTACACTCTTCGCAGGGGCTGCAGTTATGCTGAAGCCGTTTACACAACGCCTGGCGATGTTAAATCATAGCTACTACTTATCGCTCAACGATTTTCAAAACTTATGCATTCAGTTTGTATTCTCATCTATGTATCTATGTATCTATATAGCTACCTATCTACACAAGGTATATCTGGACTGGCACAGCACGCGGTGATTGTCAGCAATTCGAGGTGCGCCTGAAGATGACGATCGAGTGAACGTCCACCTCCGTTACCCCTGTATCTCCGTACACCCGCCGTCGCACATTAACGATGGAGGTTCTAGCTCGAGGAGCCTAGGAAGAAAGTGAGAAGATATGATACTACCCGGCCATGAGAATCCACGTAATTGCGTGGATCCAGATGAGATGAAAATGAGATGATGTCTATCTACCCTGGGGTCTCCCGAATATGTACTCCCCGTCGCTCAGTCCACCTCCGTTACCCCACTATCTCCGTACACCCGCCGTCGCTCATTAACGATGTACTTGGAGGCCGTGATCGAGCGAGTTGAGAGATGTACTTTGAGGCCGTGATCGAGCGAGTTTGGAGATGCACTTGGAGGCCGCGATAGAGCGAGTTTGGAGATGCACTTGGAGTCCGTGATCTTGCGAGTTTGGAGATGCACTTGGAGGCCGTAATCGAGCGAGATTGGACGAGTACTTAGAGGCGGTCGATGGACGGCGCGCCGGGTGCTGAGACTCTATTCATCGGTTAGTTAACTCGCAACCGACAGAATGTGACAAGGTGACTTTAGCTTTGAGCTCTCATGGAGAGCTGGCTGATGGCGGTCGATCGTGTAGGGAGGCACGCCGGAAGCTGAAGCTACATTCAGGGGTCAACTCGAAATCATGAGAATGAAGGGACGACAGACAATCTTAGGTGTATGCTCGTAATCGTGGGAATGTAGAGAGTTGAGTACAATAAGGTCCGCCGAGAGATGAGAGCTGGCTGGCGGCGGGAGACAGTCGATTTTGGGATGATGCAGTACTCGGTGTATGCAGTACTCGGTGTATGCTGTACTCGGTGTATGCTGCACTCAGTGTTAACTCATGATGATGGCATGGAGAGATATAGAGGGATGACTTAACTTTGTGTTCTTGCGATGATGGTAGAGTTGTGGACGAGAAAGAGAGAGATGGGGGATGGAGATGAGAACGATATGGAGAATACGAGCGGCTATGAGAAATCAGGAATACAACTTGCC
>Ga0307512_10004899_pt1 | contig 14316 bp, 16 predicted proteins | sample 14_EM_MG_FD_200267 | JGI IMG/M metagenome (GOLD analysis project Ga0307512, IMG submission 200267) | Populus trichocarpa ectomycorrhiza microbial communities from riparian zone in the Pacific Northwest, United States - 14_EM | ecosystem: Host-associated > Plants > Roots > Unclassified | place... | reverse complement strand
AGTTAAGATAGTTGAACCGAATATATACAGTTGAACCAGTTGTCAACCAGTTCATTGCACTGGTTTAGCATGCAGTGCAGTTTGAACAATTAAGTAGTTGGTGCAGTGCAGTTTCCCAGCGGAAACCCAACTGGTTTCCACCGTTGGGAGGTCTGCTTTTAGCCTGACTGACACATAATCAACATATCGGGCACATCCAGCAACCACAGTACTAACAGGTACAATGTCACTAATAGCGGGAACAGAATGACTAACTGTGGCAGCGCTGATACATACAATGGGTGACCATAATCATGGTATGCACAATGAGTTCAAAGGCTCGAACTTTCACGGCGGTCAGACATATATATTTGGAAGGTAACTCTCTTCCGAACCTGCACGATATGAAGACGGCTTGCTGACTTGGACCTCATGGCTAGAGATAGCCTTCAGAAAAGAAAAGTTCGGCAGTTGCACGATAAGATAATGCTATCACGTAAGTGATTTACTTTGGGTCGGCAAGAAGTTAGCTTTTATGCCTGAGGACTTCACAATAACTGACTACCCGTCTGCACCAGTTGATGCACAAATGGAAAGGAGTACGTTCTTAGGCTTCCTTCCTACGACAAACCAGGGCGACCATATCTCATCGATTGATCCTGGTGACCCAAAGCTGTACTGGATCTTCCGTGATGTAGACTTCATTCGTTGGGAATCGGAGGTTCATCCACAAGCGTTGTTGTTATTTGGTGCACCGCCCGGTTGCCGAATGACTGATATTTTGTTGCACATAGCCAAACAAGCAACAGGTAGTCGCCAAAGCATACAGGGTGATAACATTGTTAAACTGTCTGGGAAAAGTGGTCGAGAAGGTGGCAGCCAACGCAATAGCAGAGGAGTGTGAGCGAAGGAAGTTACTTCACGATCGACAATTTGGATGTAGGACAAGAAGATCAGCAATAGACGTGGTTGGAAGGTTAATGAAGAGAGTTGAAGAAGCGTGGGGGAGGGGGAATACCGCGGCAGTGCTGTTGATGGATGTTAAACGAGCCTTTCCACATGTGGTAAAGGGAAATGTAATAAAAAGAATGGAAGAAATGGGGTTTGAAGCCGACCTGGTGAGGTGGGTGGAAAGTTTCATGGAAGATAGAAAAGTGATTATGTCAATGGATGGAAAGGAGGGAGATAGTATCGATGTGGAAACGGGAGTTCCGGAGGGGTCGCCAGTATCGCCAGAGCTTTTCGTTATATAGCTTTTGGGGTTGTTCGGCCAAGTTGACAAGAAAGAAGAAGACTGTGGAAGTGAGGGTATATCTTTTGTCGATGATGTGGCATGGGTGGTGGAAGGGGAGGATGTGGGGGAATGCACACAACAACTGGAGAAATGCGCTGCGGAAACAACAATTTGGGCAAAGAAGACTGCTTGTCAGTTCGACATCGAAAAAACAGAAGTGATGTTGTTCACACGACAAAGAAGCAATCAGGAACCGAAGATGAATGCCCGACTAAGGGTAGCAAATCACGAGGTTTCATATAATAAAGAAGCGACAAGATGGTTGGGGGTATGGCTGGATGATATGCTTACCCTGAATGATCATACGAAAAAGACCTTAGAGAAAGCGAGGAGAGTGCAGAATAGAGGGAGATCCTTGATGACGAAGAAAGGATTAAGCTTGGAAGGGTGCAAAAGAATTCAAGTTACGGCGGTTCAGGCAGTGGAGTTGTAACGACCTGAATTGTGGTGGCATGGACAAGAAAATCGAGCTCAGGAGGTTCAGAGGTTGTTGAATGAACAGGGCAGAAGGGAAACTGGATGCTGTAGGACAACCCCTCAAGGAGCGTTGATGAATGAAGCGGGTTTACGACCGGCAAAGTCTCTTCTGAATAAACAGGTACGCCAAAATATGTTGAGACAGATGATGATACCCGACGCTCAAGGCGGAGGGAAAATGTTAGAAGTACGACAAAATGTTTCAAAAAGGGTGGAGGGGATTGATGAGTTGATCCCGGAGGATAAACCTTCCGAAACGAGGAGTTATGAAAGGACGACATTACCAACGGAAAACAGATCCCTTAGGGGAAATATCATAATTCAGGATGGAGAACATGCGTTGGAAGAAGCGAAGTTAGAAAGGGATGGGCTTGTTTTTTGGACTGATGGATCAAGAAAAGAAGATGAGTGGGTTGGGTGTGCAGTGGTATGGAAAGAGAAAGGAAGGTGGAAGAAGAAGAGGACACACCTAGGCCGACAAAAAGAAGCATTTGATGCGGAAATGTATGCGATGTCAGAAGCGATGAAAATTGCGGATGAGATGGCAGAAGAAAAGAAGGTTACCAGGGTTACAGTGTTTACGGATTCCCAGGCAACTTTAAGACGAATTCAATCGGACGAGCCAGGACCAGGACAGGTGCTAGTGCTATGAACGATGAACTGGACCGATGCATTAGCCAGAAACAATATCCAGGTAGAGTTCCGGTGGGTACCTGCTTGTAAGGGGATAGAAGGCAATGAAGATGCGGATCAACAGGCAACAAAGGCAGCATATAAGCATTGCGGTAGTTAAACCGAAATGTAAAATCCGCTACGGTTTTTAGATTATGTGTCCTTCTCCCATGTTAGCCGAAGGTTGACTGAGGTGAAGCGGGAACAAAGTAAGAAGGAAATAAAAGAGATGGGGAAGAAGTCAAAGCACAGTTACCGGTATGATTTGGTGAAGAGGGGAAGTAATAGTGCGGTGATAGAAGCCAAAATGACGATTGCGGCGAGGTTTTATCAGCCTAAATCAGGACATGCACTGATTCCGAAATACTTATTGCGGATCGGAAAAAGAAGTGATATGAAATCCTGGTGGTGTGGGCATCAATATCAGACAAGAGACCAGCTTTTTAAGTGGTGCAAAAGAGGCAAACGAGAACGAAAAAGGCTTTGGGTTGATGGGCAACAGGGGGAGGAGGGGTATCAAGGTGTTGAAAAGGTTTGGAAGAAGCCAAAGATTTCATTGCCAATGTCTCTTGTTTTTGCAGAAGAAAAATGTTCGTTGGCGTTGATGGATTTTTTATCTTGTACAGTTGTTGGCAGAATTAGCGGAGTGGTGGAGGAGGGGGAGAACTCAGATCACGAGGAGTCTAGTGATGGGGGGGCATAAAAGTTTGATCTTGTTTGTCGGCAGTTTTTCTCTTTGTTAGAGGGGAAGAGGACTCGTGACTTTGGTTTTGTTTCTTTTATGTTCCGGAAGAAGCGGGGAGGATATATGTACTGGATATGCCATGGCCGCCAGCAGCCGAATGCAATATGATTACAAACAAACAAACAAACAAGCAACAGGTACAGTATTCTACTTTTCCTGCAACTTGGTTACTATCCCCACATTCGCCCATTCGATTCTCCACCATTTCCTCAATGTCTCAGACGATCGCCAGGCGAAATCGATTATCATTACTTTTCTTAGCACCCTTCTACACAAGATTCTCCAACGGGACCCATTTCATTTTCAGGACGGAGATTCAAGTACAACAGTGGCAAATGCTCTCTATGCTTTAGGTGGAGAGCTTTTGGAAGCTTTAACAAAGGCGGTTGACCAAGTAAAAGATATCCAAGTGACCTCAATCATCATTGACGGAATTGATAAACTTGGGAAAGAGGGGGCTCAATTCCTTAAAAGATTTTGCTCCCAACAAATTACCAGCCTGAAGCTTAAAGTGCAACTAGTATGTCAGTGGGACGTACATATCCAAATACTAGGAACTGGAGTGCATTGCATTGAGTACGACAAAGAGCGACAGGGTTTGGGTGCTTTCTATACTTTAGTTGAGTCTATCTGACTAGCCAATGCAGAGTGCCTTAAGTCTCTGCGCCACAATGGAACCTGATACGATAAAATCTCAACACAGCATGACTGAACTTTGGAGTGGCTCTGGCAGCATAAGCAATATCGGGCGTGGTCATCCACCTCTCACTCTGACATGCTACTTATCAAGGGAAAACCAGGCAGTGGAAAAAGCACCTTTACAAAGTACTTCAAGGATAATCTATTCAAGCGAGAACCACTTGCGAAAGAAACTATTGTAGCTAGTTTCTTCCACAGCCGCAGAGAAGGCGAGCTACATACCAATCATTCAAATATGTTGCGCTCAATTCTCTATGATGTCCTGAAAAAGAATGAAGCCTTTTTTTATCACTTTCATTCACTGCACAGGAAAACGCTACATGGGCCATGGCCTTACGATTCCGTAATCAAGATATTGTTGTCATTTAAGGACCACCCTACAAAAGAACGACTTTACCGCATCATTGATGCTATGGGTGAGTCTAACAATGATAGATGCGAAATTTTCCGTTTACTGCACCAGCTCTGTTATAAAAGGAATCATTCCTTTGTGAAGGTCTTCCTTGCAAGCCGTCCCATCGGCGGGCCCAACCAGTATGATATAGAGATCAAAAACATCATTAAGCTGCAGGAGAGCAAGCTTGACATCTTAAAGTTTGCTGAATCTTTCTTAGCAAAACTTAAGCTTTCCCTTACATGCCATCGCCAGACTATGGACTATATTGTTCAAAATGCTGAAGGAGTGTTCGTCTGGGTGTACTTGGTTAAACAGGAGCTACTTAAATACGATGAGACTGGATGCAATGAAAAAGAGATATCTGACTTCCTTCAAAGTCTTCCAACAGAACTTGAGAGCATTTATGAGCACATTCTTGGCAGATTGGAGAATAACGAACAACGGGACATTGAGGTTGAATTGCGGGTCATTCAACTTGTTCTATTTACATACCATCCTCTGAGATTTCAAGAAATCCAGCATGCCCTCGCTATCCCAGGTGATAGTGATGTCAATAATTCACTGTCTAATAGGTCATTCGAAAGGGAACGAATTAATAATATCGAAAACCGTATTATTCGTCGCGGAGGCAATTTGTTGGATATCCAGGGTCCTCGCTGTTACTTGATGAATAATTTCACAATTGCTTGGGTAACAATATACTGGAAATGATACCATTCAACTCATGCAACAAACTGTTCCGAGCTTCTTTTTGTGGCTCCACATACCAGTACCAACATCTAAGTACAAGATGAATGAGGACAATGCTCGCCGTCGCATATCCATCTCCTGTATCCGGTATCTGATGCTGTGTATGGCACATTCCACTCCGAGAGTCCGAGACACGAACCTTTGAATACGAGAACTTGGGAACCAGTGTAAATTGAAGATTATGCCAAATATCTGAACCGAAGACCATTTATCGATTATGCCCTAAATCATTTTCAACAACACAAAGACAATTGTGACCGACACCATCAACAGCGTAAGGACGACTGTAGTCATTGCGTCAATAATGAACGACTTGTTTTCAGCTTAGTGAGCAGCTGAATAATAATCCAGCTTCGCTGCTTTTTAAGAGCTGGATTGATTCTTATCTATGCCAGAACGTCGCTGCAGAAGAGAAAAGCCCGTCCACCAAATACTCCAGGAATAACAACTCTCTTACCGTGACAACAACTTACTTACTTTTTGAACGCTGGGTTGCTTCTTACCTAAGATGGGGCGTCGCTATTGAAGAGCAAAAAGAATCTGCCAAAGACTTCAGAAATAACATGCTACATACCGCAGCAAGAAAGAAGTATTCACAGGTGGTAGAAATATTATTAACAGCTGGTGCCGATAATGAATTTCGTTTGCTTCATAAAACGCCACTGCTGGTTTCTGCAGAGACTGGGGATGTCGCCACAGCTGGAGTGCTATTACGCAGAGGTGCCCGCACCGATGCCAAAGACAACAATGAGCAGACAGCGTTGATAATTGCAGCAGCGAAAGGAGACAACACCATGGTCAGACTGCTCGTCAACCATGGTGCAAACAAGGAATCAAAAAGCAGATATGGACGGACAGCACTGCATCATGCGGCTTCTAATGGCCACGACACCACAGTGCAGCTGCTCGTCGATACCGGTGCCAACAAGGAGGCTAAGGATATATACAGTTACACTGCACTGCATCTTGTTGCATCGAATGGCCACAACTCCGCGGTGAAGTTGCTTGTCCAGAGACTTGGTGCGGACAAGGAGGCTGAGGACTACAAAAGACGGACGGCGTTGCACCATGCGGCGTTGACTGGCCATGACTACGGTAAAGCTGCTCGTTAAGACACTTGGCGCTAGCGAAGCGGCAAAGAGCGATAATTCACACACGGCACTACACCATGCATCATCGAACGGCCACGACTCCACGGTAGAATTGCTTATCAAGGATCTGGGTGCAGACATGGAGGTCAAAGACTACAGAGGATCTACATCGCTGCATCTCGCAGCTATTCGGGAGCATGAGAACACAGTCCGACAACTCGTAACCTGTAGGGCGAACACAGAAGCTAAAGACATTATGAAACGGACAGCACTGCATGGTGCGGCTATTATAGGGAATGATCGCATAGTCAAATTGCTAGTGAGCGAATTTAGGGCAAATAGAGACGCTGCAGACCTTCAGAAGCATACGGCGCTGCATTTCGTAGCACCTTTGGGGCACGAAAGTACCGTACAACTGCTTGTCAGCACTTTGCACATGAATAAGGAAGCCAAAAATTATGAAGGGAAAACAGCACTGGATATTGCACGACGAATGTAGGTTTAATAGTCCCCCATTATCGTTTATGCCATGAAGATGGATTACTGAGGCGAGCCCGATGGCTAAATCCGACAGCCCGTGAGTTTTTCCCAGATGTTGTTACCGGTATCAAATGCTGAGCCTAGCCCGATTACCTGATCTAACAGCTAGTGAGTTTCACCCTGATCGTTCCCCCACTTCTGATTGGTGCCGAGTGCTGACGGGTGCCCGACGGCCCGATCCGACAGCCCGTGAGTTTCTCCTAGGTGGTTTGTGGGACCGAGTGCTGATGCGTGCCCGATTGCCTGATTCGACAGCTCGTGAGTTACACTTAGATTATTCTCCCACTTATGACTAGTACAGAATGCTGATGTGAGCTCTATGGCTTGATTTGACAGCGAGTGAGTTTCTCTCTGATGGTATTTTTTGCCTGTTATTAGTATTAAGTACTGATGCGAGCTGGATGGCCTGATGCGATAGCTAGTAAGATTCTCCGTGGTGGTTCTCCCGCTTGCTACTGTTACCAATGCTGGTGCGAGCCGGATGGACTGGTCTGACAGCTAGTGAGTTTCACCCAGATGGATCCCCCGCTTATGATTGGTACCTAGTGCTGATTCCGGCCTGATGGCCTGATTCGACAGTGAGTGAGTTTCTCCCTGGTGGTTCCACCCCTTGCTACTTGTGTCGAGTGCTGACGCATATTCGACGGCGGGATCAAATAGCCCGTGAGTTTCTCTCTGATAGTTCCCATGCTTCATCCTAGTGCTAAGCGTTGATGCGAGCCGGATGGCCTGATTCGACAGCCCTGCTCACTAAGCTGAAAAACAAGTCGTTCATCCTTGACGCACTGACTACAGTCGTCCATACGCTGTTGATGGCGTCGGCCACAATTGTCTTTGTGTAGTTGGAAATGATTTAGGGCATAATCGATAAATGGTCTTCGGTTGAGATATTTGGCATAATCTTCAAAGTACACTGGTTCCCAAGTTCTTGTATTCAAAGGTTCGTGTCTCGGAGTGGAAAGTGCCACACACAGCATCAGATACTGGATGAAGGAGATGGATATGCGATGGCGAGCATCGTCCCCATTCATCTTGGACTTAGAAGTTGCTACTGGTACGAGGAGCCACAAAAAGAAGCTCTGAACAGTTTGATGCATGAGTTGAACAGTATCATTTCCAGTATATTGTTAGCCAAGCAATTGTGAAATTATTCATCAAGTAACAGCAAGGACCCTTGATATCCAACAAATTGCCTCCACAATGAATATTACTTTTTTCGATATCATTAATTAATTCCGTTTCGAATGCCTGATTAGATAGTGAATTTTTGTCATCAATATCGTCTGGGATAGCGAGGGCATGCTGGATTTCTTGAAATCTCAGAGGACGGTATGTAAATAGAACAAGCTGAAAGACCCACACTCCAACGTCAATGTCCCATCGTTCGTTATTCTCCAATTTGCCAAGAATGTGTTCATAAAAGCTATCCAGTTCTGTTGGAAGATTTTCAAGGGAGTCAGATATCTCTTTTTCATTGCATCCAGTCTCGTCGTATTTAAGTAGCTCCTGTTTAACCAAGTACACCCAGACGAACACTCCTTCAGCATTTTGAACAATATAGTCCATAGTCTGGCGATGGCATGTAAGGGAAAGCTTAAGTTTTGCCTCTGATGGTCCCCCCTGATGGCGATTCGCCCCTGTAATAATTTACTATTGGGAATCCGGGGGTCTGATCAAACAGCGAGTGAGTTTCTCCCAGATGCTTCCACCGCTGGCTACTGAGCTGAGTGCTGATGCGAGCCCGATTGCCTGATCCAACAGCCCGTGAGTTTCTCCTTGGTGGTTCCTTGCTAGCTACTGGTGCTGAGTGCTGATGCGAGCCCCATGACATGATCTGACAGCCGGTGAGTTTTTCCCTAATAGTTCTCTGGCTTGCTATGGGTGCTGTGTCTGACGTGAGCCCGATGGCCTGATCTGAAAGCTTGTGAGTCTCCCCGATAGTACCAGTAGTACTCCCGCTCGCTACCAGTGCCGAGTGCTGACGCGATCCGATGGTTTGTTCCGGCAGCTTGTAAGTTTGGCCCAATGGTTCCACCACTTGATATCAACGCGGTATGCTGCCGAGTGCTGACGTAAATCGGATGGCCTGATTCACTAGAATGTGAGTTTCTTCCCAATGGTTTCCCGCTTGCTACGGGTCCTGAGTGCTGACGGCCTGATTCAAAAGTCGGTGAGTTTCTTCCTAATTGTTCCCACGCTTGTTACCAATGATTGCACCAACCCGGACTGGTCCAGTCTGAGGTAGGGCTCAGTACGGTCTGCTCCAAAATCATGGTCAGGCTGGACTAGACCCGGACTGGTGAAAACATTGCTTGATACTTATGTCAAGTGCTGACGCGAGCCTGGTGGCTTGATCCGACAGCCCGTGAGTTTCTCCCGCTCGGACTCCCCTACGGAATACAATTTACTAATGCCAGCCTGGTGAGCTGATTCGGCAGCTCGTGAGTTTCTCCCTGATGGTCCCCCGTGATGGTTGCGCACCCCTCACTAGCTACCGTGTGCTAATGCTAGCCCAATTGCCTGATACTACAGCGACAGCCTGTGAGGTTTTCTCTATACCCCTGTCTGGCTGCTACTGACTAACATGAACTTGGTGGCTTTATCGTAGCCGGTGAGTTTTTCCTTCATCGTCTCTGAAGTGGTCACCAGTAGCTAATTTCAACCAATGTCTTAATTCAAAAGAAGGTTAGTTCTCCCGCCACATTGGTCCCAGACTAATTTGATACCAATAGCTTCATTATCAATTTTAGAGTGTAAGTTTTCTTCTGGAATCGCTATGAAAATCAGTGTTCTCAACCGTCCCGTCCGTCCGGGATCACCCTGTTGAAAGCAAAAGAGAAAGGATGAAGAAGCTCAATTGTCTATCGATACAAGAGAAGAAAAAACACTAGACTTATATACAGAGAAAAGACCATACTCGCCGAAGCCGAGTATCACAACCGGAGCCCGAAGCCGAGTACCAGTGCCGGAGCTTGGCCTCCTCCGCAGCATGGGGGCAGGCGAGGCCCATGGGGGCAAGCAAGGCTGGTGGGGGCAGGCGAGGCTGGTGGGGGCCATAAGCCACCGGCCTCATGCCCGAGCCCGCCAGCACCAAGCCACCGGGCCAAGTCTCTAGTCAACACACCCAGGACAGGGACAGGACGGCAATGCGCCGTCCGTCCAAGGGCAAGACGGAGACGGTGCCGTCCGTCCGAGTTAGGACGTGGACGGACGGAAAGGACGGCCGTCAACTGGCTTTTCACCGTCCCCGGTCGTCAACGGTCGACATCCGTGGATCTTTCGCAAAGTACATAATAATATTCATATAAAACTCATTACAATTAACCTGACTGTGAAGCAAGATCCTTCAGCATCTGCTCCATCCGCACAATGTCTGACCCCGTTGCTCCAAAGATCGATTTATCGATTTATAACACTTACCGCACGCTCTCAAGCCTCAATTGCTAGTCATCTAAATATATCCTCTAACCGCCCGATAACGGCCGGGGACGGTGGACGACCGCCGATGACGGTGTTTTCACCGTCCCCGGCAGACAACAGGCGTCCTGCCGTCATTTATCTGCTAGGACGGGACGGACGGATTTAGTGCCGTCCCGTCCGTCCTGGCGAGATCTCAGACGGCACTACCGTCCCCGGCCGTCGGACGGGACGGTTGAGAACACTGATGAAAATGCTTGACCTAACTTGAACTCGGCATCTTTGATTGCATGTGAGTTTCTCCTAACGGTTCCTGATTCTGGCCATGGCTCGTTGACCTAAGCCTATGGCTTATTTTACAGACAGTGAGTTTGTCGCGCACCCTTCAGGCAACGATGTTGGCTAATGAGCGGATGACTTTGCTCTACAGCTTGTAAGTCTCCATGCACGTTCACAGACAAAGTAGAGCATACCTAATATGATCCTGGTCTGTTTGATTGTCAGCCTGGAGGGTGAATGTGATAGCCTTAAGAGTGTATGAGTTGCTGTCCCACCTGGCGACTTTATTTGATATACTATAGGTTGCGCCCTAACTATGAACTATAATAATCCATTATTTACCAAATGTTAGGCTGTGGAGGATCTTGGTTGTGTTGGTTCAATAAATCTTTCTAGTTCTCGGTTTGGCTTTGGCTTTTGGGAATATTATAACGAATATGGTTGATGGTTTCTTGGGTTTAATTATTAAGCTGATCTCACTATAACTCTGGATTAGCCGATATTTTTCATGGTTTATGTTTGGAATGCGATGGTCTCTTGCGCCGAGCCCAGAATATGCAGTTTATCATTCATTCTGCGTGAGTAATTTCCCAGGTGTTTGAAGGTACTCAAACGAATCACAAGCTCCTTGGATGCAAGGAGAACTAAGATTGGTGAATTGGCGACACATCTGATTGCAATTGCCCAAAAATATTACTCGGCATTTTTGTTGATCTCATCGTGCGCAGCGATACAGTAAAAGTGATGTCTCGTTGATTGATAAAGTTTGGGTTGTAGCTGCAGAGAGTTGCAAAGAGTTGAAGGGTTTGTATGTTGTAATCATTCTGTATTCAGCTGCTTGCAGCTATCTGCTGGGTGCGCATGTTCACTCACCTCCAGGTACGCTTGTCCCCGCTGTCTAGGTGAATTTATTGCCGCTGTTGCGCTCTGCCGGTAAGTGCACTTTGTGGTCCTTCATTCCAGCACTTCCGGTAAGGTAACCGTATATATGTGAGAATTTCGGTTCCGGTGCGGTCATCCCTCTCTTTAAGGTCATTGCTCCGCCGATGACTTGTCTCATGCTGCTTTGTAAGGCATCTTCGACTGTTATATCTTGATTCGGTGTGCATTCGAAAGTCTCTCATTGGCACTATAGCTTGGTAGCTTGGGATCTCTGAGACAGAGTCGGGATCGTATTAGGCATTGTATTCGTGCTCATTGGACTCATGGCTCTGTATCTGAAAAGTACTCGGGATTGTGCTTGTACTCGGTAGAGCCATGCCGCCGGTATATCGTGTATTTACATATTTGCATATCTGCACTCGGTTACCACCAGTGTTCCTAAGCGGCCCGGCCTCCATTCTGAAAGCCTGCGCTAAGGGCGGCCCGGCCTGGCCACTTAGGAACACTGGTTACCACTTTCGTAGCGTGTTATCAAAGTAAGATTTCTCAAAAAGGGTTGGTTTCACATAAACTTAAATATCGCCATAGGCAAGGAGATTGATTGTCATCCATCTGCGGTCATTGGTCTCCGGAACTGCGTCATCCATCTGCGGTCCAGTTCCGGTATGTGCATATCTGCACTCGTATAGCTCACGTTCCGTGGCCTCCGCAGTAGCCTTAGGTAGTGCTTCACTGTTCAACACATCCTCGATCTGCCAACATGGTAACTTGTACCTAAACTTCTAATCTCTGCATTGATATAATGGTACTCAAGGCTGGTAGCCTCTCGTCGTCAATCGTTGCCAGTATATGACAGTGCAGTATCTCTTTCGGTATGTTTATTGTTTCTAAAGTGAAAGCTGTGGGTACGCTTAGCTACCCATTCGGCGCTCCTAGATATGCCCGATCTCTCCCCGTTGGTCGTTTCTGGCATACGGCCCTAGTTGGTGCCGTATCTGCCCCACACATGTTAGTTACGTTCATTGCAAAGATGAAACGATAGAGCGGTGGAAACGGGGAATCAAGGAGTTTCGGATCAAGCAGTTCGCCCAGGAACAAGCCAATCCCCGCTAGTCCAGCAGACCTCCCTTCGTGTCTCGGCGAGCCGGTAGCAGTCATTCAGGCTTCCGATATGGACCCCTTTCTGCCGCAACTACCGCCGCTGCTCCCTGCTCGTCCGTCCAGCGCTTGGGATTGTAGTCTCGTCCCATCTGGTCTTGCTAAAGTGGTGACCTCCAAATCGCTCACAGCAGTCCAATGCATTCCCCATTTATTTATTGAATGTTAGAACAACAACTTACATGTTATAGTTGTCCTTTATCCACGGTCCGATGGTGTTTCGGAGGTGGAAATGACATCGCCGCGCTCCTCGGGATCTACGTCCGTGGGTGTCCTCGGCGGTGCTGATGCTGCCACCGATGCACTGTCGCCATCTCGTGGCCTTCGTGTTGCACTGTCGTTATCATGTGACCTCCGTGCCTCTACGTTCTCTGGGGTTCGTAGAAAAATTAGACGGCCTGCAGTTGCCCAATCGACCTCCGAATTGCGGGTTATAAACCATAGCATTTCATGCGTAGCACCAGATCTTAGGTACCATCTGTACCTCCGATCCGTTGACCGGGAATTGATCAATTTACATAGAGTGTCCTTCATAGGATGACCACCATCTCCGATCTACGATTGGGAATCGATCAATCAGCACACCAGGTCCGTCAACCGCGGCTGTGTTTAACATAGTGCCGTTCATCATATGAACGACCACCACCTCCGATCAATTGACTGGGAATCGATCCATTAGAATAGTGCGCTTCTTCGTAAGAATAACCAGCACCTCCAGTAAGATAGCCGGGAAAAGATCTATCTGTATCGTGCGGGCTTTTATGAGAATGACCAGCACGTCTAGCAAGATGACCGGGTATCCATAAGCACTTTGCGGTCCTTTATAAGAATGACCAGCTCCTCCGGCAAGATGACCTGGTATAGTTCGATATCATTGTGCAGTCATTCCGAAGAACGATAAGCATCTCCGGTAAGATGACAGGTTATAGCTCAACAGCCCCGTGCGGTGATAATGACCAACACCTCCTGTTAGATAACCAGATATAGTTCAAATAGCATCGTGCAATCATTCCGAAGAACGATCAGTACCTCTGATGAGATCTCCGGGAATATGTGGTATTGTACAGTCCTTCCGAAGGACAATCAGCACCTCCAATTCGTAGACCGGGAATAACGATCCATAAGTATAGTGAGGCCCATCGTGAAGACCACCACTTGCGATCTGATGACCGGGAATCCATGAGCATAGTGCGGTCCTTCATTGATGAGACAACCAGAGGAGGGAGAGAAAGATGATGATTGAACTGTCTATCGTATAGAGAGAGAAGAAGATAGGCTCCGTACCAAGTCCGCCAAGTCTAGTGCATGCCTTAGTCCCAATGGCCTGCGGGGTAATGTTAGTGCCCGCCTTAGTCCACATGGCTGAGTTAGTGCCCGCCTTAGTTCTGGTAGCCTTCGGGCTAAATCCTTTGGTCAACATTCATAAGAACGACCAGCACCTCTGATGAGACGGTCGGGTATAAACCCAGAAGTTGTCCATCTAGGCCGAGAGTTGTGATGTATGCCCACTCGTGTAACTGTAAGGTATTCGGCATGGTTCGTATGGTTGGTATATGTCTTGATTGAATGCTGTCCTGTGGAATGACATTTCGGCTTCGCGTCTGCCGGTTAGGGGATTCCTGTCATCCGACTCGGCCATACGAACCGGTCGGAATTGGTCATCGGAATTGAGTATCTCTGAAAGCGGGATCTTTCATCACGCGCGTAGATCGTCTTCTTAATGGCAATCGCAATTATTGCGGCCGTTGACCCCGGCGGCCCTCTTGCTCTTCCTGCCATCCGTGCAGTCGATACTCGTGAATATAGTAGGTGCAGTGTTGTCAACCGTCCCGTCCGTCCTGAGCCAGGACGGAACGGCGCCGTCTTTTTGAGGCCGGACGGGGACGGACGGAAAGGACGGCCGTCGACGGAGAAGTCTTAGCGCACATAACAAAAA
>Ga0307512_10004898_pt1 | contig 14317 bp, 12 predicted proteins | sample 14_EM_MG_FD_200267 | JGI IMG/M metagenome (GOLD analysis project Ga0307512, IMG submission 200267) | Populus trichocarpa ectomycorrhiza microbial communities from riparian zone in the Pacific Northwest, United States - 14_EM | ecosystem: Host-associated > Plants > Roots > Unclassified | place... | reverse complement strand
GAACGTCTTGCTGACGCCGGTGAGCGTGAGGATCGGCGGGGGTTCAGGCTGATCGCGTACGTCGAAGCGGGGCACCACCCGCCCGCCGTGCGCCAGCCGGGGAGCGGCCGCGATGAGCTGCCGGGTGTAGCCCTCCCGCGGGGTGCTCAGGATCGTGCGCGGATCACCCTCCTCGACCTTGCGGCCGTGCCGCAGCACGATCACCCGGTCGGCCCGGTCCGCGGCGACGGCCAGGTCGTGGGTGATGATCAGCAGCGAGATGCCCTGCTCCCGGACCAGCGCACCCAGATGGTCGAGGATCCGCTTCTGTACGGTCACGTCGAGCGCGCTGGTGGGTTCGTCCGCGATGATCAGCTTCGGCCGGCCGGCCAGGGCGATCGCGATCAGTGCCCGCTGGCGCAGGCCGCCGGAGAGCTCGTGCGGGTATTGCCGGGCCCGCAGTTCGGGGTCGGTGACCCCGGCCCGTTCGAGAAACTCCACCACCTCGGCGTGCACGGCCGGGCCGGGCACCCCGCGCAGCTTGATCACCTCGGCGATCTGGGCGCCGATCCGCTTGGTGGGGTTGAGCCCGACCATCGGATCCTGCGGGATCAGCGCGACGACCGAGCCGCGCAGCCGGCGCAGCGTCCGTTCCTTCGCGCCCGCCGTCTCCACCCCGTCCACCACGGCCGAGCCGGCGGTGATCCGGCCGTTCGCCGGCAACAGGCCGATGATCGCGTTGGCGGTCGTGGTCTTGCCCGAGCCGGACTCGCCGACGATCGCGACCACCTCGGCCGGCGCGACCGTGAGATCGAGCCCGACGACGGCCGGCTGCACCGTGCGGTGCCGGACGTAGCCGACGTCGAGGCCCTTGATCGCGACCAGGGGAGTTGTCATCGGTTCAGCTCCTGCAGGGTTTTGGAGATGTGGTTCAGGCTGAGCACGAGCACGGCCACGAACAGCCCGGGCAGCAGGCTCAGCCACCAGGCCGTGACCAGGTAGTTGCGGCCGTCGGCGATCAGCGTTCCCCACTCGGCGGCCGGTGGCGCCGCCCCGAAACCGAGGAAGCTCAGCGACGCGATGGCGAGGATGGCCACCCCGGCGTCGAGTACGGCGAGCACGGCGACCGGGCCCCAGGAGTTGGGCAGGATGTGCCGCAGCAGCACGCGGCCCCACGAGGCGCCGCCGGCCCGGGCGGCCTCGACGTACGGAAGCGTCTTGACCCGCAGCACCTCGGCGCGGGTGGTGCGGGCGAACCCGGGCACGATGCCGACGCCGACGGCGACCGCGACCGGCAGGGTGCCGTAGCCGAGCGCCGTGACGATCGACAGGGCGAGCAGCAGGCCCGGAATGGCGAGCAGGACGTCGATGATGCGCATCAGGAACGCGTCGGTGCGCCCGCCGAAGAAGCCCGAGACGACGCCCACCCCGAGGCCGGCGACGATCGCGATGCTCAGCGCGATCAGCGTCGCCTTGATCGTCAGCGGGGAGCCGTAGAGCATCCGGGTCCACAGGTCCCGGCCGTAGTTGTCGGTGCCGAACAGATGGTCGAGGCTGGGCGCCAGGACCGCCGACTCGGGATACGTGTCGTAGGGCCCCCAGGACGTGAACAGCCGGGGCCAGAAGGCCGAGACGAGCACGAACAGCACGTAGACGACGGCGATCAGGAACACCGGCTTGCGGACCAGTTGCGCGACGGCGGTGCGCAGGTTGGCCCGCCGCCCGCCGGGGCGCTCGACCGGATCCGCGAACTCCATCCGGTCGACGTCGGGAATCGTGGGTCCGTGGATCGTGCTGGTCACAGCGCCACCCCTTCCGTGGCCAGCGGTGGCGGTGGCGTGCGCACCTTGCCGCCGGTGTGCGAGATCCGCGGGTCGAGCAGCGGGTAGAGCAGATCGACGACGAGGTTGACGAACACGAAGACGGCCGCGGCGATGGTGACGACCGCGAGCACTACGGGCACGTCCTGCGACAGCACCGACTCCTGGGCGAGCTTGCCGACGCCTTCGCGGGTGAAGACGGTCTCGACGACGATCGCGCTGGTCACGGTCAGGCCGACGATGACGCCGAGGATGGTCATGGCGGGCAGCGCCGCGTTGCGGAAGGCGTGCCGCAGATGCACAGCCGAGCGGGACAGTCCCTTGGCGCGCGCGGTGCTGATGTACGCCTGCGACAGCGTCTCGTCGAAGCTCTTGATGAGCACCTGGGCCAGCACCGACGACGCGAGCACCGAGATCGTCAGGACCGGCATGATCAGCGACGTCGCGCCCTGCGTGCCGGTCGCCGGGAGCCAGCCCAGCTGGAACGAGAAGAACTGGATCAGGAACAGCGCCACGAAGAACTGCGGGAACGAGGCGCCGAGGGCCGGCAGCCGGGTGAGGAACACCCGCAACAGGTTCCAGCGTACGAACGTCGCGAAGTAGGCGAGCGTCGAACCGGCGAGCAGCGAGACGACGGCCGCGCTGACGCTGAGCAGCAGGGTCTGGCCGATCCGCTGCCCGATCAGGTCGGTGACCGGGACATGCTGGCTGAGCGAGGTGCCGAAGTCGCCCCGCACGACGTCACACAGGTGCTGCCAGTACTGCACCCAGACCGGCTGGTCGAGGCCGAACTGGTGCTTCAGCGCGGCGAGCTGCTGCGGGCTCAGGGTGTCCTCCTGCAGGCCCGCGGCGGCGAGTTGCAGCTGCATCGGGTCGCTCGGCAACAGGAAGAGGATCGCGAAGGTGAGCGTGTACGCCGCCCAGAGGACGACGACCGCCTGGCCGATGCGACCCGCGATGTACCGGGCCATCGGCGATCAGTCCTTCCAGATGTCGTTGAGCTTCAGGAAGCTCTCCGAGGTGAAGGCGAAGCCGTGCACGTGGCTGCTGAGGCCGACCTGCTGCACCCGTTCGAAGAGCGGGAAGGTGACGCCCTGGTCGATCAGGTAGTCCTGCAGGTCGGCGTACGCCTGCTCGGTCTGCTTCGCGTCGGTGGTCTGGATCGCCTTCTTGAACAGCGCCTGGATCTGGGTGATCGTCGCCGGCGCCGCCGCCCGTCCCGCGAGCGCCTTCGAGTTGGCGACCTCGGGGTTGATGATGAACTGCAGCGCGCCCGGGTCGGCCCGGGTGAAGTAGGTGGCCGACAGGTCGTATGCGCCCTCGGTCAGGTAGGTCGCCTGCTGGGCGGGGGTGAGCGTACGCAGGCTGAGGTTGATCCCGACCTTCTTCAACTGCGCCTGCAGCAGCTCCGCGCCGGCACTGAACTGGGTGACCGGGTAGTCGAGCTTGAGCTGGACGCCGTTCTTGGCGCGGTAGCCGTCACCGCCGACGGTCCAGCCGTCCGCCTCGAGGATCTGCTGCGCCGCGGCCGGGTCGTAGCCGAGCTTGCTCTCCTCGGACTTGAAGTACGGCGTGGTCGAGTTGAACGGGCCCTGCACGACGGGGTAGCCGGCCCCGAAGATCGTGCTCGAGTAGGTCTTGCGGTCGATCGCCTTGTAGAGCGCCTGGCGCACCTGCGGGTCGTTCAGCGGCCGGCCCGCGCTGGTGTTCGCGAACAGGGTGTACGAGACGCCCGGCAGCGCGCGCTTGGCCACCGTGTCCCCGGACTTCTCGATCAGCGCCTGGTCCTGCGGGGTGAACGGGTTGCGCGGCCAGGCGATGTCGATCGCGCCGCTGGTCAGGTTGCCGGTCCGGACGCTGTCCTCGGCGACGTAGTTGAAGACGACCTTGTCCAGGCGGGCCTCGCCCTGGTTCGTCGACAGCGCGGAGCCCCACTGGTAGCCGGTCCGCTTGGTCAGGACCGTCTCCACCTTGGGGGTGTAGTGGTCGAGCACGAACAGGCCCGAGCCGATGACCCCCTTGCCGGTGCAGCGCTCGGCCGGCGCCAGCTGGAACTCGCTCGGGTCGGTGATCGCCAGATTGGTGGTCGAGGTCGCCTGCAGGAAGGACGAGTTCGGCTTGCTGAGCTGCAGCTTGACGGTGAGCGGGTCGACCACCGTGGCGCCGGTCAGGCCCTGGATGTAGGAAGCGCCGTAGGCGGCGCCGTTGGTCGCCTGCACGGTGGCGATCCAGCCGGCGACGTCGTCGGCGACCGCCTGGGCGTCGAGCTTCTTGCCGTTGCTGAAGGTCACCCCGTCCCGCAGGTGGAACGTGTAGGCGAGGCCGTCCGAGCTGATCTCCCAGCTCTTGGCCAGCCACGGCACGATCTTGCCGGTCTGCGGGTCCTGGTCGGTGAGCGAGTCGGCGAAGTTGCGGATGATCGTGCGGTGCTCGATCCAGTAGACCTGGAACGGGTCGATGCAGGAGAACGTGGGGTTGTCCGGGAAGAACGAGACCTTGAGCGTCCCGCCGGACTTGGGCGTGCCGCTGCCGTCCGAGCCGCCGGCCTGGCCGCCGCCGCAGGCGGTCAGGGCGATGAGCCCGGCCACGGTCACGGCGGCGCCGGCGCCGAGCCGGCGTCGGCGCCGGGCGGCGGGTGCTAAGCGTCGAAAAATGTCCATGTATCGGTCCTTTGCTGGGGGTGATGGGAGCGGTACGGCGTCAGACGCCGAGGACGCGGCGACCGCTCGCGATCAGGACGGCGTCCTCCTGCGGCGGGTGCACGCGGATGCAGAGGGCGTCCCGCAGGTGCCGCTCGAGCGGGTTGTGCCGGGACAGGCCGGGGTTGCCCAGCGCGGCGACCGCGGACTGGGTCGCGGCGATCACCGAGCGCGCGATGGCGACCTTGACGGCGGACAGGTCGGCCAGGACCGATTTGTCGCCCGCCTCGACGCGCAGCAGCGCGCCGTGCAGCAGCGTCTCGGCCTGCACGATCTGCAGGTCGATCTCGCCGGCGACCGCCTGGATGCGCTCGGTCTGCGCGATCGGCTTGCCGAGCGCCGAGGGCACCCGCGTGCGGGCGTACGCCGCGAAGGCGCTCCGGGCCGCCCGGGCCACGCCCAGGTAGAGCGCCGGGTGCCCGAAACTGCCCGGACCGGCCACCGCGGCCGGGTCCCGGTAGACGCCGTCCGGGCCACGGGAGATCTCCAGGAACGCCTCCGCCGGCAGCCGGACGTCCCGGTAGCTCACGTCGTGCGTGTTCGACGCGCGCAGGCCGAGGTGGTCCCAGGTGTCGACCCAGGTGATGCCGGGCGAGTCGGCCGGCACGATGACGTGGCCGACACGGGGCCGGTCCGCTTCGCCGTCCGGCTCGTCCGCGACGGCCCACACCACGTGGTAGGCGAGCCCGGCGCCGCCGGTGGCGTACGCCTTGTGGCCGTTGAGCAGCCAGCCGTCGGCCGTGCGGGTGACCGCGGTCCTGGGCAGCCCGCCGCGTGCCGGGGCGCCCAGCTCGGGCTCGGCGCGGATCGCGTTGACCAGCGCGGGGCCGGTCTGCGATCGGCGCAGCAGATCGTCGTAGTACGCCGCCGGCCAGTGCGGCCGGGCGGCCTGGCCGGCGTGGGCCGCCAGCAGGTTGGCGGCGAGCAGGCCGACCGAGGCGTCGCCCTCGCCGATGGCGGTGAGGATCCGGGCGGTCTGCCGCGGCCCGAGCCCCGGGCCGCCGTACCGCTTGCCGATCGTCGCGGTGAGCAGGCCCGCGCGGTGCGCCGCCTCGACGCCGGCCCAGGGCAGGTCGCCGGTGCGGTCGTACTCCGCCGCGGTCGACGCGATCTCCGCGGTGACCGCGGCGAGTGCGCCGTCGGACAGGTCGGGGACCGCGAAGGCGTACGTGGCGGTGTCGGTGCTGGTCATGGCCGGCCCGCCGTCGCGTACTGGCCGTAGTCGGTGCCGTAGTTGCCCAGGTGCTCCGCCTGCAGCGTGCTGCGCCGGCCGGTCGCTTTGCGGTGGGCGAGTTCTTCGCGTACGAGCGGCAGGACGTGCCGGCCGTAGTCGACGGCGTCGGCGAGGGTGTCGTATCCGCGGATCGACACGAGCGACGCGCCCTGGTCGATGTAGTCGAGGATCGCCGCCGCGACCGTCTCGGGGGAGCCCACGAGCGCTGTCGAGGCGCCGGCGGCGTTGGTGACCGCGGCGGTCTTGGTCCAGAGGGCCCGGTCGTACAGCTCGGAGCGGTCCGCGAAGGCGAGGGCCCGCTGCGAGCCGACGTTCTGCGGCGAGCCGTGCCGGTGCAGCTGGGCGCCGTAGCCGGACTTCTGGAACGTGTCGGCGATCCGGGCCACGTACTCGTGCGCTTTCGCCCAGGCCAGCTCGTCGGTCCGGGCGATGATCGGGCGGAAGGTGACCCAGATCCGGGGCAGGGTGGTGCGGCCGGCCGCCCGGGCGAGATCGTGCACGCGGTCGATCTCGCCGCGCAGGTCGGCGAGCGGCTCACCCCAGAAGCTGAAGATGTCGGCCTGTGCCCCGCCCACCGCGAAGGCCTCGTCGGACTGGCCGCCGATCGAGATCGGGATCGGGCCCGCGTAGGGGGCGAAACCCGGGCCGAAGCCGTCGAACTTGTAGAACTCGCCGTCGTGGCTGAACGCGGCCGGTTCGCTCCAGGACCGGCGCAGGATGTCGATGTACTCCGACGTACGGGCGTACCGCCGCTGTTTGGGCAGGTAGTCGCCCTGGCGGGCCTGCTCGGCGTCGCTGCCGCCGGAGATCAGGTGGACGACGGCGCGGCCCTCGGTGAGCTGGTCCAGGGTGGCGAGCTTCTGCGCGCCGACGGTCGGGAACGTGGTGTTGGGGCGCAGCGCGACGATCGGCCGGAGCCGTTCGGTCAACTGCCCGACCGCGCTCGCGACGACGAACGAATCGGCAGTGCCGGAGCCGTACGGCAACAGCGTGTAGTCGTAGCCGCCCTCCTCGAGGGATCGCACATACCGGCGGAAGTACTTCAGATCGATGCCGCGGGTCGGGATCGGGTCGAGCTCCGTCGACGGGTTCAGGTGCGACAGGCTGATGAACTCGACCTCCGGCGACGCTGTCGGCGGAATGGCCGGGTCGAACTCGGGCGTGCTGCTCATGCGGTGGGTCCTCCCAATCCCTATAACGCCTATTAAACTAATAGGTATTTGGGGGGCCTGTCCAACGACGATCCGCGATCAGAGTGATCACGAACGCTTATCGGTCGGGTGTCGCCGGCGTCAGGTCCAGCCGCAGCCAGCTCGCCAGGTCCTCGATCTCCTGCCGTACGCCGGCGGTCATCGCCTTGGTGAACGGGACGTCCTGGTGGATAGCGTCCACCAGCAGCACGCCGGCCTTGCGGTCGGCGGTGGCGTCGAGCTTGCCGACCAGCCGGTCCCCGTACAGGATCGGCAGTGCCCAGTAGCCCCAGCGGCGCTTGGCGGCCGGCTTGAACATCTCCAGCTGGTAGTCGTACTCGAAGATCTCGGTCATCCGTTTGCGGTCGTAGACCAGCCGGTCGAGCGGGGACAGCAAGGCGGCCCGGCCGGTGAACTCGCGGTCCAGCAGCTCGGGGTCGACCCGCCAGTGACCTTTCACACCCTCGACCGCCGCGGGCTCACCCGCGGTCTCGGTGGTCCGGGCGCGGGCGATGCCCAGCGCGCGCAGCCGGCGCTCGTCGCGGATCCGCAGCGCCTCCTCGTAGGGCACCACCTCGTCCGGATAGACCCGCTCGGCCAGATCCCACAACCGATCGGCGCCGCGCCGGCCGGCGGACGCGACCTCACCCCGCTGGACCAGGAAGTCGATCATCTTCACCACGTTGCGGTTGTTGGTCCAGCCGGTGGAGCGCCACGGGATCACGCAGGTGTCCGGCAGCTCGCGTGCGATCAGCGGCCCGTCGGAGCGCAGCCGGGCGAGGATGTCGAGCCGGCAGCCGTTGTTGACGTCCACCCACTCCCGCAGGCCCTCCTGCCAGTCGCGCAACGGGGGACGCCCGGGCCACTCGGCCATCTCCGCCCGGTACAGCGCGAGGTCCTCCGGCGCCCGGATCAGCCCGTGCAGCTCGAACAGGGCCTGCTCGTCGACGGCGTCGCGCAGCTGGGTGGGGGAGTAGGCCGAGCCGAGACGGCTCCACAGGACCAGGTCGGCGCTCGGCGCGACGGCCGCCACCAGGTCGTTCTGCAGCATCGTCAACCGGCGCACCACCTCGAACATGCCGCTCGGGCGGCGGGCGTCCAGCAGCTGGGCGCGCACGGCGAGGCGGCGCGCGTCGGTACGCGACAGCTGGTGCACGGTCATCCGCCGAGACTAGGCGGACCTTCTCGGCTTGTTCATGTCTGGAAGCGCCAGCGCGTCGCTCCGTAGGGCAGTGCGGTCGCGACGCCGACCACGGTGTGGAAGGTGAACCGGTACACCTGCCACGGCGGCGGGCCGGCGCTGGGTGCGTTGAACGGCGCGGTGAGCGCGTCGCCGTCGACCTGGGCCGGCCAGCCGCCCGCCCGATAGCCCGCGGCGACCTGCTCCAGCGTCGAAGGATCGGTGACCCGGGCGGCGCTGCCGTCGAGCACCAGGTCGATGCCGCTCAGCCGGGCGGAGATCGTGCACCGCGGGTTGACGGCCAGGTCGCGGGCCTTGCGGGCGGCCGGGCTGCTGGTGAAATAGAGGTCGCCGGCCAGCCATTGCGCGCCGATGCCCGCGGCGTGCGGCGTGCCGTCCGGCCGGCAGGTGCCGAGAAAATGCGTGATGTCGGGGGTCGGCTCGCCGGCGAGCGCGTCCCGGGCCCGGCTCCACGGCAGCTCGGCGTCGCCGTAGCGGTCAAGGTTCGTGGTCTCGGTGGGTGCTGATTCGCTCATGCCCCATTAGACCGCCGCGGACGGGCGAACTCATCGGTGCTGCGAACCCCGGATCGGCGAGCCCGTACTCTCGGTGTCGACAACAACCGCCGGCAGAACTAGGGGTTTCATGATGGGCTGGACCAAGGCCGACGGGGACGCGCTATTCCGTCAGCCGTCGGACAAGCAGGCCGGCGAGGACGAGCGGTCGGAGGTCGACGGCAGTCACGAGGCGATGCGGCGGCTGCGTTTCCCGTTCGAGGCAAGCCCGGCCGAGGCGGCGGAGCCCGAGGAGAGCGAGCCCCCGACCGTCGACTAAGGGAGCACTACCAGTCCATCCACCCGTCCAGCGGCGGCTTGCGCAGGTGCGGCGGCTCGTCGTAGTCGATCGCGGTCAGCCACTGCGCCCCCGGCAGCACCCGGTAGCCGAGTGTGATCAGCTCCCGGACCACGGTCGGCATGTGCAGCGCCCCGAAGACGACGGCCACCTCGATGTCCTCGGCGGCGAACTCGCCGTCGATCTCCCGCAGCACGCCGAGCAGCAGCTCGTCCCGCTTGATGTCAGTGGCGTCCCGCTGGATCTCGGTGTGGTCGTGAATCTCGAGCCAGTCGTCGTCGCCGGTGAGGGCCATGTGCAGCGCGAGGATCGGCGTCAGCACGGTCGCGGACAGCCGCTCCTCGCGGGACATCCGGCGGTCCGGGTCCGCGTTCGGCGCCAGGTAGCCGTCGGGGAAGATGATCGGTACGCCGAGCGCGCCGTAGTCGATGTCCTGCGGCACCAGGCTGCGGCTGGCCCGCCGGCGGGCCAGCCGCATCGCGTTGGCATAGGCCATCCCGGTCGAACTGGGCCCGTCCCAGATCTCGGCGACGACCGCCTGGCAGGACCGCAGCCGCTGCCAGATCGCCCAGTAGTAGTCGGCGTGCCCCAGATGGATAGTCGGGATGATCACCCAGCGCAGCCCCCCGGCAGATCGCCGGAGCACGGTGACGGACGTCCGAAACCCGAGGACGCTCATCTCGGTCAGCTGCATGCCGCCAGCGTAGGAAGCCGCCACCAGCCCGGGTTGGCGCTCACTTGTCCTGGAGCAGCCCGAGGACGTTGCCGTCGGGGTCGGTGACGGTGGCCACCCGGCGGCCCGCGCCGACGTCGTGTGCGGGCTCCCGCACGGTGGCGCCCGCGGCGGTCACCTCGGCCAGCTTCGCCTCGAGGTCCGGCACGTGCCAGTAGGCCACCGGCGAGCTCATGCCCTGCGGTCCGCCGCCCGGCACCAGCCCGATGTGCTGGCCCGCGACCTCGAAGCCGACGTAGTAGGGACCGTCGGTCTCGGGCGGGACGCCGAGCAGGGCGGCGTACACGGCCTTGGCCTTGCTCAGGTCGGAAACCGGATGCAGCACGGTCTTGATTCCCTGGGTGGACGAGCCGGTCATGGTCACTCCTCAAGTCGTGGGGTTCGTGCTCACAGCATTTCCTCCGGCACGGCCGGCTCGCATCCGTGGCGACCACGGAACCGGCCACGGATCGGGGCACGGACGGCTGCCACCGACGCGCCCAGCGCGATCGTGAGCACGGCGGAGATCAGCAGGGTGTGGCGGCCACCGACCGCGGCGACGACCGGGCCGCCCAGCAATGTGCCCAGCGCGGTGGCGGGCGTGGTCAGCGCGGCGCGGGCGGCGAGCACGCGACTCAGCGCCTCCGGGGGAGTGCCTTGCTGGAACAATGCCGTGCAGACGGCGGTGAACGGGCCGTAGATCAGACCGCCGACCGCGAGACCGGCCAGCCCGGGCGCGACGGCGTCGGTCAGCCCGAGCGGCAGCAGGGCGGCGCCCCAGCCGGCGATCACGCCCACCACCACCCGCCAGGGCGGGCAATGCCGCAGCAGCGCCGTCCCGAGCGCGCCGGCCGTCGCCCCGACGCCGAACACGGTCCAGTACAGGCCCAGCAGCCCGGGGGAGCCGTGCAACTCGTGCGCGACGTGGATCGGCAGGGCCACCTCGACCGGGCCGTACAGGAAGAAGAACACGCACGTGACCACGATCAGGCCGAGCAGGCGGGGCCGGTCGAGGATGGTGCGCCAGCCGCCGGTCGCGGGCGGGGCGACAGGGGCCGCCGACCGGGCGGAGACCGCCCAGCCGGCCACCGCCAGGACCGCGAAGCTGGCCGCGTCCACCCCGATCACCCAGCCCGGGCCGACCAGCGCGGTCAGCCCGCCGGCCAGGGCCGGGCCGACCACGATCGCCGCCTGGGTGAACGTCGACAGCAACGAGTTGCCGGCCACCCGGTCCTCTTCCGGCAGCAGCTCCGCGATGAGGGTGTACGCCCCGGCGCTGCCCCACGCGTGCAACAGCGAGGAGACCGCGAGCAGGGCCACGTACGCGATCGGGTCCAGCAGCCCGGTCACCGCCAAGATCGCGACCGCGCCCAGCGCGACCGCCCGCAACGTGGCGTCCGCCGCCACCAACTGCGCCGAGCGCAGCCCCCGCATCGGCCGGGCCAGCACGGCCGCGCCTAGCGGGGCCCCCAGCGCGTACGCCGCCACCGCCGCCCCGGTCCAGACCCCGGCCCGGTCGGCCGGCGCGATCTGGACCGCCAGCCAGGCCACCGCGACCATGCTCATGCCGTCGCCGAGGGCGGAGACCAGCTGTGCGGGCAGGACCCGGCGCAGCACCGGGTGTCGCAGCGGCCGCCCGACGGATCCGGCCCAGGACCGTAGTTCGTTCATCTCATGCTCCGTTGCCCGCGACCGACCTGCTCCTTGGCTTGAGCGTCGCCGGGCGGTGCCGGGCCGGCATCGGTGCCGACCACGGAGACCACCACGGATCCGGGGCCGGCCGGCGTACGGAAGAATAGGGCCCGTGGCGGCGACGGTGGCGATCTCGGCTCGGGAGGCCGAGGTGCTGGCGCTGATCGGGGCGCATCTCAGCAACGCCGAGATCGGGGCGCGGCTGTTCATCTCGGTGCGCACCGTGGAGAGCCACGTCTCCTCGCTGCTGCGCAAGCTGGACGTGCCGGATCGGCGGGCGCTCGCCCAGCACGCGGCCGGGCCGGCCGGCACCGACCGGTCGCAGCCCGCACCGGTCCTGCCGGCGCCGCTGACCTCGTTCGTCGGCCGGGTGCGGGAGCGGGCCGAGCTGGCCGAGATGATCAGGGCGCGCCGGCAGGTGACCGCGGTCGGCCCCGGCGGAGTGGGCAAGACCCGGCTCGCGCTGACGGTGGCCGCGGCCGCGGCGGGCGACTATCCGGACGGTGTCTGGTTCGTCGACCTGGTCCCGATCACCGACCCGGGCATGGTCGCGGCCGCCATCGCCGGCGCGCTCGGCCTCGGTGAGCAGCCCGGCCGGGACATGGCCGAGTCGGTGGCCGCCGCGCTGGCCGACCGGCAGGCCCTGCTGGTGCTGGACAACTGCGAGCAGGTGCTACCAGGGGTGACGCCGCTTCTCGAACGGCTGCTCGCGACCTGCCCCCGGCTGACGGTGCTGGCGACCAGCCGGGCCCGCCTGCTGGTGCCGTTCGAACAGGTGTATCCGGTCCCGCCGCTGTCGCTGTCCGGCGCCGGCGAGTCGGACGCGGTCGCGTTGTTCCTGGACCGGGCCGCGGCGGTGGGCCACCCGCCGGATCCCGCCACGCGCGAGCACATCGCCTCGGTCTGTGCGCGGCTGGACGGCATGGCGCTGGCGATCGAGCTGGCCGCCGCCCGGTGGCCCACGCTCGGGCTGGACGGCCTCACCGCCGGCCTGTCCGACCCGCTCCGGATGCTGGCCGGCGGCTCCCGCGCCGACGACCGGCACCGCTCGGTGCGGGCGGCGCTGGACTGGAGCCACGCCCTGCTGGAACCGGCCGATCGCGCGCTCCTGCGCCGGGTGTCGGTCTTCGTCGCGCCGTTCGCCGTCGCGGCGGCGGCGCAGGTGACCGGGTACGAGATCGGCGTGGTCGCCGACGGACTGGCCCGGCTCGCCGAGCAGAGCCTGCTGGTGGTGACGGCGTCCCCGAGCGGCACCGAATACCGGGCGCTGGAGACCATCCGCCAGTACGGGACGCAGCGGCTCACCGAGGCCGGCGAGCTGGTCGACGCCCGCTCCCGGCACCTGCGCTGGTGCCTGGCCGACGCCGCCGGCCTGGCCGTGGTGGGAGCGGACTGGCGGGCCCGGTTCGACCCGGTGGCGGACGAGTTCCGCGCGGCCCTGGCCTGGGCGGCCGACCGGCCGGAGCAGCGCGCGCAGGCGTGCCGCCTCGCCCGGAGCCTGGCGGAGCTGACCTTCACCCGGAATCTGAGCGGCGAGTCCCAGCAGCGCTACGAGCAAGCGGCCGCGCTCGCGGACGACCCGGCCGCCGCCGCGTCGATGCTCCGGCATGCCGCGGCCGTCGCCGGCTGCCGGATGCGTGGCGACGACATGTACAGCCTGCTCCGCGCGGCCGCGGAGGCCGCCCGCCGGTCCGGCGACACCGGCGCCGCCGCCGCCGACCTGGCGACCGCCGCCACCAACACGTACCGGTTCTGGACCAAGTTCGAACGGATCCCGCCGCGGGCGGAGGCGATCGCCCTGCTCACCGAGGCGCGGGAGCTGGCCGGCGACGACCCGGCCGCCCAGGCCGCGGTGGCGCTGGCCGATGCCGCCGTGCTCACCGACGCGTTCGGCGCCGCCCAGGGCCCACCCGAGAACGCCGTACCGGAGACGATCGCGCGCGCCGAACGGGCGGTCGAGCTCGCGCACCGCACCGGCGACCCGCTCGCCGAGTCCGCCGCGCTCGATGCGCTCACCGGCGCCCGGAGCTGGGCCGGGGAGACGTTCGCCGCCGCGGCCACGGCCCGGCGGCGGGTCGCGCTGCTCTCGTCCACACCGGACACTCCGGCCGGCACCCACGAGCTGATCGACGCACTCGGCATGGCCACCGAGGCCAGCCTCGGCGCGGGGGACCTGCCGGGCGCCCGCCGGTGGGGACGGCGGCTCGCGGATCATCCGCTGCTGGCGGAGGTCGGCCATCGGGCCACGAGCTGGCTGCTCGTGACCGACGCGCTGGCGGTCGACGTCGACGAGGTACGCGCCGTCAGCCCCCGCTTCCTCGAAGCGTGGCAGCGGGCGGGCAGCCCGGCGAGGTGGGCCCTCGCGCCCGCGGTGGCCGGCGTGGCGATGATCCACGGCCTTCGCGGCGACGACGATGCCCGGCGCGAATGGGTCGCGGTCCTGGACCGGCTCGGCACCCCGCCGGAGCGCACCTACGGCTACGGGGCGGTCTTCGACGCGATCCTTATGCTCCACTGTGGGCAGACGGAGGAAGCGTTGCGGCGACTGGCGCCCGAGCCCGGCGAGGTGTGGAAATGGGTCACCTGGATCTGGCTCCACTGGTATGTGGCGCTGCGCGCCGAAGCCACGGTGCTCGCCGGGAGCCCCGATGCCGGCGCCCGCCTGGCCGAGGCCCGGAGCATCGTGGCCGGGAACCCGATCGCCGGCGCCATCGTGGAGCGGGCCGAAGCGCTGTACGACAATGACCAGGAGCGGCTGCTGGCCACGGCGGACGCGTTCGAGGCCGCCGGTTGTCCCTACCAGTCGGCGCGGACCCTGCTGCTCGCCGGCGGTGACCATGCTGCCCGCGGCGCGGCGGCGCTCGCCGATCTCGGTCTCAGTGGCCGGTGACCGAGGTCAAGAACTTGTCCAGATGGGGTGCGAAGTCCGGGCGGGGTGGCTCCGGGCAGCCCGGGAGCT
>Ga0307512_10004897_pt1 | contig 14321 bp, 7 predicted proteins | sample 14_EM_MG_FD_200267 | JGI IMG/M metagenome (GOLD analysis project Ga0307512, IMG submission 200267) | Populus trichocarpa ectomycorrhiza microbial communities from riparian zone in the Pacific Northwest, United States - 14_EM | ecosystem: Host-associated > Plants > Roots > Unclassified | place... | reverse complement strand
ATCAGGGGTTTTGTAGAGGCGCAGGTCCGCGATGCTCCACCAGTTGGGGCTCGCCGCCGTTGCCGTGATTCGCAGGTAGCGGGCCTTGGTGCGGGCGACATCCACGTTCGTCAGCTGGCCCGTGCCGGTCCCGGTGGCCAGCGTCCGCCAGGCGATCGCGTCGGTGCTCGCCTGCACGCTCCAGCCGCGGGCGTAGTCGCCGGTGTTGCCGCCGCTGTCGATCGCCACCCGGTCGAAGATCGTCGGCCGGGCCAGGTCGACCTGTAGGTACTGGCCCGGCGCCTGGGCTTCGGCGGTGGACCAGCGGGTCGAGCCGTCCGCGTCCACCGCGGCCTGCGGGGTCTCGCCGGCCGGCACGGCCGTGGCGAGCGCGCCGAGCAGCGGCACCGGGACCTTGGCCGGGGTCAGCGTGCGCGACGCCGGCCAGGTGAACGTGGCCAGGGCGCCGCCCGGCAGCGTGTACTCGAAGGACTGGTCGCCGACCGCCACGGCGAACGCGCGCGGGTCGTCGTTCTCGTTGTGTACGACCAGCGCGGTCGAGCCGTCGGGGTTGCGGAACGCGACGTCCATCAGCTGGCCGTTCCAGCCGGTGGTGCCGAACGACGTGCTGGCGATCCGGACCGCGCCGGGGCGCACGAACTTCGACAGGTGGCCGATCGTGAAGTATTCGGCGTCCCGGCTGATCGTGCCGTCGCTCTGCAGGGTGAGCAGGCCGGTGCAGGTGTCGCAGCCGCCCAGGTGCGGGCCGCCGGTGCTGTCCAGGGCGATGTTCCAGTTCACCACCGACTTGGCCCAGTTGCGGGTGGTGCCGATGGCGAGCGTGCGGGCGTGCCAGGTGAGCGTGCCGCGGAAGATCTGCTCGGGGGTGTCGGTGGCCCCGTGCGAGCCGGAGCACTCGGTGAACCAGATCCCCTTCTGCGGGTACGCGTCGTGCAGCGCCGTCTGCGCGGAGGGGTCGCCGTAGTAGCAGTGGTAGGCGGTGCCGGCGAGCCAGCGGGCGGCGCTCGAGTCGAGCAGCTGGTACGGGTAGTCGGTCTCCGGGTCCGCGCCGGGCGGGGTGGACGCGATGTCGCCGGGGTGGGTGTTCCAGTTGTGGTCGTACCCGAGGATCTTGGTCCTGGGGCTGGCCGCCTTGAGCTTGGGGCCGAGCGCGGAGATGACCTTGGCCGCCTGGGCGACGGGCAGGTCGGTGCCGGGGTAGCCGCTGGGGTGGCGGTTCTGCGGCTCGTTCTGCACCGTCAGGTAGTCGATCGGCACCCCGGCCTTCGCGTACGCCTGGACGAACTTGACCAGGTAGCGGGCGTACGCGTCATAAATCTTGGGGTCGTCCTTGAGCCGGCCGCCGATCAGCGAGTCGCCGTCCTTCATCCAGGCCGGCGGGCTCCACGGGGTCGCCATGATGCTCAGCCGCGGGTTCAGCGCGCGGGCCCGGCGCAGCAGGGGCAGGATCTGCGCCTCGTCGTGGGCGACGCTGAACTGCTTGAGCGCGAAGTCGGTGCGGCCCGGCGCGACGTCGTCGTAGGTGTAGTGCGCGCTCGCGGCGGTGAAGTCGGACGAGCCGACGGGCTGGCGCAGGAAGCTGACGCCGATGCCGCTCGCCGGGTCGAACAGCGAGCGCATCGCGGCGTCGCGCGCGGCCGGGTCGAGCCGGTAGAGCACGCTCGCGGCCGAGTCGGTCAGCGACGCGCCGAAGCCGTCCATGCTCTGGTAGCGGGTGGCCGGGTCGACGGTGATCGTGGTCGCGGCGCTGCCGCCGGGCCGGAAGCTCACCGGCGCGCGCTCGTGCAACTGCTCGGCGCGATCCGGCGTGGTCACCCAGACCCGGGCCTGCGGGGCCGGGTAGGCCCGCGCCGACGCGGGCGCCGCGCCACCGAGCAGTAGGAGGCCGGCACCGGCCGCCGCGAGGACTGTTCTCATCCGAGCCTCCCGTGTTTCAAACACATGGCACGCATGTAACGGCGCGTTCCTGCCAGGGTACGGTGAACTCGTGAAACAGGGCAATGTAACAAGTACCGTGCGGGAGGTCGCCGCGGTGGCCGGGGTGTCGATCGCCACGGTGTCGCGGGTGCTCAACGGCCACGGCAACGTCACGCCGGAGACCCGCGACCTGGTGGAACGCGCGGTCGCCCAGCTCGGCGGGCGCGGGCCCCGGCCCCGCGGCGGCCCGAAGCCGGTGGCCGGCTCTGTCTTCGTGCGCTGCCCGTACCTGCTGACCGACTACTTCGGGATCATCGTCTCGTCGGTCGCCGAGACGCTCGAGCTGCACGGGCGCTCGCTGGTGCTCAACGCCGGCGACGCGGCCCAGCGCTCCCGGGTGCTGCCGCAGCTCGCCGGGCGGCCCGGGATCGCCGGGGCGGTGCTGATCCTGCCGCCCGAACCGGCCGAGGAGCTGGCCGCGCTGCGCTCGCGGCGGTTCCCGTTCGTCGTGATCGACCCGCGGCTGCCGCCGCCGCGCGACGTGCCCGCCGTCTCCGCCGCGCACGCCGCCGGGGCGCGCCGGCTCACCGCGCACCTGACCGGGCTGGGCCACCGGCGGATCGGGGTGGTCGCCGGGCCGCGCGAGTGGCTGGCCAGCGACGCGCGGCTGGCCGGGCACGCGGCCGCGCTGGCCGACGCGGGCGTGCTGGGCGAGCCGGGCCTGGTCCGGCACGTGGAACCGACTGTCGAATGGGGACACCGGGCGGCCGGCGAGCTGTTGGATCTGAGCGACCGGCCGACCGCGCTGCTCGGCTTCAACGACAAGGCGGCGGTCGGCGCGTTGCAGGCGGCCGTCGAGCGTGGACTGCGGGTGCCGCAGGACGTGTCGATCGGCGGCTTCGACGACATCGACCTGAGCCGGGCCACCCGGCCGATGCTGACCACAGTGCGCCAGCCCCTGCTGGAACTGGGCCGGATGGCCGTCACCTTGCTGGTTCGGGTGCTGGACCGCCACCAACTCGAGGCGTTGCATGTGGAACTCTCAACCGAACTGGTCATCCGCGATTCCACCGGGCCGGTTAGGGTGCCCGGGTGACCTCGTTCGTGGTGGTGGGTTCGGGCTGGCGCGCCGAGTTGTTCTGGCGCGTCGCGGGCGGCCTGGACGGTGTGGAATGCCTGGGTGCGGTGGTCCGCACCCCCCGCGAGCTGCCGGTGCCCACGTACGGATCGCTCGACGAGGTCAAACCCGACTTCGTGCTCACCGCGGTGCCCTGGGACGTGAGCCCGCAAGTGATCGTCTCCGCCGTGCAGCGCGGGCTGCCGGTGCTGGCCGAGACGCCGCCCGCGAGCGACGTCGCCGGGTTGCGGGCGCTGTGGGACGCGGTCGGCGCGTCCGGGCTCGTCCAGGTGGCCGAGCAATACCTGATGGTGCCGGCGCACGCGGCCCGGCTGGCCGCCGTCCGCTCCGGGGTGATCGGGACGCCGACCCAGGTCCAGGTCTCCTCGACGCACATGTACCACGCGGTCTCGCTGATCCGCGGGCTGCTCGGCGCCGGCCGCGAGCCGGTGACCGTGCGGGCGAGCCGCAGCACCGCGCCGCTGGTCGACCCGCTGACCCGGGACGGCTGGACCGGCGACGACACGCCGCGGCCCGCGACCACCACGATCGCCACGCTCGACTTCGGCGGCGAACGGTCCGGGCTCTACGACTTCACCGACAACCAGTGGCACAACCAGTTGCGGTTCCGCCGGATCCTGGTCCGCGGCACGCACGGCGAGCTGCGCGACGACGAGGTGGTCCGGCTGGTCGCGCCCCGCACGATCGTGCGCAGCCCGCTGGTGCGCCGGCAGACCGGCTACGACCTGGACCTGGACGGCTTCGAGACGGACACGATCACGCTCGGCGACCAGGTGCTGTTCCGCAACCCGTATCTCGGGCGGCGCTGGAACGACGAGGAGATCGCGATCGGCACGCTGATCGAGGCCATGGCGGCCTGGGTACGCGGGGAGGGGCCGCCGCCGTATCCGCTCGCCGACGGGGCCCAGGACCATCTGGTCGCCCTGGCGGTCGAGGAGTCGGCGCAAACCGACACCACGGTCACGACCGGCGTGCAAGCCTGGGCTTGAGGGGCGCCGTTGCGTGAGGCTGTGCCGTCTGCCCGTTCGCCGAGGGGAGTCCGCATGACAATGCGACTCGTCCGGATGGGCTACGCCGTCTGGTATGTCGCGCTGGTCGCGGTCTACTACGCGTGGGAAGCGTCGCACGTGTTCAGCTGGGGCGCGATCGGGCTCTCCGGGATCGCGGCGATCGTGCTCGGGGTCCGGCTGAACCGGCCGGCCCAGCGGCTGCCCTGGTATCTGCTGGCCGGCTCGCTGCTGCTGTTCGTCTCCGGCGACACCTACTCGTACGCCCTGCTCGCGCTGGACCGGCCGATCCCGTACCCGGGCCTGGCCGACGTGCTCTACCTGCTGGTCTATCCGTTGCTGGCGAGCGGGCTGGTGCTGTTCATCCGGGCCCGCTCGGGCGGCGACAACCGGGCCGCCCTGCTGGACGCGCTGGTCCCGACGGTCGGGCTCGGCCTGCTCTCCTGGGTCTACCTGATCTCGCCGTACACCCGGGCCACCGACCTCACCGCGATCCAGAAGATCGTCTCGGTCGGCTACCCGTTCGGCGACGTGCTCGCGCTGGCCATGATGCTGCGGCTGCTGGTCGGGCCGGGCCGCAAGCCGCCGGCGATGGGCTTCCTGTCCGCCGGCATCCTCGGCGTGCTGGTCTCCGACGTGGTCTACGGCCTGGCCCGCCTGGACAGCGACTGGGCCGTCGGCGGGCCGATCGACCTGGGCTGGGTGATCCTGTACGGCGCCTTCGGGCTGGCCGCCCTGCACCCGTCGATGACCCGGATGACCGAGCCGCCCGCGTTCGCGACCGCCGCGGCACCGGCCGGCGGCGGGCGGCGGCTGGTCTTTCTGACCCTCGCCGTACTGATCGCCCCCGCGGTGCTGGTGCTCGAGGAGTACACCAACGACCTGGCGAACACGGCGCTGATCATCGCGGCCGGCGCGGCGCTGATGCTGCTGCTGGTGATGGCCCGCGTCGGCGGCCTGCTCAGCGCCCAGCGGCAGGCCGCCGCCCGGGAGCGGATCCTGCGCGAGGCCGGGGCGGTGCTGGTACGGGCCACCGACGAACGGGCCGCCACGTCCGCGGTCCGGGAGGCGGTCGCGCAGCTCGTGCCGATCGGCGAGCGATACCAGTTGATCATCGACACCGACGCCGCGGAGCACGCCGAGAACGCCGCGACCGTGGTCCGGGTGGCCGAGCTGCCGGACCGCTACGGCGTACCGCTGCGGGGTTTCGCCCTGGCCCTGCGGACCTCGGCCGTGACCACCGGCACCCCCGGCGGCCCGGCCCTGCGCCAGGTGGCGGTGCTGGCCGCCTCGGCGCCCACCCTGCAGTCGCTGCGGTCCACCTTCGTCGCGCTGATGGCCCAGGGCGCGATGGCCGTCGAGCGGATCACGCTGAGCCACGAGATCGCCCGGCGCGACGGCGAGGCGTACTTCCGGACCCTGATCCAGAGCGCGTCCGACGTCATCCTGATCATCGGCGACGACAACCGCATCCGGTACGCCAGCCCCGCCGCCGAGACCGTCTTCGGCTGGCCCGAGCCGGCCGGCACCGACCTGGCCGAGCTGATCGCCGACACCCACCACCCGGCGCTGCACGACGCGCTGGCCCGGATCCGCTCCGGCGCCGGGCACCTCGAGGCGGTCGACCTCGCCGCGGTCTGCGCCGACCGGCGGCTGCTGCAGGTCGAGTGCGCGGCCCGCGACCTGCGCGAGGATCCGACCGTACGGGGCGTCGTGCTGACCGTGCGGGACGTCACCGAGCGCCGCCGGCTCGAGAACGACCTGGCCCACCAGGCCTTCCACGACGGGCTGACCGGGCTGGCCAACCGGGTGCTGTTCCGCAACCGGCTCGAGCACGCGTTCGCCCTGGCCGACCGCAACCACGAGGCGCTGGGCGTGCTCTTCGTCGACCTGGACGACTTCAAGGAGGTCAACGACACCCTCGGGCACGCGGTCGGCGACCAGCTGCTGGTCGCCGTCGGGCAGCGGATCGCCCAGGCGATCGGCCCGGTGAACACGGCGGCCCGGATGGGCGGCGACGAGTTCGCCATCCTGATCGAGCCGTCCGAGGACCCGGACGCCGCCGGCGAGGTGGCCGAGCGGATCGTCGCCGCGCTCTCGGTGCCGGTAGAGCTGAGCGACGGCCTCGGCGGCTCGCACATCGTCAGCGGCGCCGCCAGCATCGGCGTGGCCACCCGCCGCGACGCGGAGAGCGCCACCGAGCTGCTGCGGCACGCCGACCTGGCGCTGTATCTGGCCAAGAGCGCCGGCAAAGCCACCTGGCAGCGGTACCAGAGCGACCTGCACACCGCGATGGTGGAACGACTCGAGCTGCGTACGGCCCTGCACGAGGCGGTCGAGCTCGGCCAGTTCCGGCTGCAGTACCAGCCGATCGTCGACGTCAACGGCGGGCACGTGATCGGCGTCGAGTCGCTGGTGCGCTGGCAGCATCCGATCCGCGGGCTGGTCGGGCCGAACCTGTTCATCGAGCTGGCCGAGGAGAGCGGCGCGATCGTCGACATCGGCGCCTGGGTGCTGCGCGAGTCGCTGCGCCAGTTCGCCGCCTGGCAGGCCGCCGAGCCGGCCAGCACCATGCGCTACATCAGCGTGAACGTCTCCGCCCGGCAGTTCCGCACGCCCGGCTTCGTGGACCAGGTGCGCCAAGCGCTCACCGACAGCGGCGCCGCACCGCAGTGGCTGCTGCTGGAGATCACCGAGAGCCTGGTGCTGCGCGACGCCGAGCAGGTCTGGGCCGACCTGCGGACGCTGCGCGAGCTGGGCGTACGGATCGCGATCGACGACTTCGGCACCGGTTACTCGTCGCTGAGCTACCTGCGGCAGATGCCGGTCGACGTACTGAAGATCGACAAGTCCTTCATCGACGACATCCTGGCCAGCAAGCAGCAGCGCGCCCTGGTGAACGCGATCGTGACGCTGGCCCGCAACCTGGACCTCGCGGTGGTCGCCGAGGGCATCGAGGACTCCGCCCAGCGCACCATGCTGGCCCGGATGGGATGTCCGTGCGGACAGGGCTATCTGTTCTCCCGGCCGGTCTGGCCGGCCGACCTGCCCGGCCTGCTGGCCGGCGGCGACCTCGCCGCGAACGCGGCCTAGGGACAGGGCTTGTCTTTCGGCGCCCCGTCCTTGACCAGCAGGGCCTCCTCCTGCGGCGTGTAGGGGCGGCCGGCTAAACCGCAGAGCGTGCGGAACCAGCCGTCCGGGTCGAGCTTGATGGTCCGGTTCAGCCCGTCCGACGACATCGTCAGGTTCGCACCCCCCAGCGACATGACCGCGCCGTCGCTCGGCGTGTTCAGGAATGCGAGCTTCTTGCCGTTGTCCCCCTGCCAGATCTCGACGCCGGCGACGTCGACGGTGAGCAGCAGGTCGTTCGGGGTGAAGCCGAGCAGCCCAGTGACCTGGCCGGTCGGAACGCTCGACGGCAGCGCGCCGGGCTTCGCGACCTCCCGCAGGGTCGTCACTCCGTCCGTGTCGAGCACGGCCAGTTGCTGGCCCTTGGTGTCGAAGAGCACCGAGGGCTGCGTCATCACCGCGTCGGCCTCCTTGAACTCGGCCACGATCCGGGCCTGCGCCGTGCTCCACACCTGCACCCCGCCACCCGGCAGCACCACGGCGACCTGGTCGTCGTGGCCCGCCCGGCGGCTCGACACGAACGCCACCTCCGCCGCGCGGCGCTGGCCGCCGGGTTGGTCCGGACGCAGCGGCACCGGCTCGTCCAGCCGCCGGCCGGCGACCAGATCCCAGCGGGTCAGCACACTCGCGTACAGGACGACGGCCTGGTCGGCGCCGACCGGGACGACCGAGCCGGCCCACGAGTCGGAGATGCCGTCGACATTCGGCGGCGGGCCGAGGTTGTCCGGGACCGGCAGGGGCAGCCGGTGCTCGACGGTGAGCGACGGGACGGAGTAGACGACGAGTTCATCGTCGACGACGGTGAGCAGCCGCCGGCTGTCCTCGGTGAACCGGAACCAGACACCCTGGAACGAGGCCGACAGCGCGGGCGGCGTGCCGGTCACGGACGCCAGCTCGCGGTTGGTGGCCGTCTCGGCTAGCGAGACCCGCCCGCTGCGCTGGATGGTCAACCGGTAAGCGCCGTCCGGGGTCAACGACCGGACCCGGCCGGGCTCGAACTGGTCCGCGGCGGGCGGCAGCGTGACCGGGTCGCCCAGCGGTATCCGGTAGACCGACCGGCGGTCGCCCAGCAAGGCCACGGGCAGCCCACCGGCACCCCGGAAGATCGCGAAGGTGGCGGTGGCGTCGAAACCGCTGAGGATCTCCACCCGCGGGACGGCGAACCGGTAGGTGCGGTTCGAGCGCAGGTCCACGGCGATCACGAACGCGTTCGGTTCGTCATTGTCCGCGTAGCCCGCGAAGATCGCGAACTCGCCGTTCGCGTCGACGCTGGAACCGGAGCAGGACGGCACCTTCAGCGTGCTGCGCAGCTTGCCGCTGGCCACGTCCCGCAGCCGCAGCGTGTCGTCCTGGCAGCTGGTCTGCACCGCCCCGTCCACGGCGAGCAGACCCTGGCCCCTGGTCAACTCCGGCAGCGCTCGCACCCGCCGGCCGGTGCCGAGATCGTAGACCGCGGCGCGGGTGTAGTCGGCGAGCACGAGTTGGTCGTTGCCGGGGGCGAAGAATGCCGAGGTCGGGCGGAAGTCGGCGGCCAGGTCCTTCGCCACGGCGACCCGGCGGCCGGTGGGCACGTCCCAGACGCGCAGCTCGGGCGGCTCGTCACCGTAGCCGCTGCGCAGCACCACGACGCGCCGATCGTCGGCCGAGAACTGGATCGCCTGGACGTATTGCTGTTCGTCCTGTGTGTCGGGGCCGTCTGGGGCAAGGTCGACCATCGGCAGCTCGGGACGGGTGACGTCCCAGACCGCCACCCCGCCCAGCCCGTTGGCGTAGGCGACCCACCGGCCCGACGGGCTGATCCGGAACTCGCCACCCACGTGCGGCCGTCCCTGCGCGAACGTCACCTGCTGCGGATCGTCGCCGTCGAGGCCGACCCAGACCGCCGGGAGGCCGCTGTTCGAGGTGACCACCGCGGCCGACCCGTCCCGGCTGGTCGAGACGGCCGCGACCTGACCGCCGTCGGCGGTCAGGCCCGCGAACAACCGGTCTACCGGCTGCATGGCCGCGTACTGGGTGAACAGGGCGCCGTAGGCCTCCGGGCTGTCGTCGGCGTGCCAGGCGGCGAGGGCGAGCTGCAACGACTTCTCCGGGTCGTTGCCGCGGAACCGGGCCGAGTCGTCGGCGAGCTGCCGGGAGGCCGCGGTGTGCAGCTCGGCCCGAACCCGGATGGTCTGCCAGACGGCGACCACGGCGAGGGTGGAGGCGATCAACGCCAGCGCCGAGACACCGGCCACCACGACCCGCAGCACCCGCAACCGGCGCCGCTGCTGGTCCCGGCCGGCCCGCACGTAGGCCGCGTCGCTCGCGCCGATGTCGCCGGGGCGCTCGGCCAGCCGCGCCTCGGCGGTGGCCAGCGCGACGCCGCGCAGCAATCCGCCGGGGTCGCGCCGGTCGGCCTCCCACCGCTCCCGGCTCAGCCGCAGCCGCTCCTGCCAGTCCCGGAACTCCCGGTCGGCGGTCAGCCAACCGCCCAGCTCGGGCCAGCGCTGCAGCAGCGCCTGATGGGCCAGCTCGGCGAACGGGCCGCCGGCGCCACGTTCGTCGATGACGACCAGCCTTGCCGCGACCAGCCGGGCCAGCACCGCGCGCAGGTCGTCGTCGAGGTCGGCGAGCCGGGCCGGGCGGCGCTGGAAGCCGCCGTCGTCGGCCGGGCGGGCCAGCTGGGCGAGCAGGCGCCGGGCCCGGTCCTGGTCGGCCGCGCCGAGCCCCGCATAGACTTCCTGGGCATAGCGGGCAAGAGCCCCAGAAACCCCACCCAGCTCCGCGTACGCGGCATGGGTCAGCTGGCCGGCCACCCGGCGCTGCCAGAGTTGGTCGAGGGTGAACTCGAGCAGCGGCAGCCGGCCCGGCTCGTCCTCGGCGTCGCCGAGCAGCCGGTCGACTAGCCCGGTCTCGAACGCCACCCCGGGCGCCTCGACCGCCGCGAGCAGCTCGGCCCGGGTCATCGGCGGTACCAGCTTGAGACCGTCGTCCAGCGCCTTGGCGGTCGCGCCGGTGACCACCCGGTCGAGCAGGCCGGCCCGCATGGTCACGACGGCGCGGGCCGGGCCGCGCGCGGTGAGGGCGTGCAGCAGGGCGATCATGCCGGTGGCGTCCTCGGGGACGGCCTCCTCGAGCTGGTCCACGACGATCACCACCCGGCCCAGCCGGACGGCCAGCAGGTCGAGCGTCTCCTCCGGCTCGTCGACCAGCCGCCGGGCCAGCTCGCGGGCCACCCCGAGACCGGGCTCGTCGGCCGGCTCGTCGGCCGGCGGCTCCTGCGCCCGGTCGAGGAGCGGGGCGAGGGCGGCGGCGAGCAGCCGGGCCGGTGGCACGCCGGGCAGGGTGCGCACCGCGGCGATCGGCCAACCCGCGGCCCGTAGCCGGGGCACGAGGCCCGCGTGCAGCAGCGATGACTTGCCGCTGCCCGACGGCCCGGCGAGCGCCAGCAGCGGCCGGCTCTCGACCAGCCGGGCCAGCTCGCCGGCCAGCCCGTCGCGGCCGCGGAAGACGGCCGCGTGCTCCTCCTGGAAGGGCTCCAGCCCGCGGTACGGCGAGCCGGCGTCCGGTGCCGCCAGGGCCGGATATTCGGCCACCAGGGTGCGGGCCGGGATCAGGTAGCCGGTCCGGTCGTCGACGGCGACCACCATGCCGACCACGCCGCCCAGATCGGGGCTCCACGCGGGCGCGCCGCTGAAGCCCGGGCCGACGCCCCGGCCCTCGGCCGCCGACTCGATCTGCAGCCAGCCGGCGGCCTGCCGGTCGCGCAGCTCGGCGGCGGTCCACATCCCGTAGTCCTCGAGGGCCGCCGGGAAGCCGAACAACCGGACCTGCTGGCCCCACACGGTGTCGGCGACGGTGAGCCAGGCGGGCCGCACGCCGTCCGGGCGCGGGCCGAGCAGGCGCAGCACCGCGATGTCGCCGCCGCCGTCCGGCGCGATCGGCGTCACCCCGGCCACCTCGGCGGCCACCGTCGCGGTGCCGCCGGCGCGCAGGGCGAACTCCACGGTGAGCGGGCCGTCGCCCCGCCGCTCGACGATGTGCGCGCAGGTCAGCACCAGATCGCGGGTCACCAGGAACGCCGCCCCGGCCACCGCCCCGGCCGGATCGCGCAGCCGGGCGATCGCGGCCGCCGGCACCCCGGCCTCGGTCACGGAACTCCCCCGTCCCCAGCACGGCCAGTGCTACGCCCCGCATCATAGCGACGCGTCCACAGAGGCCGATCGGTGTCCCGCCCAGGTGGTTGACGGGAATCACATGGCGCGACCCGGGTCCGTGCGCAAGGGTCGGAGCATGACCGAGTTGCTCGAGAACGACCGGGTGCTGGACAACCCCGTCTGGTCCGCGCTGACCGGGGCGCACGCCCGGTTCGCCGAGGTGCACGGGCGCGCGGCCCGCTACCGGGCGGAGGTCTCCCAGTTCGCGACGCTGACCGACGCCGGCGACCCGCGGGCCTGGGCGGATCTGGCCGAGCTGGCCGGGCCCGGCACCGAGGTCCTGATCAGCGCCCGCGAGCTGACGCCACCGCCGGGCTGGACGACCCAGGGTGTCGTGGCCGGCGTGCAACTCGTCGGCGCCGAGCTGGCGGGCGTCGAGGACGAGGAGGCGGTCGTGCTGGGCGACGCCGACCTGCCGGAGATGCTCGACCTGGTGCAGCGCACCCGGCCCGGGCCGTTCCGGCCGCGGACCATCGACCTCGGTACGTATCTGGGGATCCGGCGCGGGGGTGCGCTCGTCGCGATGGCCGGTGAACGTCTGCACCCGCCCGGCTACACCGAGATCAGCGCGGTCTGCACGGATCCGGCGTTCCGTGGCCAGGGGCTCGCGGCGCGGCTGACGAAGGCCGTCGCGCACGGCATCCAGGCCCGCGGCGAGACACCCTTCCTGCACGCTGCGGCGAGCAACACCAACGCGATCCGGCTCTACGAGAAGCTCGGCTTCGTGCGGCGTTCCGAACGGATGTTCGCCGCTTTCCAGACGCCCCCGCACACGGGCGGCTGACGCGAGAGCCGGTCAGCTCGCCGCCACGGCCGATGGCTTCCGGCGCGCGAGCCGCGTGTCGTGCACGCGCAGGCTCAGCGTCGCCAGATCCAGCAAGGGAGTGGGCACACCGAGAGCGCGGGCCCGCGTGGTGAGGTCGCCGAAGATCTGCTCGGTCTCGGTCGGCCGCCCGGCGACGAGATCCCGGTAGAGCGAGGCCGTGTCGGCCGAGCCGGGCCGGGTCATGAACGCCACGATGTGCTGCATCGTGCGCTCGGGCACCGGATGCCCGGCCGCCGCCGAGACCGCCGCCGCCTCGGCGGCGACGGCCGGACCGAGCCGATCGCCGCCGAGCGCCGCCACGGCTTCGCCGACCGATCCGCGGACCAGGGTGTTGAGGGCGGCGAGCGTGCTGATGAAGACCCACTTGTGCCACATCGCGGCACGGATGTCCGGGGAGACGGCGACCTCGAAGCCGGCGCCGAACAGCACGGACTCGATGCCGCGTACGCGCTCGGAGACACCGCCCGCCTGCTCGCCGATGACCATGTCGGCCACCGGCGCGAGCTGCACGATGTCGCCGTTGTCGGCGACGGTGGTGATCACTCGGGCCACGCCGCCGAGCACCGCCGCCGACCCGAACGCCTCGTTCAGCGCGTCCATGTGCGCCATTCCGTTCAAGAACGGCACCACGGCGGTATCGGCGCCGACAGCCCGGCTCATGTCCGCGATCGCCGCCGGGAGGGCCATCGCCTTGACCGAGACGAAGACCAGGTCGTAGCCGGCATCGAGATCCGGCGCGGTGACCAGGCGGGGCGTCAGCACGGTCTCGGCGCCCAGGCCGGTGATCCGCAGTCCACGCTCGCGCAGCAGGTCCGCGCGGCGCGGCCGGACGAGGAAGGTGACGTCGCGCCCGGCCTCCTGAAGCCGGGCGCCGTAGTACCCACCCGTCGCGCCCGCGCCCACCACAAGAATCCTCACGATCCGCGACGTTACCGGCTCCGGCCTGACCGCCGCGCCGGTGCACGCTTCGCCGGTTGACCTGCGGCACGCGCACCAGTTGCGCGAAGCGCTCCCTCGCCTGCTGCGTGGACCGGTCTTCGGCGACCGGCCGGCCGCAGCGGACCTGGAGCTGGTCAACCGCTGGGCCGCGCGGACGCCGCCCGCCTGCTCTATCTCGACACCTCGCCCGCTACCGCCGCCGCACCCCCTGATCCCGCCACGGCCCGGCGGGTATCGAGGCACGTCACTATTGACGGTCGATCGGCAATCTGCTTTATTGTTAGCACTCTTGCCAATTCCCCCCGACGGCCGCAGAGGTTCCCCCCAAATGAAGACGAAGACCCTGCTCGCGACGCTGCTCTCCGCCACGGTCGTCGGGACGCTCGGCGTCCTCGGCATCACCGACGCGACGGCGGCGGCCGCCCTCAACCCGACGCTGCCGCCCGGCGGCAACTTCAACCTGTCCATCTGGCAGCTGCAACTGCCGAGCGGCTCGCCCGGCTCCCCCGACACGATCCCGCCGGCCCAGCTCAAGGGCGCGACCGGCTACAGCAACCCGGCGTACTTCTGGACCGACAAGACCGACGGCTCGATGACCTTCTGGGCGCCGGAGAAGGGCGTCACCACGCCGAACTCCAGCTATGCCCGTTCCGAGCTGCGCGAGATGAACAGCAACGGCAGCGCGGCCGACTGGACGCTGGCCGGCAACCACACGCTCACCGCCCGGCTGCGCATCCCGTCGGTCACCAAGAACGTCTGCGTCGGCCAGGTGCACCTCGGCTCGGGCGGCTCGTCGACCAAGCCGCTGCTGGAGCTCTACTACCGGCCGAACGGCGACATCTACCTCGGCACCGAGAACTCGCCGGACGGTGGCCAGACGCTGCACCTGGTCGGCAACGTCGCGCTCGGGGTGCAGTGGACCTACGTGATCAACGTGACCGGCAACAAGATCAACCTGACCGTGAACGCCAGCAAGACCAGCTACACGATCCCGTCGTCGTTCAACGCCTACCGGCAGTACTTCAAGGCCGGGTCGTACAACCAGTCCTCTTCGGACAGCACCACCAACGGCGCGAAGGTGAAGTTCTACAGCCTCACCGTCGCGCACACCTGACGGATCGGTAGCTATGGCGTTGCGAGTGCCTCCGTCGGCGGCAGCCGGGAGGCTC
>Ga0307512_10004896_pt1 | contig 14321 bp, 11 predicted proteins | sample 14_EM_MG_FD_200267 | JGI IMG/M metagenome (GOLD analysis project Ga0307512, IMG submission 200267) | Populus trichocarpa ectomycorrhiza microbial communities from riparian zone in the Pacific Northwest, United States - 14_EM | ecosystem: Host-associated > Plants > Roots > Unclassified | place... | reverse complement strand
TGAAGAGGAAGAGAGGTTGGCGGTAGTGATTGTTTGGGCAAGCCTGGAGAACCCAGGGGCGTCAGAGGTGACATAGGTTCCAGTAACGACAGAGTCTTCTGCACTGGTGTCTTCGGTAGCATATTAGGTTCAAGACTAAATGGATCGTCGTTCCGTGAGTCCGAGGTCGAAGCAATCACCAAGGCAGGTGGGGGGTGATCCAAAATTCTTCTGAACTTCTCCACTTTCTCAACCACCATCCTAGGAATAGGCGTCTTGTCCAAATCCCCGCCTATAAGTTTTCCCAACCCAATCCCTTCCTCACCCTCTTCCCCATCCCGCATCGGCGGTGACGGAGGTGGTACAGACATCACCCGTACTCTGTGCGCGCTCTTCGTCGGTGACCGATACTTTGATAAATCCAGATACGGAACCCGACCGGGTGTGGTGGGTATCGAAGGTGGGACCGATCTAGCCCGTGGCGACGAACCAATAATGCTCCTTGTCGGGGTAGTCGAGTCAGAAACAGAAGAAGGTGGCGGCACCGAAGGGTTACTCGAGGGAGGGAACATGTGAAGGTTCCTGCTGGAGGACGATGATTCGTGCACCTTATTCTCATCTGCAGACGTCTTGGGCCTCTTCAACTCTCGTTCGACGCTTTCCACCCTGTTAATTACGGGAGGCGAGGCTGATCGCTTCTTGCCACTTGTTGTACCAGCAGGAGGGTCTACATCCGAAGGGTCGGTCGCGACGATGACGTCCGCATTGCGCATAGCTGATCGTGCTTGCTTGAGAGGAGATAGGTCGAGAGGTACCTTGCTGAAATGATCCGGGATGGTTGTCTGAGAGCGCGTGCTACGCTTCTCATTGTTGACCATAATTCGCCGTGGTCCAGACCGAGAAAAGAGGGAGACGAAGATACCGAGGTCGTTGGTGGATGGTTCTGTGGTGGCTTTCGATTGAACATTCGAAGTCGCGCGTCGTTGTTTTCTTTTGTTTGCTCGGTCACGCGCCGCATCGGGAAAAATGGAGGTAGAAATACAGGAGAAATCAAGGAGAAATGTAAGCAAGCGTGTAGTAGATTGGAGCATAATCAATTCAATCTATGAGCATGCGTATCATGAAGAGTTTATGAGAGGTGAAGGAGCCAAAGGAGATATCGGTGAAGAAACATCGAATCTAGGTTGAGGCCCAACTAGCGAAGATTTTCTCGACTTGGAGAGGTTATAGAGCAGAAGTTCGAAGGAAGTATCCCAAACTTCCTTCTTCGGGACCAGGTTTTCCTCGCAATTTTCAGAGGCATACCTTCGGTTGGTCAAACCCCTCCTTGTCCGGCGGATCTCGTCGGATGGGGTAGAAGAAACCCTAGTCCGGAAAGAAGGCCGTTCCGTGCGAGGGATCGGTAGGGTTTGAGGTTCATAAGAAATGTGTCTTCGTCGTGGAACGGTTGCAGGCGGTGTTGGCAGTAACGAGTTCGGGTTCGTGTTGCGCGTAAGTGAGCTGTCGACTATCACGGACCAGTCAGAGGTTGCATGAAATCACAACGATACCGGCTTACTTTCGTCATCATCATGAATGTGGAACAACTTTCTCGGGCGGCGACTACTTTGGGGGGTCATGTTATGGAGCGACTCTGATCCGGGGTTGAGATACAGTTCCAGGGGTGCGGGAAATTGAAGAAAACTTACCGCTAGTCGTTTTTGGCGGGGTCGTCTCTGCTATCGTTGGTCCGTACCCGTCATCCGTTGGCTTCGGTGTCGACAAGCGGAGGTTACATGTACTGGCGAGCGCGAGCGGAAGCAATAAGGTTAGGATCCGGACATCCAGGACAACCAGTGCCGCTGTCAGATATCCGAGCACACAGAGCAACGTGTATAGGGTAGGCTGTGCAGTCGCGTCAGTGGGTAAATCCTGTACAAGTATCAGAAGACAGCTATGACCCACCATCTCTATGGTGACCTCCACATGTCGCCGCATCTGTCCTTGGTCACGGCGACCTCTCCACCAGATAATGACACCTAACCCGGCAATCGTAATGGGTGGCAAGCATGTCCGAAAAACCTTGAGCGGAAGTTCCAAAGACGGCGCGAACTCGGCGACAATGGTGTCTATCCTCAACAACGTATTCGACCATGAAACGGTCACTGCCGACGAATCCATCCGGCTTCCAAAATTCAAGGGCGGAAAACGAGGGAACGAGGGGGGGTCACAAACTTTGGGTTCCCATCCAGAGTTTTATAAGCCTCGAGGAAACAGCACGGTTTCGACCGATCGGATGCTCCCGTTACGTCGGCTGCTTCCCTTCTCCTTTCATTTCACCGGTTCGCGTGTTTTGGCCCGACTTTGGGACCAAGCAGGTCGGCGACGGACAGAGGGCCTTTGGCCTTTGCCCACAAAAGAGAAAAAGCGTTGCGCAGGAGACTACACTGGTTACGACGAGTATAATGACGGGATAAAACAAAGGGACCCCTTCCATCAAATGACCGCTTACGGTGACGCAATGGCCCTTGCAGCAATACTCTTCTGTTCTTTTGAGCCTCTTCATTCCACGCCGCTTCTCGTTCCTTCGGCTTTTCCTTTGTAGAGCGATTGTTCCAGCCCACGACGATCAATAACGGAAATGAAGGACCTGGCTTCATCCGGTATACATTTTCTTCGAGAGCTCAGATGATGTTCAGCACCTCCATCTGGGACAGGCATTCCACTGTGGATAAGGAAGTCTGCCCGGAAAAGTTCTGCGGACTTCGCTTCCAACAGTTCCCTGGTGTGCGTTCCTGTATCGCTCGGGCTTGTCGGGCCTGCACTTCCACGGTCTCCGATTGTCCCTACGCTCGCACTTCCCTCCCAGTCTTTTCAGGTCCTCTACCTCTCTTCGGCTCTCGCACTATCTCCTCTCTTTTTTTCAGTTATCCGGGTGACCTGGGTGTCTAAGCGTGCCGATCCTGAGACATCGCTGACGATTCAACCTTACTCTCGCGTGGCAGAGGGAAGGGATCGACGGGAGTGATTCCTGGACGCCTCGTTCTTGATGAGATCAACCTCGGTGTGTGACTGGCTTATACGTGCGTATGGGCGAGTGCGTACCCGACCCCTCGTGCGACGGCCTTTCATCTCTGTCCTGTAAAGGAAAGGTGTGGTGGCGCCCAAAGAAATACTTAAAGTCCCCGATTATTGAATCCGGATCGCAAACGCCGTCCGTCGCCTTCCTCTAACTCCCACCATGGCCGCACCACGTGCCCGCTACTCTGGCCCCTCACGAAAGCTCGTCGTCGCCTTCGATATCGGGACTACATTCAGCGGTGCCGCATATGCCTTCTTAGACCCTGGTCAATTCCCCCAAATCCGATCTGTTACAAGGCCAGTGCTTCTCCCCATCCTTGATCGATGATCCGGCAACAAAGGTAACGAATAGTACACAGGTATCTCAATAATCCAAATCCTGGGTCTGCAAAAATTCCCTCTGTATTGTATTATGATCGCAACGGCAAATTCTGTGGTGTTGAAAATGGGGCCGATTTCCAGGATGACGATGAGTTTGTCAGGATGAAATGGTTGGAGACTGTGTCACGTTAACCTGTACAAAACACTGACAGCGAATCAGGTGGAAGTTGATGCTCTCACCCTCAGACCTGTCTGCCGCGATGGTCGATCAGATGAGCATGGAACTTCCAAAGGGGAAAACCATCATCGATGTGTTCGGAGATTTCATGCGCTATCTCTTCGACTCGACCCAGGCCCTATTCAAATCTTCGGAGCCAAATGTCAAATGGGACTCCATCTCAACTATCGAGTTGGTGTTGACCCATCCCAACGGATGGAAGGGGCCACAACAAGGTCAACTGCGAACCGCGGCCGTCAAAGCGGGCCTTATCGAAGATACCCCCGCCGAGCATGCTCGCATCCACTTTGTTTCCGAGGGTGAAGCCAGTTTCAGCTTTTGCGCTACGAATACCCAGGCAGGTGAAAACCTCAAGGTAAGTCGCACCATCTCCGCCCAGAGCAGGTTTTTTGACACATTTGCAGCCCGGTGAGCAAGCTTTGATCATCGATGCTGGTGGTGGAACGATAGATATCAGCAGCTACAAGGTTCTCAGGAATGGACCGCTACAGGTCGAAGAGTTGTATGAACCCCAGTGTGAGTCGCATCCATTGCAGCGGTAGGGTTTCTCGTTCAAATCGTCCATTCCAGGCTTTGTCCAAGGTGGAGAGCTTGTCACGGTGAGGGCAACAGAGATGGTCAAAGGTATGCCCAAACACTCCGTTCACAGGCCGATCGCTGAACCGGCAAGCAGAGAAGTTGAAGGTTTCGAAATTCAACACCCGCGACGACCTGGCGTCGTTCTCCCAGAAGTTCGACGAAGGGGTGAAGAAGGTGTTTTCTACTTCGAACAGGAATGCGAATCAATATATCAAATTTGGGTCTCCGAGAGATAATGACCCCAACGTTGGAATCAAGGCCGGGAGGTTGGCACTGACCGGGTAAACGCACACTCACACTCTTGATGAACTGAGACCCAAACCCTCTCGTACACAGGGCAGAGGTTTCGGAGTTCTTCGAACCGTCAATTCAGGCTACCGTGGACTCCATCAGGGATAACTTCACACAACGGCTTCCCACCAATTCGGTCCGTGTTCTTGAACATTCTTGAACACCGCTCCTGGTTAATGATGAGCAGTTCGCATTTCTTGTTGGCGGCTTTGCCACAAATCCGTGGTTGTCCGAACAACTCGAGAAGCGGCTCGTGGATCTTGGATTCCGGTTTAGCAAGCCAGACACGCACACGTGAGTGATCTGTCCCTGGACTCAGAGCAGGCTATGAACCTGGCTATTGCATAGGAACAAAGCCGTTGCCATCGGGGCAGTCTCATATTACATTGACCATTTCGTGACAAGCAGGATCTCGAAATTCACGTACGGTGTTATCGGTAATACCATATATGACCCCTCCGATGCAGAGCATGTCCGGCGCGAACATCAATCATACATTGATGCCGTGGGGGATAAATGTATTCCTGACCATTTTAGGGCTATGCTGGCTCGGGTTCGTCATGCACAACCATTGCTTGGCATTTTGGATTGAGTTCTGTCGCTCCACAGGGCACTAAAGTTCTGGAGGATCGGGAGATCCGACTTTCCCGCGCCATAGCAACCGAGGGCGCCCCAGCAACACGCTCCTCCTCAAAGATTACTAAATACACAGGGGAATCGGCCGCCCCCGAATGGAGAGATGTTGAACCAGGTAGAGTGTGGTTTCCCCTGATACCTTGTTCAAAGCGCTTACAGCGGAAAAGATAAGTTCGAGACGTTGTGTCATATCAGGGCCGATATCTCCAGCGCCCCGTATAAATCGAAATCCGGGGAAGGTGGAAAAATGGGCTTCGAGCGGTCGTACAACGTAGTTCTACTCGTGGGCCTTACAGAGCTGAAGGCACAGGTCTGTTGGACCGACTCCTCAACCGTACGTGGGTCTCGTTCAATCTACACGCACCCACTCATCTCATCCGATCTCCATATGTGCGAATATAGGGGGCAGAGAAAAGGTTTTTAGCAACGCTTTCAGAGTTTCTTCTCCCTAGGCTGAATCCTAACTTTTAGGAGTGATGCTGTGGTTGTCTACGAAGACGCCTCGCAGAAGGTATCAGGGGTGTAATCACATGACCACCTCGGGATGATTTGAGTTTTCGAACTGGTTACTTCCATCATAAATATGCATATTTTGCCCACACCATCGGTCAACGACCAGCTGCAAGAAGCAAGAAGACCAAAGAGGACCACTAGAGCACTACGACGGAGGAAGTCTTGAAGCTTGACGGGCCCGGCACCATGCGATTCATTGGCCAGCATGTGATTCTTGGATGCCTCGTTCTTGATGGGATCAACCTCTATGTGCTATTGGCTGGCTTATAGTTATACGCACGCATAGTGCGTTTCTGGTATATGACGGCCTTTCACCCCGCGTCCTGTAAAGGAAATGTGTGGCGGCACCCAAAGGGATACTTTAAGTCTCCAGCTATTGAACGATTACGCATCCTGCCCGCCGCCTTGGTCTTGTTCTAACTCTCATCATGGATACAACACGTGTCCATTACTCTGGTCCCTCGCGAAAACTCATCGTCGCCCTCGATATTGGGACTACGTTCAGTGGTGCCGCATATGTGTTCTTAGATCCTGGCCAAATCCCTACGATCCGATCTGTTACAAAGCAGGTGTTTCTTCCTATCCCTGATCTAGCAACAAGGGGTAGCGAATAAGATACAGGTACCTCAACAATCCGAATCCTGGATCCGCAAAGGTTCCCTCTGTATTGTATTACGATCACAACGGGAATTTCCATGGCGTTGAGAACGGGGTCGATTTCCAGGAGAGCGATGGGTTGCTTAGGATGAAATGGTAGGAGGTCGTATTACATTCACCCGCGCAAAGCACTGACAGTGGGCAAGGTGGAAGTTGACGCTCTCACCCTTAGAGCTGCCTGCAGCGATGAAGGATCAGATGAGCATAAAAATGCCAAAGGGAAAAACCATTATCGATGTATTCGCAGATTTCATGCGCTATCTCTTTGACTCAACCAAGGCGCTATTCAAGTCCTCGGAGCCAAGTGGCCAAGTTAGATGGGACTCGATCTCGAAATCCATCGAGTTGGTATTGACCCATCCCAACGGATGGGGAGGCCCACAACAAACTCACCTGCGAAACGCCGCAGTCAAAGCAGGAATTGTCCCCGACACCCCTGCTGGTCACGCTTCTGTCCACTTTGTTACCGAGGGTGAAGCGAGTTTCAGCTTTTGTGCTACCCATACCGAGGCGGGTAAAAATCTGAAGGTCTGTCGCACTGTCCCCGCCAAAGCTGTTTTTTGAGACGCTTGCAGCCCGGCGAGCAAGTTTTGATCATCGATGCGGGTGGTGGAACGATCGATATCAGCACCTACAAGGTTCTCAGTAACGGGCCGCTACGGGTCGAAGAGTTGTATGAACCCAAGTGTGAGTCGGATCCGCCACAATAGCAGGGTTTTCCGTTTGATAGCATTCATTTCAGGCTTGGTCCAAGGGGGAGAGCTCGTTACAGTGAGAGCAACAAATATGATCAAAGGTGTGTTCGAACATTCTGTTCACAGACAGATCGTTCAACCCGCAACCAGAAAAATTGAAGCATTCCAAATTCAACACCCCCGAAGACCTGGCATCGTTTTCTCAAAGGTTCGACGAAGGGGTAAAAAAGGTCTTTTCGATGTCAAACAGCAACACGGATCAATATGTCAGATTTGGTTCCCCAAGAGACCATGATCCCAACTGTGGAATCAGGGGCGGGAGGTTGACGTTGACTGGGTAAGCTCGCACTCACTCCATTGAAGAATTGACGCCGAGACATTCTGGCATACAGCGCACAGGTTTCTACGTTCTTCGAACCCTCAATTCAGTCCGCCGTGGACTCTATCAGGGATAACTTCAGGCGACGCCTTCCCACCAACTCGGTTCGTATACTCCGATGTCCTTGAACACAACTCCTGGTTAATCACGAGCAGTTTGTATTTCTCGTTGGCGGGTTTGCCACAAGCCCGTGGTTGTCCGAACAACTTGAAAAACGGCTCGTGGATCTTGAATTTGAGTTTTGCAAGCCGGACGAGCACACGTGAGTGATCTATCTCCGGAGTCAAGGCAGGCTGTAACCCCAGCCATCGAATAGGAACAAAGCCGTTGCCCTCGGAGCAGTTTCATACTACGTTGACCATTTCGTGACAGGCAGAATCACGAAATTCACGTACGGTGTTTTCTATAGCATCCTATTCAACTCTTCCAACCCAGAACATGTCCAACGCTCACATAAATCGTTTGTCAATGCAATGGATGAGAGACGCATTCCTGGTCGATTTGATATTATGCTAACTCAGGTTCGTCATGCACAATCTCTTCTTGGCTTTTTGGGTTGAATTTTATCGCTCTATAGGGCACTACGGTTCTGGAGGATCGAGAGATCCGCAGTACCTTCTAAATTTAGCATTGCACATCCCGACGATTGTGTACCTCCGGAATGCACCACAACGTGCTGGCAGTAGTAAGTGGCGAGGCTGTGACCGAGGATGTCCCACCACAACACGCCTTCCCAGGAATCACTAAATACACAGGGGCTCTACCACCACGGTGGAAGGACGTAGACACAGGTAGAGTGTTTAGTTTCTCTGGTGCCTCGTGCAAAGCGCTCAGAAGCCAAAAGACAGGTTTGAGACGCTGTGTTATGTCAAGGCTGACATCTCCAGCGCTCCGTGTACATCACACTTCGGAACAAGGGGAGGGATGAGCTACAGGCGGAAATACGAAGTAGTTCTGCTCGTGGGCCTCACGGAGCTGAAGGCACAAGTCAGCTGGATCGACTCCAAAACCGTACGTGCGCATCTCGTCCCGATTTCCGTACTATGCGTGAATATAGGGGTTAGAGAAAAGGTTTGTAGCAACGTTTTCTGGAGTTTTCCTCTTCAGACTGAATTCAATTCTTAGGAGCGATGCTGTGGTTGTCTACGACGACCCCCAGAATGCGCCTAAGGGTGCCGCCACATGATTATCTCAGGATGAATTGGGCCATCGAACTGTTTACATCTTATTTTTAGCATACTGGGTATTTGTATCTCACGACCGCTCTACTCACGACGGCCACCTGTGCTTGTTTCCTCTGTTATAGTGCTCTAGTGTTTTTTGCGGAACGTACTCTCCGCTTTGACGACATGGGGAGTCAACTTTCTGTCGACGGCTCATATGCACCGATTTAAGATGTTCTCCTCTGGTTAAGTCGTGCGCGTGAGCGATCGTAAACAACGCGTAGGGCTGCGGGTCAGGCAAAAGGGTAAGATCGCGGTAAGACGCCGAAGTTGTGGTCGCTTCGTTCTCACACCCGGTAAAAAGAAAGAAATCGCGGAAGCCCACATCGCTCCGCGGGCTATCCGTCACATCAGGAAAACTGTGCGTTGCTTTTCATGCTTTTCGTGCTTGATCGGTATAAACCCTGCTTTATGATCCCACAATTTTGGCGCTTTCGCCGCTTATTCCCGCTTATTCCCGCTTATTCAGCTTGAAAAAGCAGAAAAAGCAAACTGCAGTTTTCCTGATGCAGTGACGGCAGTATGTGGGTGCTAACGAAAGGGTTTATCCTCACCGACGCTTCCTCGAAAACACTCCTCTCGTGGTTAATCACGAGTTCATCTACCGGTTGATCCACCTTGATCACGGCAGACTTCAAGACGTTCTCTACGAACGGTTGGGTCTAGGCGAAGCGGGTGCGGAAGCTGCATCTGTCACCTCTACACAGAAATTACTGGAATCACTCGAGTTTCGGCACCTCATTGCCATGAAATGTACAAACCACCCTGCCCTGTCCCGACCCAATATCAATCCTCGGACATGACCAACCCCAGCTTCCCTTTCTCCAACCTCGCAACCCACCCACTGCTGGTACCCGATCGACACAGCGGCTCTTTCTCGAAATTGTGTACCCCATCAGACTGGAGTGCCCTCCTCGCGTTCACTTTCTCGAGTACCGCCTTCATGTCCAATTCATCACATCCAGAATCGGCTGTGGAATTCGTCGCATTGGACCGGAAATCCACAGTGGTATCGTCAATGTCCGACGCCGGCCTTTGAACCGACGGAAGATGTTCCCGGACGACAGTTTCGATTATCCGTGGATCGATGACCGGAGTCTGTACGTCCAGGAACCCCAGGTTGCTAATCTCAGGACCGGCGTTGTCTGTGACTCTACCCTTGAATCTCTCAGCCAGGAGCCTTTACGCCACCGTTATAGGTTCCAGAAATGGAGTCCATATCTGTCAGTGCTTCAAACCATGGTGCACCAGCTCTTGTGGTGCCTTCGCCGTATAATCCAACCCCAGTCCAGCACCCCCACACGGCGATATTCTTCAGTGGCTCGGTGAAGTTTCAGTTCTTCAAGTATTTTGTTGACATCAGACCCGCCCGTCCTGTAGCATCCACGAGATAGTTGAAAGTGATTGTCCCGTTCACGGTGGTTCCAGTGTCGGACGAACGGCAAGTGTATACGGCAGAGACAAGTTTATTGTTCTGGTCGAACCTGAGGGAAACGACCTTGGTGTTCTCGTGGACCTTGGCTCCGAGTGAAGAAGCGTGGTTGAGAAGGATGTGGTCGAACGGGGACCGGACGACGTTCCATGCCGCAGTATCTCGAATCTGCCAACGGTCGCGCAACGGTTGCATCGTCAAACCTGGTTTAAAAGCCCCGGTTGGAGGTCCTAAGTTCGGACAAAATGCCCTTTGTTCTTTCGTCCCTATCTTCGGAGACGGCCGACTAAATGGAGTGTGGCTGGATCGTTCACAAACAGATCTCGGTACGAGAAGTCCTGTCTATGGCAGGCATTCAGTCGGCCCTGTTAGGCAATAACGCCGCTGCCGCTGAGCCAGCAGGGTCCGATGTTAGGAATCCGGAGCAGGGAGCATTCCCATTTCTACTGAGGCTGACCCCCACCACCGCGCCCATCTCCGGAGGTCATGTGATGCTCCGTGCCGAGCAGCCGGCACGCACGGACTCCTCCGGATACATCCAAAAATGAGTAGTACATAGTAGAGATCATAAGAGGACGGGTTAGGGCAGGGGGTAAGCCCTCTGACAGCCCCTTCGCAAGGGCGAAACCCAAAGTCCGACCGTCATTGAGTGATAAGGGTGAGCTCCTCGCGCAACATGCAGATTCATTGCTACGACCGCATTTCTCAAGATTAATAGACAAAAGACCGGATCATGTAGTATGTATCAGTTAAATATCTAAGAGTGCGGACAAGCGTGTCGCGAGAAAATTGTGGTGGTCCGACTTTGAGCGGTGGATCACTGTAAGTAAATGCGGTTTCCTCATTCTTGACGGGATCTTGCTTATACGTGGCTAGCCTCTGTGTAACTGTAGCGGTCTTTCATCTCCGTCATACGAGGGGAAAGTCACAAGTGTGATGAGACCGGGACGGAAGACTTAAAATTCCCAGCCGTTGAACACGGATTGCAGACGCCGCCCGTCGCCTCTCTCTGACTCCCGCCATGGTTGCACCACGTGCCCGCTACTCTGGCTCCTCGCGAAAGCTCGTCATCGCCTTCGATATCGGGACTACCTTCAGTGGTGCCGCGTATGCGTTCCTAGACCCTGGTCAAGTCCCTCAAATCCGATCTGTCACAAGGCCAGTCCTTCCCCGACCCTTAATCTGGTAACAAAGGGTAACAAATAACGCAGGTACCTCAACGATCCGAATCCCGGGTCTGCAAAAATCCCCTCTGTATTGTATTATGATCACGACGGAAAATTCTGTGGCGTTGAGAATGGGGATGATTTCCACGATAGTGATGAGTTCGTCAGGATGAAATGGTTGGAGATTATGTTACATTCACCTGTGAAAAATACTGACAGCGAATCAGGTGGAAGTTGATGCTCTCACCCTCAGACCTGTCTGCCGCGATGGTCGAGCAAATGAGTATGGAACTGCCAAAGGAGAAAACCATCGTCGATGTATTCGCGGATCTTATGCGCTATCTCTTCGACTCGACCGAGGTGTTATTCAAGTCTTCGGAGCCAAATGTCAAATGGGACTCGATCTCAGTCATCGAGCTGGTTTTGACCCATCCCAACGGATGGAAGGGGCCGCAACAAAGTCAACTGCGAGCCGCGGCCGTCAAAGCGGGTCTTATCCGAGACACCCCCGTTGAGCACGCTCGCATCCACTTTGTTTCCGAGGGTGAAGCCAGTTTCAACTTTTGTGCTACCAATACCCAGGCGGGTGAAAACCTAGAGGTCTATCACACTGTCTCCGCCCAGAGCAGGTTTTTTGACACGTTCGCAGCCCGGTGAGCAAGCGTTGATCATCGATGCAGGCGGTGGAACGATCGATATAAGCACCTACAAGGTTCTCGGTAGTGATCCGCTGCAGGTCGAAGAGTTGTATGAACCCCAGTGTGAGTTGCATCCATCGATGGCAGGTTTCCTCGTTCAAAATGTCCATCCCAGGCTTCGTCCAAGGCGGAGAGCTTGTGACAGTGAGGGCGACAGAGATGGTCAAAGGTACGCCCAAACACTCCGTTCACAGGCCGATCGCTGAACCGGCAAGCAGAGAAGTTGAAGGATTCGAAATACAACACCCCCGGAGATCTAGCATCGTTTTCCCAGAGGTTTGACGAAGGGGTGAAGAAAGTGTTCTCGACTTCGAAGAGGCATGCGAATCAATACGTCAAGTTTGGGTCTCTGAGAGATAATGAGCCGAACGTTGGAATCAAGGCCGGGAGGTTGGCATTGACGGGGTAAACACACTCACGCTATCGTTGAACTGGGACCCAAACCTTCTCGCATACAGGGCAGAGGTTTCGGAGTTCTTCGAACCCTCAATCCAGTCTACGGTGGACTCTATCAGGGATAACTTCACGCAACGGCTTCCCACTAATTCGGTCCGTGTCCCTGAATATTCTTGAACGCCTCTCGTGGTTAATGATGAGCAGTTCGCATTTCTCGTAGGCGGGTTTGCCATAAACCCATGGTTTTCCGAACAACTCGAAAGTCGGCTCGTGGATCTTGGATTTCGGTTTAGCAAGCCGGACACGCACACGTGAGTGATCTGTCCCTGGACTCAGAGCAGGCTATTAACCTAGCTATTGCATAGGAACAAAGCCGTTGCCATCGGGGCAGTCTCATATTATATTGACCATTTCGTGACAGGCAGGATCTCGAAATTCACGTACGGTGTGCTCGGTAATATCGTATATGACCCCTTCAATCCAGAGCATGTCCTGCGCGAACATCAAACATATGTTGATGCCGTGGGGGATACATGTATTCCTAACAACTTTACGACTATGCTGGCTCGGGTTCGTCATGCACAACCATTACTTAGGATTTTGGATTGAGTTCTGTCACAGGGCACTAAAGTTTTGGAGGATCAGGAGATCCGACTTACCCGCGCTAGAGCGTCCAAGGGCGCCCCACCAAAACACTCCTTCCCAGAAATTACTAAATACACAGGCGCTTTGGCCCCCAAGTGGAAGGACGATGATCCAGGTAGAGTGTTGTTTCCCCTGATACCTTGTGAAAAGCACTCAGAGCAGAAAAGACAAGTTCCAATCGTTGTGCCATGTCAGAGTCGACATTACTCGCGCCCCGTGTACATCAAGAGTCACTGAAGCGGGAGAGATGGGCTATCAGCGGAAATACACCCTTATTCTACTGGTGGGCCTCACAGAATTGAAAGCACAGGTCAGTTGGATCGACTCCAAAACTGTACGTGGTATCTCGCTTTATCTACACCCACCCCATCTCATCTGATCTCCGCATGCGCAAATCTCCAGGGGGAAGAAATAAGGTTTGTAGCAACGCATTCCGAGTTCGCCTCCCCTAGGCTGAATTCAACTTTTAGGAGTGATGCTATGGTTGTCTACGATAACCCCCCATACCCAGTGAACCCCCAGGAGCCCGAGCAAGCTCAAGGAGGGGAGTCGGCGCAATCACCCGAGGTCGTTCATGATTGCTCAGATGGTAATCCATTAGCAGAAAAGTAATCCTTGTAAAGTGCGAGAGTGCGAAAAGTGCGAAAAGTGGGGTAAACTTGTGGCGTGCTGAGGGACCTCAATCGAAATTCCTCCAAAGTGATCTGTTGTCGGAAAAGTGGCAAATAGCGGCCAAAGTGGTCTCTATATCAACCTACTACATTTTTGTCACTTTAGGCAGCCCGGTGAGCAAGCGTTGAACGTTGAAACGTTGATCATCACGGTGGAACAATCAATATCAGCACCTACAAGGTTCTCAGTACTAAATGGGCCACTACGGGTCGAAGAGTTGTATGAACCCAAGTGTGAGTCAGATCCATCGCAACGGCAGGTTTTCGCGTTCAAATTGTCCATTCCAGGCTTTGTCCAAGGCGGGGAGCTTTTGACAGTGAGGGCGACAGAGATGGCCAAAGGTATGCCCAAACACTCCACTCACGGGCCGACCGCTTAACTCGCATCCAGAAAAGTTGAAGGATTCGAAATTCAACACCAGTGAAGACCTGGCATCATTTTCGCAGAAGTTCGACGAGGGGATGAAGAAGGTGTTCTCGACCTCGAACAGGCATGCGAATCGATCATCAAGTTTGGGTCTCTGAGAGATAATGAGCCCAACGCTGGAATCAAGGCCAGGAGGTTGGCATTGACGGGGTAAACATACTCACACTGTCGTTGAACTGGGACCCAAACCTTCTCGCACACAGCACAGAAGTTTCGGAGTTCTTCGAATCCTCGATTCAGGCTACCGTGGACTCTATCGGGAATAACTTCACGCAACGGCTTCCCATCAACTCGGTCCGTGTTCTTGAATATTCT
>Ga0307512_10004895_pt1 | contig 14324 bp, 17 predicted proteins | sample 14_EM_MG_FD_200267 | JGI IMG/M metagenome (GOLD analysis project Ga0307512, IMG submission 200267) | Populus trichocarpa ectomycorrhiza microbial communities from riparian zone in the Pacific Northwest, United States - 14_EM | ecosystem: Host-associated > Plants > Roots > Unclassified | place... | reverse complement strand
TTGTCGAGTTGAAAGGGGATAAGTGATCCAGGGTGGAGATCCGTGCATGGGTCTTGAGTTCGAATTGGGGGGATAGTGTGGGAAGAGGTGGTAGGTTGGAAATTCGTGGATACAGGACTCGCAAGTGGTTTGGATGAGCTGTAATCCGTCGAGAATGGCACCAGCTATTGGGTAACCGGGGAATATTTGGCCGCTACAAGTAACTAGGACGTTGGCGTGGTCGGGAGCGTTGAATGTCATTATTTTTTGTCGCGTTCGGGAAGGTGGAAAGAATGTGTAAGATGTGGAGGTGTAGGATATATACCGTATGTTCGAGGTGGGATGTCGTTGTCCGTAAAAACAAGGCGTTGTGTTCCACGGCACAGATCAAAACACCTGTCCATGGCGTAGGCTGTGCGTGCTGGGTCCTGAAATAAAGGCTAACCAAAATGGGTTATCTCGCTCTGCCGGGTTAGGAAGATAAACAACCAAACCTCTCACGATGTACGACGTTTTCACAACCTTCAAATCTCCACCCTCGATGAATCCAGGAAAAACCAAGTCAAACAATTCCGTTGAGGGTTTCCCACAAACCCGCAATTCGAGCTGCAGCCTTTGTCCGCTGTTCAATGTCTGTTCGGCCAAACGGGTGATGGCGTTGTCGAACTCCTCCCAAGCTTTGGATTCGATCGTGGATTGTAGTTTTGTGTCATCGACTGGATCTATGAATGCGATGGTAATCCGCCGCATGCATCTCGAGGCGATGCTCGAAACAATCCCCGTGAGATCCCGGCTTGGGTGCTCCATCGACTTCTTGACCAGAGTTATCTCGCTAAGCTTCTCGCACTTTTCGAACGAGACATCACGTATTTTATGGTCTAAGAGGAGTCAAATTAGCAGGATGGGGTGTCAAGCGGGCCTCTGCTTACCATGGTCCACAGACACGGCTCGAAAATCAACAAGGGTCTTCGCACAGGCATCAATGAGTTCCTGGTAGTCGTGTTGATGTTCGTGGAGGCATATCTCTCGGAACCTAAGTGGGACCATACAAATGGTCGAGAAGGTCTCCATTTTGATCCGCATTGTTAGGCGACCTGATAGCTTGGGTGAGACTGCGAGAACTCGGCTTGTTGCTTTCCCCTCGATAAGTTCTTTCACGCATAGGTCCTCGAGATTGGGCAAAAGACCGAGAAGAACGAGAAAGGAGTCCGGCTCCATTCTCTCCCCAGCCAGTTCGAGCGACCGTAAATGTTTGCCGAAGTGTCCAAAGTATTTCTTCAGCCCGCCCTCGGAAAACTTGCGTGGTATCCACCCATCGAGTATCAGGTTCTCAACGTTCTTGAAATCTTGGAGGTGGGAAAGGAAGGGATACAGGTTGTCGGTGTGAATCCATCTACTCTGTGGAGTGTTGCCTTGCACTAAAGTCAAGGTGCGGGTGTAGATCGCAGGACTGGCGTTGCCAACTGGCATGGCTTTCTGCCAGCGCCGATGGGAGAAGAGGACCACATTTCGGAACAGATTCACCCTGCTCCGACGGACCCAACTCTTTGCTACCAACGAGCAAACCCGTAGTATCCTGTGGTTATTGACGAAATCGATGATGTGGTCGATGATTTCTGGGGGAAGTGACATGGGAGTGGTGGATGGATGAGCGACAGGTGCGTCAATGGCCGATCGCGACGCGCTTTAAATAGTCGCTAGCTGGCCCCATGGCCAGTCCGTGTGGATCACGAGATGGAAGAACCAAGGACGGTGAACAATAAGCATGGCAATCAAGTGTTTATCGTTGTACGTGCAGTGGGCGTGTAGAAGCGTCAATACAGTTCGAGTCTAATTCTCCCATTCCTCTGAAACTTGCATCGTGTCCGTCCCTATATCGTGTCCCCCAAAACCCGGACCCATCTCCAGAAAAAACACTCTGCTTCATAGATGCAAGTCGCCAAGTCCTCCAGCGCCCTACGAAAAGAGGGGATCAAGCCCCCAATAACGTCACTTATACCGTCACTCCCGACTTTCATGAACCCCTTCGTACGTGCTCATGAAAATGAGTAGACGTATCTCATCTTTCGGATTAACAACACTTCTATGTTCAGTAACTCTCATGGAGCTGTACGAAGTTCGCTCCCCGAGGCTCCGTGCATGTTCCCTCGGAGCAGTGCCGGTCTTCTTAGCCGAGAGCGGTCACCGTGTGATCGAAAGTTCACTGTACATCTGGGACCAGTTTTATCAGCGAGTCCGCCATATCCGATTCCTCGATCGGTGACATCGCTTACCCGTTACAAGAACGTTGGATAATAACAGAGTGGGCGGAGTTGGATTTCATAGGATGGGGGAGATCGTGATCTCATTTACTAGTCAATACCAAGAGCTAGCACCCAATGGACAAGTACTCGTTCTATACTATCCTTTCAGAAAGGAAATGCCGTGCTGCGCGCAGAGGTGGACATACTGCAAGGAACATCACAAACACTATTACACCACCAGTGAATAATGCCGTGCAACAAGTGATGCTCCCTGCGTACCCCACGGTTTCCTTCCGTGCCAATCACAGGAGAGGCGATAATCCTAGCCAAGAGAAACACTTATGGTATGGCTTAATTCATTTGCCAGGGTCAAGAAGTAGTCGTAAAAGATAGTGGCGACCGCCATCACATAACACTGGCCGTGATCCACCAAAGCCCGAGGAAAATGAACGCCCGGATAAAAGGAAGAAACCTCACATACCTTGGCCGGCGTCGATAATCTGCTTCAATTCATCGGAAGACATGAAAAGTGAGTGAGAGAGATCTTGCTCATGCGACAACACGGTGCACTCTCAAGCTCCGCGCTTCCGACGTTGATGTGCTACTTCCCTACCATCTACAAGAAACCATTTGATATGTCGGTTTGCTTCCCCGACTCGAAGCGATTAATACCCTGCACAGGTCTACGGGAGTGGTATGCGCCAGGCTTGAGATCATTGCAAGCAGGGTCACACTGAATACTGACAAGCATGTTGTGCGTGTTGGCCACTTTTTACTTGCTGTGGCTCCCGGACCTCTTTGAACTCCTTCCTTAGTATTGCTCCTCGATCCATTCCTTATTCGTACTGAAGAGTAAGTCGTTTTCGTGTTCAGGCTACATGCGATTACTCACGCTATATGTTGTACAGCTGTATCTGACCGTACACAGTCAACTAATACACCATCACGCTGTCGGTGCTATTGACGCGGCTGCTATCCTCGTAATAACCGCTGCAGTTTACCTCCGGCCGTGTCACGTATACGGCCAATTGGTAAAGCAGAGTCTGTTTCGGCAGAAGATCCCTGAATGGGGTTAATATAAACATACGACGACCGCACTAAGTCAAGCCGACGATAGGTAGGGGTCCGGATAGTGACACAAATTGCATAGTTCGAAGGCCACTAGAATTTGAAAACCACATAGAAGCGAGTTCCGTCGCAGGGGGCACAGAAACACATGTTGAGTCTGTTACGTGGGTATGAGAGTAAGAAAAAAAGCGCTCAATGGGTCCGCGCTGGTCCGACCGCTCGCGTAAAACTCATCTATGGTTCAGATTCATCACAGCGAGAAGCACTGAAACAAAATATACACCCTAGCCCCACCGGATACGGTCCGAGTTCGAGCATATGGGTATCAGTGCATCACCCTCCAGCGCTCTCTGGTCTGTTGTGAGGTACCATTACTCCACGTGTTAGTTTGATGCTACATCAAGCCAAGGCTGTCAGTCCACGTTGTTCGCACGAGGTGTACTATAGGGGCGGCGGAAGACGTACGATATAGTCACGATGACTTACAGAGCCGGGTTGTGTACAAAACACGTTGATAGTGTGTGACCATCCAAGAACCGTGCGTATCCGGGGAGGTTCTTCCCACCATGCCCAACCACGAAGTCTTGCTCACGGGTTTCGGTTTGAATATCCTACGAAGCCCTTAACCTCGTAGTGGCCGAGTAGCTGGGCTCAGGTGATTTCGGAACGCCGAAGGCCAGAGAATACACGAGGCCGCAGGGAGGTAAATCCCGGAGCATCGTTGTCTTATTCACTAGACCGAGAGCTGGTCCGGTACCAATAATTCCTGTCCACAGTTGCAAGCAATAGGCCTCATAGATCGTAGTCTTGCCCGTGTTTCTGGAAGAGGACACCCACCACTTCCCGAAAGAGGAAAAGTTAAGGTCGTAGCCAAACAGATACAAACAATTCCTTGCTTCCTCCGATATCCCGCCGCGGTGCAATCTTCACGATACCCGAGGTAGCTAAAGATGGTTGAAGTAAAAAATAAGGTCTGTCTCATGTGAGTACCAGTACTTTAGAGTTTATCTCGATTTTCTTCCGATACGCCTCTGCACACAGCGTTCACGATGGCTGGGGCATTTCCAAGGAGGAGGAAGGTAATGCGATCCACGCCGGGGATACCAAAAATATGGACACGATTGCGAAGGACCACAGTTACCGCCAATTGGCTGCCCACGGCTTGGCCGTCGGCCTCAACGATGGTCTCATGGGTAACTCAGAAGTCGGGTAAGTTATATCTACATTTCAGAAATGTTCCCGATGAAGACGGATTCCCCCACAGACATTTGAATATTGGTGCTGGACGTATCGTCTGGCAAGATATCGTCAGGATAGATGTTGCTATCAAGAAGAAGGAATTCCACAAGAACCCCAAGATTGTGGAAAGCTTTAAGCGCGCAAAGGACGGCAACGGCCGACTCCATCTTCTCGGATTGGTATGACGGAATTACAGGATCATTAAGGCGCAAAGTTCACGAATCTGTCTGTAGATCTCTGACGGTGGTGTTCATTCCCATATCAACCACCTCTTCGCGCTTCTTGAGACCGCAAAGGAACTCGAAGTTCCAAACGTCTATATCCATTTCCTCGGTGATGGTCGTGACACTGCTCCCCGTTCCTCCGCCAAGTATGCGAAGGAGCTCCTCGACTTCATTGAGAAGGAGAAGGTCGGAAAGCTCGTTACCATTGTCGGTCGATACTATGCCATGGATCGTGACAAGAGGTGGGAGAGGGTTACGATCGCTGTCGAGGGTTTGATCAAGGGTGAGGGTGAGGCGTCTGATGATCCTATTGCCACCATCGAGGAGAGGTACAAGAAGGACGAAACGGACGAGTTCCTGAAGCCAATCATCATCGGCGGTGACGAAGGAAGGATCAAAGGTGGGACTGGGGTTTTGGTTCCATCCTCATGCGCTGACTGCTCCTCAGAGGGTGACACCCTTTTCCTTTTCAACTACCGTGCTGACCGGATGCGAGAGATCGCCACCGTCCTCGGCAAACTCGATAAGGTGGTTGACACTGAGATTCCACAGGATCTGGTACACTTTCTTCCTGTTGAGCCGGACCGCTACTTACTGTTTTTTTTTTCAGCATATAACCACCATGTCTAGATACAGCGCCGATTTCCCATTCCCAGTTGCTTATCCTCCTCAGCGTATGACGGATGTCCTTGCCGAGTGGCTCTCCAAGAAGGATCTTAAACAGGCACACATCGCGGAAACTGAGAAATACGCCCACGTTACCTTCTTCTTCAACGGCGGAGTAGAGAAGCAGTTCGCGAACGAAGAGCGACATTTGATCGCCTCGCCTAAGGTTGCCACCTATGACCTGCAACCACACATGAGCGCACAAGAAGTCGCTGACAAGGTCGCGGAGGTCGTCAAGGCCAAGAAGCATGAGTTTGTCATGTGCAACTTTGCTCCCCCCGACATGGTGGGCTTGACCCCGACATATTTTGGAAACATCACTTACGTAGATCAATACCAGGTCGGCCACACGGGTATCCTAGATGCAGCGATCAAGGCAATCTCGGCTACCGACAAGGCCGTCGGAACAATCTACGAGGCCTGCGAGGAAGCTGGATACATCTTGCTTATTACTGCTGACCACGGTAACGCCGAGCAAATGATCAACAAAGAGACCGGAAACCCCCACACTGCGCATACCACCAACCCTGTTCCGTTCATTATGACTGGCGATCCCAAGAAGTACTCGTTTGCAGAAGATAAGGAAGGCGAAGACCCCGGTGCTTTGTGTGACGTTGCTCCTACGGTTCTTGCCCTTCTTGTGAGTGTTTCTAAGCAAATACGTGATGTCAGTGCTAATCCGGGTCGCGTTCGTCGCTAGGGACTGGATCAACCCGAAGGTAACAAATGGCGTCCACCTGGTGATTTACTCGCTACTAATGTTTTCCACAGACATGACTGGCCGCTCATTGCTTGTAGAGGCTTAGAAAAAAAAGAAGTTACCCAATGTAGAGCACTCTGTAAAGCCGTAGAAATAACGTATTTCGATAGAATTTGTATCGTACGGCACAACAAAAAAGGTTTCCATAAGACTACCAAAAAGTATCGTTCTGCCACTACCAGTGCACATTTTAAGAGTTAAGGATAGCCCGCGTAGCTCAATCGGCTAGAGCGTCAGACTTTTACGATCAGAGATCTGAAGGCTGCGAGTTCGACCCTCGCCGTGGGCTTCTTTTTTGCACTTCACCTGACTCGTTACCTCCATTTCTCCAGGTGCTTTCTTCCTCTCTGAGCTGCTCCCATTATTCCTATCTCTCTGTCCCAGTTTCTGAATTCACATGCCACTCGACGAGGTATTGATCTGCCACCCGGATCGAGGATTGAGACTTATCCCGATTCCTTAACCGTCATCCAAACGACCTCGGCACATATATACTAAGCGCCGAGGGAGGCTGCCGAGATTACAAAACACAGGGGGGGTAGGGAGCAGGAGTCTGGGCACATGAGGTCATGGCCGCGCAAAAGTGTACGTTTTTTGCGGGACGGGAGCAAAAAAACATCTACAAGACCCGGTACTCTATGAGTCCTGGGAATTATTTAATTTCCGCGAGCCGGCTAGTCGCGCGCGTTGGCCACAACAGCAGGCCGGCGGGACATTCTAGGACATTATAAAATCATTGAGGTGTTTACAGCTGTAGAGCCCGGGGAATCAACGCCAGCAAACCCAATGAAGCTCGATCTAGCCAGGCAGGTCTCGCCAGGTAGATTTACCGATATATGCGGTTGATGGAAAGAGGAGAGTAGTGTGCGTGTTTCTCGCCAACATGAAAACGTAATCCGAGTCTCGGGCATTGTCCTTTCCCTGGAGACCATTGCACCTGACGGTATCCGGGGTAGAAAGTGAACACCAAACATCCGTCAGACTTGAGCTTGATTATTTTCTAGTCCCACCCAAAGGAGAGTATCATAGCAAGATTCGGTAAGTATCTCCGTATCATCCTTACGTACCATATCTCCACGAACGCCTTGGCCAGTGAATCCGCGGGGCCTCAAAGCCCATCGCCATGTGAGCAATGGGACCTCTGACTGGACCATATTATCTGGAAGAACATGCCCTGGTGGTTCCCCATGCCTCATGGTTCTGTAGATGCCCAAGCGTCAACGAGGGAAGCAAACGGTGAAGACCTATATCTACCGATTCATGTGGAAGGTGCCACATGTTGTGGGGCTGTAAGAGAGAAATGAAAGGTATAGTTGAGTCACCTTCAAATGCGACCTTCGTAAAACCTATCCTTTCCATCAGCCACATGTTGGATGGCCCCGGACATACAATCCGACTATCCATAAATGCACTCCCCTGGGCATTCATCTACATCAGGTTGTTGAGAGAGACAAGTTCGATGTGAACCCTTGCCTTCATTCCCTCCGACCCCCTCTGCGCGTTCTGCAAACACTGGCCCATCCACATCGATGCCTTTATCTTGTCACCCTCCCGAGAGTTCTAGGCCCTACGGCCCGGCCCTTTGGGTGAGCTTCCGCCTGCGCGCCCTATGTCTCTTGAATACTGACGACAGGTAAGGCCTCCCAGGTTCAGAACCAATGGTACCGAGATTGTTCTTCGCTGAAGGGTGCCTTGGACGAGCAGAAGGTTCGTTCCTCAGGTAAAATTTTGTCCTATCCATTGCTAAGTCCGCACGCTAGAATCAGGAGGTCTCGCGATTCGCTCCCCCGTCGTCTGGTGCACTTGAAGTCCATCAACCCCACGAGCATCCCCCTGCAACCTCCGATACCCACGGAGAATCTTCGGGCCAGCTTGCCCACGAGAGGGAAGCTCAAGACGTTCTGGAACGAGTTCCGGGGTCCGGAACTAGCGAATCCGCGCCCCAGGATAGCTACGGCCAATGCGGCGGCAATGACGACGGTTTTGGAACAATCGCTGACCTCGATGGGGAAGAGCCTGCTTTCTGCATGGTAGGAGACTGTCGGTATTGGCATACGGACCCCAAGCAGGTCAGACGGCACCGAGATAGCCACTTCTTGGATCGCTTCGGTTACCCGTGTCCGAACCAAGAGAACACCTGCCCCAGCCTAGGACTTCACTTTAGGCGCAGGGATTCGGTTATCGCGCATTGCAGGAGGTACAAAGCATGCGGCGATATCCTAAAGGGGAATAACCAAATAATTCAGTGCCGGGGGACTCCTGCAACAGAAGCGGATTTGAGACCACACAATCCGAACTTTCACATACCCTACAAAAGGTCTGATGGGCGGAGTGGACGCAGCGGTAGGAAGAGCCAGCACTGACGGCGGGTTTTTCGTATTGCTGAAGGTATTTAGGAGAGCCTAACCACGTCCGAAGCTTTGTAATCGGTACCAACACTTTCCACAGTCTAGGCGGGGTCTGTACTGCTCCCCCCCGTTTTTGTCGTTCGAGCTGTATTTGTTTGGGGTATGGAACATTCATCGTATTTCTTGGCTCATGCATGGATGTCGCGTAGTTCGTGCTTTTGTTCGTCGATACTCACAATGCGTTGACCAAAATGTCGCTCATCGATGGTGCGATTGAAGAAGAGTCGACCTCGCATGGTACGGAAGGATCTCGGAGGGAGACAGGATAAGACCCAGTGCTAAACGTCCCGGGAAAAACAGGTTTCCATAAGGCTAGCAGTTCCCCAAAAAGCGCCGTTCTGCGGGCGCGAGCGCACATTTTAAGAGCTTAGGATGAGCGCGCGTGGCTCGATCGGCTAGAGCGTCAGACTTTTACGCTCGGAGATCTGAAGGCTGCGAGTTCGACCCTCGCCGTGGGCTTCTTTTTTGCACTTCACCTGACTCGCTCTGTCCTCCTGCCTTGACTCGTTACCTCCATTTCTCCAGGTGCTTTCTTCCTCTCTGAGTTGCTCCCATCATTCCTATTTCTCTGTCCCAGTTTCTGAATTCACATGCCACTCGACGAGGTATTGATCTGCCACCCGGATCGAGGATTGAGACTTATCCCGATTCCTTAGTCGCCATCCAAACGACCTCGACTATTCGAACCTGATGGGTTCGTCTCGACCACTCCTAAACGACCCAAACCTCGGCATGTTGTCTTTGAGAACGCGTTTCCCCCACAGATCCTCAAGCCCAACGCGGTGACACCAAAGAAACCCCTCGTCCAATCACACGTTTCTGTGCCTCCACGTTTCTTGCCACTCGATGTGCCCATTACCCCATCACCATCTAAGAGGAGGAGCGAGTCAGCTCCGTCTATACGTCTTTCCGAGAACATCCCAACAACGAGTAAAGTCACCCTGCACGTTACCACTCCCAAGAAACCGCTCTCTACGTCTGCCGCCCCACCAGTGAAACGTGCCTTCGCGTTCAACGAACTATCTAACAAGAAGCCTGTCTCGAGTAGTGGGTTGAAGACGGCACCTGCGTTCGCGCTCGAAACTCCCGAGAAACGGCCTATGACTCCAGTTAAACCGCCGCCTCCCCGGTTACTCGAAGCTGCCACGGCGAACTCGCCTCATCCAAAGGAGAGGACGACAATCTCCAATACGCGGATTGCGACCACGATGGATCCGAGTACGGAGGCTGGGAGCTTGGAGGTCACGACGTTATTTATTGATCGGTTCGGGTACAAAGGTCTCGCTGGACCTGAGCCTGTGAGAGGGTTGGAGGTTAGCCCTGAGAAGGGGTCGAGAAGGGCTCGGAAATTCACCAGGCAGGTACCCTTCCTTTGGGTCTCTTCCTCAATTACTGAAGATGCTCTTAGGGGCGGCAGGGCCGAACACACAAAAACGTTCTATTCTCGACAGGAAACGAGTGACTCGCTCTGGCAGACCGAACTCCAATCCCTACCCAACACGAAACCGGATCTACGGATCCACTCGATCGAGGTCCTCACCACGACGCCTCAATCCGCCTTGTTTAGAGGCGTGATCCGTCAACGCGGGCATGGTGATCAGGAGACGCGGGTGATGCTACCCTCGGTCGTTGAACCTTCTATACGGACAGCCAAGGGCGTCGAGGTCTTCCAGCCGTGGTCGACGGTTGGGGGTGTGATTTTTTGTACTAGGTATCGTATAATGAAATAATGATTACTGATTTACCTTCCTGTCCTGATCCGACCTCGGAGACTCACCATGTCTCCTCTCCCCCATGCTGTGCTCGTGGCGTCTGACCTTCCTTCGCTCCACGTTCTGACGGATTAACGCCAACCCCCTCTTCGTGATTTCCATTCTTCTCCGTCCATGGCTGTCCACACGACAACAAGGTTAATGTTAAAATCCGATCGACCGTGCTGACCGTTCGTCGGCATGGTTTGCGGTTCTGCAGAAAAAAAAACTATGTGAAACCAGGTGGAACTCATTTGTATTGCATTGTCATAAATCCACATAAGTAATTCGAGCACCGCCATGGCTACATACTGAAAATAAGTACATAATTGTTGTTTCTCGCTACACTACTTGCGGTTTTGTTACCATCAAGGTTACCAGAGAAGATCCATCGTCAATAATTAACTTTCAGGTAATCAACCCTAGAGGGATCCCAGCAACCCAAACGGTCGAAGACTCTCCAAGGAAAATCAACAGACGACCCTCTCCTGAACTAGGGAACCCAACCAAGGTGCCCCTAGGCCTCGAGGGGGGATACTTCGATTTCCTCAACCCCGTCAGTTTCCCAGAAGGGGGTACCCCACGGACCGCTCTTTCGAACCAGACGCTTCACGCGCAAAACCCTTTTGGGAGGCTCACACCTACACTCGACAGGTTTAATCCACTGCTTGAGCCCCACACCCGATCCCTGTTTTGTCGAAGGCTCGGGGTCCACATCCATGGCGTTATCGCATTCGCAAATCGTGCGAGGGTTGCTCTTGCGAAGGATCTCCGTCGCTTTCGCCTTCAAGCGTTTAATGAGTGTTGCCTCGGTGTCGTCGAGAACCCAAAGGTCGAGTTCCGAAATTTCCGTCAACGAGGTCAATTTCTCCAATTGCAGCACCGAGGGCTGGAACAGAATGCTACGGTAAGCTGCGAGATGAAATCGGACATGCGACTTCGGTTTACCTTCCTCATACCTAGTTTCTGAATCTTGGGGAAGCAACGGAGAAGCTCTGTAGAGTAAACGATCAGCAATTGGACAGTAATGTGGGGTTGCTGCAACCTGCCTTTTCCAACCATATCAGTCCAATCGCTCCCGATGAGCTCGAATCGCTTGAACGAGGCTACGGTATTCGCGCTATCATAGGCTTGAAAGACCCTCGTGAGGAGAATATGAGGTTTCTCGCCCCTAGTGCACACGAGTTCCTCAAGGTTCGGTAGGCACTGAAGTATGGGATGTGCACCGGAGGGAATGATGAGCTTGCGAATAGAAGTGTACTGAGGACGGTTTTTGAAAGCGTTGCCGAATAGAGTGACGAGGGGGAGGCTTGTTGGAGCGATCTCCAATGTGTGGAGGTTGCGTAGGGCAAGGAGGCAATCAACGAATAACTGCATTATCTCGGAATCCCTGTCTACCCTGAATGTCAACGTCCTAAACATGTAGAATTTGTTACGAATGAGCGCTGGGACAAGTGGGGCCCCGCAAAGATCCGATAAATCGTACCTAACATAGGAAGCGGTGTGTGGTAGATTCCAAAACATCTTCCTCAGACCTTGGAGCTCGTTGACTCTGGACACATGCCGGGCTGGCTCGATCCCCAGATCAAGTTGACCAGGGTCCGACACACGCCTTCGTGGATATGTGAGAGCGATCTCGAAAGTCTCCCAGTACGTGTTGTAGAACGTTCTCCTACAACATTTCGACACGCCGATCAAGTTCCGCAGAGCTTCGAATTTGTGACCGAACACAGAAGGCTCCGCCCGAATAGACCGCATATAGGAATAATCGAGCCGTGGATAGCTATCTATGATCATCCACACGATTTCTATCGGAAGCTTGTAAACTGGGGATCAGCGTTGGTTGGTAAATAACGGAGAACGGCGTGACACAAGATAGGAAGACGTACAACCACAACTCTCGTAACTGAAAGAAGCAACGGCATCCTTGCGAGCTTCCTCCCATTGGGTGTTCTCAGCGAAGCGTCGTGATAGGAATCCGACGTCCAGAGGGGGAGAACAGTTGTCGTGGCGACATGGGAGGCTGATGTTTCTAGAACCCGCGGAAGGGCGACAGCGGAACTCTTGTACAATCGGGGATAGCGTTTTGGCCGAGCGTCGGCCACGTGTTTGTGGAGATTTTCCCTTCCTGGAACAATTTTGAAAGGAGCAAGTGCTGGGGGACCGGGGCCGATCCAGAGCCGCCGCTGGGGTTTGGGCTGGGACTAAGGCTGGGACTGTGGCTGGGGCGAGAAACAGTTCCGGCCGCGCCACCGTGACATGAGAAGCCCGTAGTTCGCAGTACACACACCCAATGTAATCCATGGTCCATACCGTGGGGAAGGGGGACGACCAACATCCAGGGCACAGATCGGACTCCTGATCAAAGAGCATTTTTGGTATTGCTCTCTGAGATAGGCAGAAGTTGCTGGATTGGGCGGAGCCAGAGGGAAACTAGTCGGAGTTGAGTAAGTAGGTCGAGGGGAACGACAAGAGTACATGTGATCGTACTTACAGGCTGCTGCAGCAAGTTGAACGATGGCACGAAACTGCCATCATTCAAAAAATAAAGTGACGACAATGATGAGCGGCCGGATCGGTTCTCGGAGGGGATTTCCGAGTTCCCCGGAAAATGGGAGGGGGCATGGTTCTGGGTTTGAACTTCGGGTCGGTCGGGGAGGCACCCGACGGGCTCCGATACAAGAGAATGTAAGATTTTCTTCGGTCCCGAAACATATGGTGGGGTTACCTCGGAATCAGGAATAGTAGACGCCCACGGCGCGTGGTGGTCTGTTTGCACTTCGTGCACACGTGTTGCGATCTGGGGTTGGAGCGGGGACTCATAGCAGTCGTAAGATGGATCAGGTGGGAGATCTGAGGATCCGTGGGTAGAGCCATCGGGGAAGGCTGAGGGGCCGGTGAGCGGATGCCCATGGACGTAGAACTGATTCATGGGCGAGGAAGTGCGGAGTGCAGGAGGATAAGAGACTGTTTATATAGCATTTGAAACGAGTGAGAAGTGTGACAGTTGAGGACCGTGTTGAGCCACGGCCATGGCGTGAATTAAAATCCCCAGAAAGATGATGAAAGAAGTAAAGAGCTCCGACCGATCGACTTTCATCAGGACCACCCGGGACCAAACCTGCTCTAGGCACCGTCCGATGGATAGATACCGCGCCAATCACATCATGTCTTGTATTCCCAGAAAATGAGGGATTCCAAATATGAGATGCTGTGTTAAATCGGGGGATCATCACGGCGTAACGCAGTCGTAGTCAATGTGCGCGCGCCATTGCAACGTGTGCAAGGACAGTTCCACACTGATTTGCATGTTCCAAATATGTTTGAAGTGTTGCTTTCATCGCGGATCACGTCTCAGTAACTTTGGCATGGCCAGAGATCGATTCACACAAAAACCAAACTTCCGGCATGTGGCGTACATACAGATAACGTTCACCAACCCAAACAAGGGTTCTAATCACCCCGCCAATAACGCCCGGGGTGAGGATAGCGATCGTAGCTAGATCTCATCCTAACAGATGATTCGCAACTTTCAGCTACTCCTAAAAGTGTTCAGTGATGAATCATGACAAGATAAGACTTTTCCCCACCTCGTTCGGTCAAAATCCGGAAGACGAGGAGCGCTCAAAAGCTCCTCCGCACAATATAGGTGCCGTAGCTTGTTATCGTTTTCGAGTAGCAGACGCTCAGCGTACGCCGTGCATATTTGGTTCAGGCTCAGGTGATCCCATATTGTGTGTCGTTGTACTCGAGTGTTGTATATCAAATCAGGTAAACTGTGGCGAATGAACTCTGCTGGCTAGAGTGAATTATCAAAATGCTGCGAAATGGTGAAATGAAAAAATGGGGACGTTTACCAAACTAACGATCACTGGAAAGGGAACCCCCGGGGGGTCGCTTGGGATGCGAAGTTTGCAGGGCTCCTCAGCCGTATGGATACCAAACCCCTCGGGGGCCGGGGGGTCACCATTGACATCAACGTTGCC
>Ga0307512_10004894_pt1 | contig 14325 bp, 20 predicted proteins | sample 14_EM_MG_FD_200267 | JGI IMG/M metagenome (GOLD analysis project Ga0307512, IMG submission 200267) | Populus trichocarpa ectomycorrhiza microbial communities from riparian zone in the Pacific Northwest, United States - 14_EM | ecosystem: Host-associated > Plants > Roots > Unclassified | place... | reverse complement strand
TCGAGAATGGATTCGGCATTGTCCAGGACTATCACCATCTTCTTCGAGGATAGGTATCGTCGCAAGGAGGTCAGATCCTCGGGGTTTTCGATACCTGCACCGATGACCTTGGAGAGCCGTCGGAGAAAGTGGTCGCGCGATGCGGGGAACTGATCACAACGGATGAACCAACGGTTGTCGCCAAACCGTTGTTTGATCCGACCGTCGTGGAGGACGGTTAGGACGATGGACGTCTTGCCGATTCCACCGGCACCGATTAGAGCGATTGGCGTGAGTTGTTCCGCGGAACCAATGACCTTCTCGATCAACTCGTCGCGTCCATAGAAGACCCTCGGTGGTGGAGGTGGAGGTTCCCCATCTGCACTAGACACAAATATAAGACGTCGGATCCATCAACAGCTAAGATTACTGACCTGTCCTGAACCTAGGTGACGGTCAGATCCCATTCGACGATATAGAGAGAACGGATGCCACTTACCGCCAGACCTTGTCCGCCAGTGACCTCGCGCGTTTTCAACATGTTCTGATGGATGTCGGCGACAATAGTGTGAGTATTCAAGGTGAGCTCGGTCTGACGAATGGGAAGTCAGCAGCGACCAGGCAGAAGGGTACTGAACGCACATTGAAGACAGCGAGGATCCTGTTGAGGTCCAACTTCCAACCAGCAATCGCATCCTTGTCGTTCCTCGCATGGATAAATCGTGAGACTCTATGCCGCCCGCCCCGTTTGATGATCTTCTTCTGTATTTCCGCGATAGTCCTGCGATCAAGAACATAGTAGGTGAAAAGAATCGATGTGTGTATTGCCGACTCAACTCACGTCGTCAATTGGTTTATCGCATCGTACACAGACTTACTGAGATCGTCCAGCTTCTTCCCATTCATTCCCCGGTCGAGGGATTTACAGATATCAGCACAGGACAACCCGAGCTCGACGTAGTCCTGTTCGTTGACCATCGTGTCCTGACTATGTGTGAACCTGGAATATATCATCGCAGGAGGGAGGAAAACTTACCCGGATCATGGTGAGAAGGACGCTGACAGAGCCAAAAACAGCCTTGGCAGGTGTGGCGCTCGAGAGCTCCTTTGCGAGATTCAGGCCATCGATAGCCACATTCAGAGAGGAGAGAACACTGTCACGCCCCGTCGGTTGTTGGGGTTTGTCTGCCATAGTCGAAACACAAGGTAGTTGCGAGGGAGTGGTGCGACGTGAAGGCTGTGAGGAAGAATCAGAACCCTAATAGAGATGAGCGTCCATCCTGTAATCGCACGCCTCGTGTAATTGGACCCATTTGCTGAAGAGAATTTTGCGATCGTCGTGTCTGAAGATGCATGCAATCAGGCCCACAAAGTCAGCGGGGTGTTGTGACATGTGCATATTATAAGTGCTACTTGTTAGGAATCCGGTGATACAGACTTTCGATATATAAAACAATTCGTTACAGTTATATGTGCGCGATTCCAAAGATGCAAGAAAAACGGGCTAGGGTCGTCAAATGTCGTCAGGATGTGTGAGAAGGAAAGCAAGACTAGACTTTGAGGTGATAAGAGAATGCAATCGAAAGCGTTGGGGAAAAGGACAACGATGCATGAACGGAAAACATCAGGCAGAGAACCTGGGAATGCACATCAGCAACCGTCCGTAGAATAAACCGGTTGAGCGATCCACCCACTTTTTATTGATCTGATATAACAACGATTCCAGATGAAACTTAACCTGGTCATTGCACAACGAAAGTGACGCGCGATCCTGATACTGAGCTTGCAACAAATCCTCCATCCTCACGTCGGCCTGAGCGATCCTGTTGCTGATGCCCATGGCGTTATTGCGGATCTCGATATTGAAAACTCCGACCGAGTTGGAGGAGAGAATGACCTCCATCCTGTCAAATTGCATAGGGGAGTATTTGTCGACAGAGATGAGGATACCCTTGTCGTACCAAGCCTTGGCGCTGTAGATGAAGGAGCCGAACTGAGGAACACTGCCCGCGCGCTGGAGGTCCCGAAGGTGGTTCGATTGCCTGGTGAATGGAAGCGTGAACCGTTTCCTGTGAAGAATCCGAGTGAGAAAAAGGGAAATATACTTGGTCCGAATGCTCACTTCTGGTTTCCTCGTTGCATGGTGTTCATACCTCCGTCGACGAAGGCATTGTAGCTTTCGATCTTCTCCTCGAGGGACCTCTTCCTCTCCGACAATTGCTTCAGGGCCCCCTTCATGTACTCCTTCTCCTGCTGACGATCGAGACGCTTGCGATGCTTGGTGCGTACATCACTGGCGATGGCGTTAAGGATCCCCTGATAGCCATCGTCTCGGGTGATCTTTCCTTGTTTCTCCAACTCGAGCAGATAGAAGATGGCGTGGGCCTTCACTTCTCGGAAGTTCATCCTACACGGGAGAGGTGAACAACGTTCAATGGATGCACTTGCTCAAGCAGGCTCACGATCTGATATCCTCCAACCTGTAAGCCGCATCAGCTGCAGTTGTGGATGGCATGCGGCGATTCTGTCGGTACTGCTCGACCTCCATCTCTTCCAGGATCGAGTCCCACGCGATCTCGTGCTCTTCGGTGACTGCTTGCATCAGTGACTCAACAAGGTCCTTAGACGGTTGGACACGAAGGATAGCCAACACCGCCCGTTTCGCTTGAACCCATAGCGCCTTCTCATCCGCGTGAGGGTCTCGGACGTTGGCAAACCGATTGGTGAGTTCAAGAGTGATCAGATGATCTCGAGCATCAGTAAGTTCGTTGTTACCAACGGTAGGCACACCGTTCAGCTCGCCGAGGATGGTTCGAAGGGGATCGTTACGTTCGGGAGCCTGGTTTTGTTAGCGAAAGGCGTGTTGTACTTCATCTACAAATGCTTACCAAATAATCGAGATGTTCTGAAAGTACCCTGTGGATCGAATAGACCTCGTTTGGCGATATCTCGATTGGCTTAGGCTGGACAGTCGCATCCATGAACTCGTGGGCGTGGTACTGCGTCTCGACATCTGGGACGTCGGCAACTGAGGAAGGAGAACGCGCAAACGGCTAAGGACCCCTGGATTGTAGTGAAAGATGTATGCTCACCCTCAGTGAGCCAAGCCGACATCTGGCCTACAGCATTGCTCACGAAGTCGTTCACAGGCAAGAAACAAGGGTTGTCGTCCCCGAACTCCATGCCACTGCACACTTGCGTCAACACTCGGGAAATCTGGGCCAAGTTCTTCCTCGACTCGACATCGACAGTGGAAGGAACGATGTCAAAGGTTTCTGGGGTGCTAGGGGGAATGGTTTTCAACAATCGCGGATGCCCACATAATGGAGGCTTACATGATGGCGGGGTTGATAGACCTGTAGTAGAGAAGCCTACCAAGGCACGAGGCGCATTCTTCTTGGGTGGCATGGGGGAACTTCTCTCTGAGCGCAGCAAGAGTCTCACGGGCGAGATACCTCATGGGATATGGGACTTTGTTCGTCGAGTTGATGATTGCTGCCACGAAGCTCTCGCTCCACCATTGCAACACCTGGAGGTCTGTATCACCATTGGCCCATTAGCTTCAAAGGAACGGAAGAGTAAAAAAGACGGACGCACGGCGGATGTACTCCGCGCGGGTGTCCGGATCGTTCAAGGCCTGGTAGAAAGGTAGGTCCTTGTCCGGTCGATGGACGCCAGTCCGCATCTCTTCGGCCGAAACTCGAGTGCGGTAGATCTGAGGAATTGTTATCAACAGGATTCCCAAAGTAACGGCTGACGGGGTCGTACGATGGAGGGGTCCACTTCCAAGTCAAGGTCATCGGCCTCCACGACCTCCAAGATCAGCCTCTTTAGCGATTCTCTGATGTAGAATGACTGCTTGGGTCGGATGTACTGCACCGCAACGTTGATGTACATCGGGTGACCTTGACGAATATCTCCCAGAGTATTTGCGGCTTGTATTTCTTGGATGACCGAGTGCTGGAAGTCCGGTTTCAGTGCCAGTGTTGTTGTCGTTACAAGCCGAACTTGCCTGGAACATCTTTAAAAGAAGGTAATCCTCCCTCTTGGCATGTCCATATCCATACAACGTCAAAGTGACATGTTCAATCAACCTGCGAGTCTTCTCGTCCACTTCACGCCCGGAAACCCTCAAGAAGAGCTTAGCCAGATATTCTCCACGGGTCTGAAGCAAGTAAAACAATTGCTGGTACAGATCCAACTTCCGTTTCGCAGAATGGTCCAGAGTGCTGGGGCCAGCAAATGGGTCACCGTGGGCGGCGAGGATGGAGGCTCGAGTCGCACTGATCGTTGGGCCATCACTACGACCGAGCCTACGCTTGACGCGGGCAAGCTCCTCAAACGTCTTCGCGTTGTTCACTATCAGGGCAATCTTCGTGTCCAACTCGTTCACGCTGTTCTCCAGAGTCTGAACCTCACGGATCTGTTGAACGACTTTCTTGCGGAGACCCTCGACAATCAGCTCTTCCTGGAAATCGGCTTCGGAATCGTCGAGGAGATGTACAAAGTTCTTGATTGTTCCAACACTGACGTTCGTTCCAAGGGTGAGCTGACGGTACTGTTCCCTCGTTTCCTTCGCACGGACGAGAGCCTGAATATGAACGACTTGTTTGAGGTTCTCCCGGTAGTGCCTAGCCTTCGCTTGGAATTTCCCGCGTTGGACAACACCTCGGAGCAAAGCTTGGAGAAGGGTGGCGACATCTTCACTTGCCCACAAGTGATCTCTCCACGCGTAGTAATCCCGACGAACAAGTGCGCCTCGACAAACAGCTTGGAACCCAACTACGTCAGGCTCAACAAATTCGAGTTTCTTTCCTGTCTCCCGGTGTTTGGTTCGGGATAGGGCGGCTCGGGCGCGAGCCTGGAAACTGTTGACAGACGAAACAACCTTGACTTCTGAGAGGGCTTTAGCCATCGCTTGATGCCTTTGTCTTGCCAAATTTGCTCGAGCACGGGTCTGGACATTGATGATAGCGGCGGTTGCTTTGCGAAGGTTCCGAATGAGAATGAGCAAACGTTTGCGAGCGAGATACGTCCTGACAGCTGCCTGAATCCGAACGATGATGTCTGAGATGTCGTCGAGTTTTGCCAATTGCCTGCCAATCCTACGTCGCTCTAGAACACCCCTTGCTTGGGCCTGGAGACCAATGACCTCGGGAACGATGTGCTGTAAAAGGGATCTGTGCCTTTGAATCCTCCGGCGAGCCAACACTCCGCGACAAGCACCTTGGATATTGACGATGGAGCTCATGACGATTCTCTGACTGAAAGCTTTGGCGACCTCCTGGTGGGATTTCCTGACGACCCGGGCTCGGGCGATCGACTGAAGCTTGACAAAGGCAGCATTACTACGTTGAAGTGCTCCCTTAAACAGTCGGAATCGTCGTCTCTGGATAATACCCCTACCCTGGGCTTGGATCTTGACGGCGATATTGGAAATACTATGAATGCATCTCAATCGCTGGTACCAAGCCCTACGAGCGAGAACTGCTCGGGCGGCAGCTTGGATTGCGACTACACGTGGCGTGATGTCGGTATGTTGCCGTCTTGCTTGTTGTAGGCGCCTCCGGACGAGAAAACCTCTACATTGAGCCTGAATCTTGCGACCATAACGTTCGGCGAGACGAAGTCGAGCTTGAAGAGTTGCTTGGGTTTTGCGAGCTAGGAAGGCGCGTGCCATAGTTTGTAGACCGATGATAGATTCCTCGTTTTCTAGGAGCAGACGGTCTCGGCCTGGAAGTGACTGTTAGAGGGCTGCAGAACGAGCCTTACAGTTAAACCCCTTACGCTCATCCTCAGTCTCTGGTTCTTCCTCTGGTTCTTCGTTGATCTCTTTCGCAAGCTCCCGACCGACATTGCTAAAATTAGGCATTGTGACACCAGCGTCCTTCAAACCCTTCTGGGTCTTCTGGAGTTGATCATCCGAGAATTGGAGCTGACCCAACAGGTTTCCGATACGTTCGGCCATACCACGACGGGCGAGTAGATGACTGTACAAAAATGAGGGAAGATATCGCACGAGTGCATGATGGTACCCACCTCAGAGCATGTATACAATATATGACCTTGGGGATATTCTTCTTTTCATAAAGATCGGTCAATTCAAATATGAAGCACTGAAAATCGTCAGGGTTGAGATCCAGTGGGGAAGGGGGATATTACCTCGGGTAGCCCAACGTCGTCACGAACGAAATCGAAGAAATGATTGATGTTGTCAGAATGCCTGAAATCCAGTTTCCGCGCCTGGGAGTACCCATTTAGCGAATATGAAGTGGGATCAAAAAAGTATTCGAACCTCGTAGATACGCCGGGCACCTGCTTCGCCCTTAAATTTCCTCACAAGCTTTGCTAGAACGATACCGTTTCTTAGCTCCTCTTCCATCTCCACAACACCGAAGCCAAGTTCCTGGTCTAGACAGCCTTCTATCCATTGTTGCGCCTCTCCAACGTGACACAAGTACTCGTAGGCTTGGATGAGATGTCGCTGAGTATCTGCCCATAGACCTCTCGTTAACCGGGAGGATGGAAGCGGGGTAGCGGCAGCGGCGGCGGGGGTCTTTCGAGAGAGTTTTAGCCGCCCAGGGATACCAGCAACATCCGATGTAGGGTTAAGAACAGCACTGGGAATGATTATATCTTGTTTTGTAGACGATGTAGGGATTGCCGGAAGAGCGCCGGGCCCTCCCCAAAAACCCTGTCGCCTTTTCTCGCGAGCTTCTTGACGTTTTTGTCGCTCTTCATCGAGATACGAAAACGCGTCGAGAGTAGATGTAGAAGATCGCTTATCCAAGGATGGTCGCTCCGGTGAAGAAGGGGGTAAACGAGTTTCCTTGACTCGAGAAGGTAACGGTCGCTCTGGTGAGGAAGGGGGAAAATATGGCTCCCTGGCTTTGGAGGGCGACGGTCGTTCTGGGACTGGGGATGGGAGAGGTTTCTTTGGTTCATCAGCAACCCAATCGTCGCTCGCATCCCCGCTGGCAATACGAGGTAGGTGCCGACCAAATCTTCGACCGGTCGTGAGGGATTCGTCATAGGTCCCCTTCTTGTTTGCCATGTACGAACTTCGGTAAACGCGAGGCAACATTACTGAAGGGACCGGTGGTTCTGGCGGGGATTGGGAAGGTGGTTGAGAAGCAAACTTCGTTGAGGATGTAGGTGGGGTCCTGTCGGTAGAGGATTTTTCTGGTGAGACCGACCGCGCCGAGCGAGTGTAAGACCGCAGTGGTCGGTTCCCCAAATCTTCAAGCGGGGAGGGGGTACCATTTCCGACAATCGAACTGAAACCAGATATAGAGGTGGGTCTTGTTCTCAAAGGTGCAGGTTTTGTAGGGCTGTAGGTTGAAGGGTATGAAGGGGAGGTCGAAGAGGTCGGGTCGGATAGTTTGGAAAATGTGTCCCGGGCGTTCTGGAAGGTGCTCTCTAAGGTATTAGATCGCTGTGTACGCGGAAACTGCCGGATGGTGGGAGTTGGTTCCGGAGTTGCGGTAACATTGTTGAACTTTTCGACGATAGAGGCGGGGGTAGGGTTGGAATTTGGGAGTCGGATGCGATTGACTATGTCAGAGGATAAACCTGACGAGGACGGGGGATCGGGAGAGACCACGCTGATTCCAGTCGTGTTCGGAGAGAGGGGGGAGGTGATTATTGTAGCGGGTAGCGTATGTCGTTTCGAACTTGAAGGAGTGAATGTGGACGGCTGATCTTGTACAGATCTAAAGGAGGGTTGGTCCGCCGGCCTAAAAGTCTCAGGTTCACTGTCGTGGAGGGATCTCTTTGTCGGGCTGGAGATGGTGTCGTCCGTCGCGTCGGATGGATTGTATTTGCCCTCGAGGATGGCCTCTGCCTTCGTCCTTTCCTCTAACTTTCCTCGTGCAAGATCCAGGCTGGTTCCAGGGCGATGTGAGGGTGTCCATCGCCTCGTTGCAGTATGCGTGCCCGACGACCCTGTACTGTTGGGGGATTGGAAAGCTCTGCTGGATGCAGAACTGGACCTTGAAAGGGTGGAAGTCGTACTCCGTTGGGACAATGTCCGCTCAAGCAGCCTGGTCTGATAAGCGAACGTTCCGGGGTTCGAGACTGGTCGCTGGCCGTTGGAAGGTACGGAGTTTGCACGATCCATTGCGCCCGTGGTCGTGGCGGACGATGGACGGGGGTCGATTTGCCTCAGCCGCCGTTCGGTTCTTCGTCTGAAAGAGGTGGGAGACACCAGCCTTCCTTATCCGGAAAGAAACTCCCATCCGCCTCTCCACGATGGACTCGCTCGACTCGCTCGTCCTCTCCATCGTTCCGCAGGCGAGGACAGACAGCGAGTTGAGGAGAGAGTTGATCGCGACATGCAGGGATATTCTTACGAGGTCAGTGACAGAAACAAATACTCATCGGCGACTCTCCAGCCATAAATGACTACTTCCACAATAGTCACATAGGCAAATCGAGGGAGCTTGACACCGGCCAGCTGACAGATAACATAAAGAAACACCGTCAGTCGTACACGCGCTGTTGAATATCCCCGATTGTTCGTGCTGACATCGGCGTTCACTCCAAGTTAACCAGTTGAACCCATCAGGGGCATCAGCTCTTCGCTTCACAAACCTACTCTCGCGACTACTCGACCAAGTGCGTTTGAGATCACTTCCTTGTAATCTTATTCTATATTGACGATTAACCAGCCCGCTGTATCGAGGAAAAACGCGTCACTACAGTTCCTACATGCCCTGGCTTCCTCGAGTTCACGATCAATAACGAATGGACCGAACTACCTGCCGGCGCTCGTGCCTCCACCAACCTTAGCTGTGCTACCCAGCCCCGCAAAAACTACGCCAGGAATTATGACCGTCGTGCAACAACGGAAGGGGCGATCCATCGCAGACAAACTTAAAGAGTTCCGTGCGGTCCAAGGTGTGGACCTCTTTGTAAAATGCGTTTCCCATTCTGACGCTCGCCTAGGCATACCAGTTCTTCCAGAACACTTGCTTCTTCGAGATACTCTATACCTCTTGCAGGGAATCTCGGGGAAGTGTGTCCAGTTTTCTCGCGAATCGGAGGACAAGAATACAGTTATATTTGTGGGCGATCCCGTAAGTTACCATCTTGTGTGGATGCACTCCGTCTCACCCATTCAGAGGTACCGCATTTTAGAACCAACGAAGGCCTTGATTCATCAGTTGGCTGAAGTTGGCCACTTATATACCCGTGTTGATACATTCGTCCGGGAGAAAGAAGGAAAATCTGGCGTAGGCATGATCGAACAGAGCCTGTGTCATCATCTCCAAACCCAGCTGACCGAATATTATCGCCTCATTGCTGTCCTCGAATCCCAGATGGGTGTATTAGACAAGACTGACGACTCACTGAAACCACCTGGTTCCACCCCGACCAATGATCTTGCTGAGGAGACAGGTTTGACTCTGAAGAGGTTGGATGTTTGGATTAACGATTGGAGATTGAGGATGCGGATGATGAGTGTCTGTGTGGAGGGAGCCAAAGGTATTGCCACTTGTTGCACCAGAGAATACTAAGTTCACGGATTCTCTGTAGGCGCGTCTGGCGGTGCTTTGGTCAGCATCATTCACAGCTACACTGATAACGGCGACCCCTTCGTGCGCAAGTTTACGGATCAGCTTTTGGAAGAAGTATGTGCACAATCAAATTACAACCAAACCACCAGCTCTGATTGGATATAACCAGGTTTCCAAACCGTTTTTCACTACTCTTCAAAAGTGGATCTTCTCTGGCGAGTTGTATGACCCCTGCGATGAATTTTTCGTGGCTATGGATCCGGAGCTGGCACATTATCAATACATCCACCCAAAAGCGATAAGCGGTCAAACTTCGACAGACGTTGGTTTTCCCAACATCCTGGGGGATCTGGATGAGGGATCCTCGGAGGGTGACCCGAGATCCAGGCTGTGGGAAGCAAAGTATCAATTTCGAAAAGAAATGCTCCCGTCGTTCCTCGGCGAAGCATTTGGCAAAAAAGTCAGTGGATTGTGTTTTTCATTAATGGTCGGTGCCAGTAGTGACGTCACCATAGATTTTCTCGACTGGAAAGAGCTTGAACTTCATCAAATACAGTTGTGGGGACTCCGACTGGGTTATCACGCGCCAAAGGTTGAACACCACGAAAGGCGGTATGGATCCACGCACTAGGTGCTCGTTCCATGGCTGATTTCGTCGTACATCTTGCAGACCTCAAATACAGTGATATTCTTGGGTTGGAAAAATCCATTGATGCAGCTTATGAAATCGCAAGTCAAAGGCTCTTTGATGTCTTCTTCGATAAATTCAAGCTACTCGATCACCTCTTGGCACTGAAACACTATTTCCTTTTGGGATACGGGGATTTCGCAGATACCCTCATGGATGCTCTTGCGTACGTCACCTTCTCCACCCCATAATAACTACTGAGAAGGGCTTCTGCAGTCCTAACCTATCCCGCCCGGCAAATACCATCTACCGGCACAATCTCACCGCTACGCTTGAAACTGCGATACGGTCCTCGAATGCTCAAAGAGACCCCCCGGACGTGTTACGTCGACTCGACGCTCGTATGATGGAATACTCTCATGGGGAAATCGGGTGGGATGTCTTCACACTTGAATATAAAGTGGAATCCCCTGTAAATACGGTCCTGGACGTGGATTCGATGACGAACTACCTCAAGATATTCAACCACCTTTGGAAAATGAAGAGGATCGAGTCCGCGTTGAGCGTGGCGTGGATGAGAACTGCGGGGGGTTCGAAGACATTCCTACGACTACCAGGTGGGGAGCCTCCCTTTACTCCGGAGACCGGTGTATCGCGCTAAAATACTTCCAAACTGCAGATCTGAACTTTCAGTGGCACAAGATTCGCATCGTCATGGCGGAAATGATACATTTTGTCCGCCAGACCCAAGCATACTGCCAAGTGGAGGTCATTGAATGTTCGTGGGAGATCCTCCACCAGTTTATTCAACAGAAGAAGGGAGACCTCGATTCGCTCATTGGTGCGCATTGTTCGTACCTAGACCGGATCGTTAAGAAGGTCCTGCTACGCAGCAATAAAGCAGGTCGAGAGGTTAGAGTGGCTACATTTGCGATGACGTTTTCTGATACCCAACCTAGGAAAACCTACTCAACCAAATGAGGGAGCTGTTCACGATTATCCTGCAGTTCCGAGAGTCTACAGTTGGTTTCTTTTTCTTTTTCGGTAGGCTACATTTGACGGGTTTGACTATAGGACAACTTCTATAATCATTGCCTATCGGAATTTGCTCGTCGGGATGCTGAGCGTGACCTGGATAGGGTAAGCATTGACAATAAGGTTCGGAAAGAGGGCGAATGCGCTGACGACCCGAACGCAGGGTGTCGTCACTGCGAATGATCCGGACCCTCACGTCCAGGAAAATATAGACCAAACCCTCCGCATGATCCAAGAGTACAGTACGGCATTCTCGGAGAAGATTCAAACTCTCGTGCACGGGCTGCAAAGTCATCAAGACCTCGATTGTCGTTTCCTTGGAACCATGCTATCATTCTCAGATTTCTACAAGTCGAAGAAGGATCTCGTCAAAGCTCAGTGAATTCATATCTAGATTGTGTTACATATGGTGAGGCGGCAATACAGCATATTATGGTAAATGTACAAACTAATACGCAACGATATCATATACGATGCAATGTCTGTTTTTTTGCCCCAGCAACGGTTAGACTTTTGGCTCTCTGTATAGTCTGAGGAGCAGGGAGCTGCAAACTACAGAAACGGAGGAGAGGGCCATCGCGAGCGAGGCCCATACGGGGTCAAGGCGGGCGTTTCCGATGGGGTATATCACTCCAGCAGCCACGGGGACGGCAATGACATTGTAAATGGCTGCCCAGAACTGTCGGATGCGGTCAGTCAATCGGTTGGACCCTGTGTGAACCGAGGGGTGCTTACGAAATTGATCTTGACGCGGTTGAATACTTTCCTCGACAGCTTCGTAAGGGTGAGGAGCCCTTTCAAATTGGACGACACCAGAATGAAGGATGCACTCGAAAGCGCGACGTCACTTCCAGAACCAACGGCGATGCCAATGTCTGCAGCAGAGAGCGCCTGGATAGTTGTTCAGGATAGTTATTCAAGTTACTGCCAAACAATGGAGTCGAACTTACTGCAGCATCGTTTATTCCATCCCCGGTCATTGCAACAATCGCCCTCTTGTTCAACCCTCCTCCAAAGATCCTACTTAGGCCAGATTCCGGCCTCTTAGTTCCAACCTGCTGTAGCCACTGGATCTTCTGGGCCTTTTCATGGGGAAGCACACCAGCGATGACGTTCGTTACGGGGATTCCAACTTGCTCCGCAACAACCTTAGCGGTCTTCTCGTTATCGCCCGAGAGCATCCATGTCTGGATGCCGTCAGCCTGGAGACCCGCGATAACGGCTTTAGCCTCGGGCCGGATGGCATCCGCGACAGCAAAAACCACAGCGGCTGTGTACGAAGTCGACTTGTCATCCTTAATGGCGAGGATGGCAATGCTGTTGCCTTGGGACTGGTGGGAATCGATAAAGGTCTCGAGTTGGGGTTCGATCGTTGTCTGGTGCATTTCCATCCAAGCGGCGTTTCCAAGAATTGCTTCAGTGGAAGAGAAGGGGAAGAACGCCTTCAAACCACGTCCAGGAGTCTCTTCGACATCGTTTACTTCTTCGGATCCGGACCCGTGCTCTTCACAATGCTGACGTATCGCAAGAGCAACGGGATGGGAACTGGCCATCTCAATCGACAGAGCCATGCTCAATAACTTCTTCTGTTCCAATGAGATCCCAGAGCTGAACTCCGCTCCAACAACTTTGGGCTGCCCGCCTTCGGTAATCGTCCCAGTCTTGTCGAAGACGACGATGTCGACCTGAGCACATTCCTGGAATGCTTCTCCACCCCCACGGACAAGGATACCAAATTTAGCTGCGAGACCAGAACCGACGAGCAGCGCGGTGGGAGCGGCAAGACCGATCCCACAAGGGCAGGCGACAACGAACACCGCAATGGAGAACTGAAGAGACCAGACAGCTGGGAATAATGTGAGAAACCAACGAAGGCTTTTCAAGGGGGTGAAAACTTACTCCAACCGCCGACATGGGTGTCAAGGTAACTTTCCGGCAGGGTTCCACTCAAACCAAGGCTAAGCCAGATCACCCATGTGAGGATTGCGAGGAGAGTGATGACGGGCACGAAGTATCCCGTGATAAGATCGGCTACTCGCTCGATTGGGGCGCGGCGGGTCTGACCTTCACGAACAACCTCAACAATTTTGTCAAGCCTGAGAGGCACGATAATTAGTAAGCCGCAGACTTTCGGGCTACACGAGTTACTCACATGTTCTGTCCATCGAGTCTTGTAACTCTAATGTCAACGGCGCGTCCTTGATTGATCGTTCCGAGGAAGACCTCGTCTCCTGGAGTCTTTTTGATTGGCTTAGACTCTCCTGTCAACGAACTTTCGTCGAAGAAGGTTTCCCCGAACGCGACGACACCATCTGCCGGAGGCGAAGAACCCTTACGCACAAGTACTGTATCTCCGATCTCCAGAATCGATGCGTCGATCTCGGTAACGCCCAATCCAACTTTCGCGAAGAGTTCACCAGCTTCCGGATTCCCTTTTTCCAGATCACTGGATGAATCCATGATCGAGGTCTTCGTTGAAGCCGCGGACATGGACCTTGGGGCGACAAGCAGGGCATTGGCCGGCCGAAGTTTCCCCAGACTAGAAACCGCGTCCGCAGTGCGACTTTTGCTGTACGCTTCGAGATATCGGCCTTGACAAAAGTCAGCCGTTGGTAAGGAGCAAGCTTGGAGTACCTATACTTACCGGCTAGCAGGAACATTGTCAGAAGGACGACAGTGTCGAAATAGTTTGTAGGGTTTTCTTCGTTTCCCACCGTCGGCTTTTGTGTGGCTGTCAAGGCAAGAAGCGCGATCGAAGCGAAGTAGGCCACTGATACACCAGCCGACACCTATGGGGTGGGAGACAGGACAGTCAAGGGTACTCCAATCCATGCTACGTTAGATACTAACCAAAAGGTTCATGCTACCAAAGCGGACAAAGCGTTTCCAGACAGGTGTTTTGCTTCCCTTCCTCCACAACGCTCGGATTTCCTTGATGCTCCTTCTGTGGAAGGCTCCGGCACTGTAGAACATAACCGGCGTAGACATGATGAAGAGTGCCCATTCGGCTCGTGGAACACGCCCAGCCCAAATAGGTGTCATCAGATACATCCTTGTGGTATCATGACGGGAGACCAGTGTCATGTAGACGATGCCGATGATGAAGGTTGGGATCGCGACAATGAACGAAAAAGCGAGCCGATAGAGGAGGCTCTGTCGTTCACG
>Ga0307512_10004892_pt1 | contig 14327 bp, 21 predicted proteins | sample 14_EM_MG_FD_200267 | JGI IMG/M metagenome (GOLD analysis project Ga0307512, IMG submission 200267) | Populus trichocarpa ectomycorrhiza microbial communities from riparian zone in the Pacific Northwest, United States - 14_EM | ecosystem: Host-associated > Plants > Roots > Unclassified | place... | reverse complement strand
ACCGTGACGTACCATGGTCAATATTTTACGATTAACAGTCGCATATCTGAATGCGACCATAAATGTGAAACCCGAAACGCAGAACCGGAGATTGGACCCGACGGGTCTAGCCAAACCCGGCGAAACCTGCGGGTTGACAGGTACGGGTCCGGGTTTGGCCCGCCAAGAGTCTGCGGGTCGGGTTTTTGGCCGGTTCTGGAACCGAACCTACCCGTTTTTGCGGTCCAAACCCGGACCGCTGGCGGGTTACCCGGACCCGTTGCTAACACTAGCCGTTGCTTCAGCATACATCTTTCAAGATGTTCTTTGTGCATGCCTCAAATGCTATGTGCATTGTGTGTGCAGGTAGAAGGAGCGCGAGGAGAGATTTTCGCAACGTCACCCATGGCATTGCAATCCCGATGCAAGCGCATACCCAATGAACCTATTCCGACGTACGGTCATAGTTGGCCACAACGCCAGGGTGTTTGTTTTGAATAGACGACCGGCAGAAAGAGAAAAAACAGTGAAACCGCGATTGGAGGGCGATATGCAATGGGACGGGTGGTATTGTGGCCGGGAGCGGAGTGATCCACCACTGGTGTGTCTCTGACGGCTCTTACGGAGCGCGTCCACTCTGACGGATCCATTCCACCCGGACAGAAATAATTTTTGCTGATGTCACCCGTGCACAGATGGTCTATAAACATTGCCTCACCACAAAGTAAGTGGTAGAAATAACCTCGAGATCAGGAAGTCTCGGTATCAGTGGGCCCCCAGTGCTTGTCATTGGGACACCCGATTGCCATCTCGATGGAGAGAAAGGCTGGCGGTCAACCTAGTACCGCAGGTTCAATTGTGAATTCGCTCGTTTCCAGGTCACGTGATAGTTCACCACTGGTAGTACCTCCGAATCGCTGCTAGATGTCGGGTGCCGCATCCGCCGTGCTTCCGACAGTCATCGAGCTCAGCATAGTTGGAGCCTGTGCAGGTCTGCAAGTCGACCATCAGCGTTCATAGCCTAGTGGGTATTAGTGACTGAAATGGCAGAAATGGTATTCGCTCATCCGGGATCGACTTCGGTGGTGTCAATTGATGGAAAGCATCTTCCTCTTTGTAGCATACGCGGTTATTGTGGCGGGTATTTGTCGAATTGGTAGGCGGACATTGAGTATCCAATCACAATATACTAATTTTCATCGTAAGTGAGCTTCGATAGCGTCTCCGTGAGTAAACTTTCATAGTGTAGTGGATCGCTGTAGCCGGATTTCGTTTGCAGAAGGCCGTTTCTCCGTAGGTGCACTTTGATCGTGCAATATAACCGTGTTGACTCAAATATCATAATCAGATGACTTCTCGTTGGGTTCTCGTCAGTTGTATGCGTTACGGGGTAATATGGTTGTTTTCGTCAACTACCATCTCTGCAATGCTTGGTGCTACTCAATTGACTGCAGTCGATTGTAATTGTGCTCGTTGCGATGGATCGTACCCCATTTCCTCTAGTTGGACATGTGTAAGAGTTGTCTCGACCTGTAGTAATTGTCGACATTGCTGGCATGTAATGCATCTCGCTGCCGAGTGCATCTCCGAAGTTGCACCTGATTGAACAATGAACTTCTTAAGGCTCATCTGTCGTGGAATCGGTAGGTATCTGGACTCGTGTTGCAGTAGATTGTGGCATTATTGACTTGGTATTCTTGCTCAGCGAAATAGGGGTAAACTCGCAAATCCCATGAGCGAAACATATCCATTGACTGAAAAAGGGATAATAGTGTAACGACGCACACGCCAGCGTCCAGCTGCATAGGAATATGGTTGCAAACGTGGACTTGAGTGACTCTATATGTAGATGTGTTGATGTCAAGGTAAGATTATCGCTAGAGATCTAAGACTTGTAGTGAACCGTCTATATAGAATGGCCGTTACCCGGCCCTGGACATGTCACGTACGGCAGCCGTGTCATTATAGATTCAACATTAGTCACCCAGGATATAGGCTGATCAGAGGGGGAAGAACGATGACAGCGATAAGAAGAGATACACACCTGGAGTTTGCAGAAGTGGATAAGGGGGGAGATGGAGATGTACAGGTGTTTGATATAAAATATCCCTTGGGGAGAAAAATGAGATTGGTGAACGTGTACGATCAGCTAAGACAAGTGGAGAGGGTGAGAAGTCAAGGCAGACCGGCACAGACAGCAAGATGGAGAGAGATTATCAAGTAGGAAAAGATCTTGGTAGGAGGAGATTGGAATGCTCACAGTGATAGATGGGACCTGCAGTGCCCACCAAAGAGAGATGAAGGATTTTTGGAAAATGTTATGGATGAGTACGATTTGATGGATGTTACAGATGGGGAAGCAACCCATACGAATAGAAGAAACAGTGAAACTTCAGAATTGCTGATTGATTTCTTTATCATGAAAACCTCAATGTTGGATATGTTAGAGATATCAACAGAATTGACAACTACTTCGGATCACACGATTGCATGTGCCCTGTTATGATGGGACAAAGGGGAGGGAGTTAAGGTGTCGAGAAAAGTACCAGGATAGGATATTGATGAGCTCAAGTTGGAAGAAGAAACAGAAAATTATGAAAAAGCCCAAAAATATTGAATGGACAAGAGCCTAAAGAGACCCGTGTTGGATGAGAAAAGCAGTGGGGATGAATTACAAATGGAAGCTGAGTGGATACAGTGAAATTTGGTTAATTATCTCAATAGGTGGTGCAAAAAAGTGAGAGTTTGTGCGAGATCAAAAAGGTCGTGGATGGATGAGATCGCAGGAAATAGAATGATTTTAGGATCGTTAAAGCGATCGAGAAGGAGACGGGAAGCGATGCAGCAACAGGTTAAGAAGCAGCCAAGTAACCTCAGAAGAATTATCTGACAATCAAAGAGAAAGATGTGGCGTGATGTTTTGAGTTTGGCCATGAGGGAGTAAGTATGGCAAGCGCTGAAGTATACAAAGCCAGGAGGCCAACAAACGACAAAAGCCTTGAGGTCCAGGAGCGGAGAAGTGGCAGAATCCTGGGAAGAAAAGGCTGAATTGATAAAAGAAGAAGCGTTTCTGAAACCTTTGAAGAGTGTGGAGAGAAAGGCTCAAGAAAAGGGAGGAGAAATGTGGAAAAGAATAACGGAGGAAGACATCCGAGAGGTTTTATTCAATCAGTCAGTATCGAATGCACCCGGCCCAGATAGGTTGGGATATGAGGCAATGAGGTTATTGTGGAAATGGGATTCCCGGAGAATAATCGCGATTGTCAAAATGTCCTTTAGGTTAAGGAGTTCGGAAGGAAGCCAAGGGGGTGGTTATACTGAAACTGAATATGCCAGATTATGGAGTCACCAAAGTATATAGGGTGATTATGTTGTTAAATTGTCTGGGAAAAGTGGTTGAGAAGGTAGCAGCAGACGCAATAGCAGAGGAGTGTGAGCGTAGGTGGTTGCTTCATGTGGGACAGTTTGGATGCAGAAAGAGAAGTTCAGCAATAGATGTGGTTGGAAGGTTGATGAAGAGAGTTGAAGATGTTCCTACGGGGGTGCTCCCACTTAAGTACCTATACTTAATTGTACCTCGAAGATACTTTTTAAGTAAGTACTAAGTACACAGCCGTAGATCCTATAGTAAGTCCTTATGCGTATCTTTCAATAAAGGTATTGGTAAACCTATAAAGATGAAATCGCATCAAGGACAAAGACGTATAACTGTATCCTAATGTCGTAAAGTACTAACGACTCACAACATTAAACCTGGTGATTAATTTATTACTTAATATATGCACGTTGACTAGTGCAATATAATCCAACACGTATCTCCTCTGAATCTTCCTTGATAAATCTGGCGTTCAGATACTATCGGCAATATTACGTCTCAAGCGTAATCTCCCTAACTAGTGATTCTTATTTCCGTGATCCCAGATACGCTAGTAAGGTATCCTTAGGTATTGCTCGTAACTGATTTTGTCGTTTCTTGGATAAAGGTTTTACTGGAACCTGTCCTGACCTCGTGCGAGATAGTACACAAGGCTTCTGCTTGAAAGCTTGCCTTTCTTTCCGAGACTGGCGAATAAAGCTTTCACCGCTTTGGATAAGTATCGAAGCTCGATTCAACTCGGGATGTCTATTATCGTCCTCTGGATCTTCGCTAACTCTTCCGACTTGAAGTATCCTATCAGGATGGATACTACTTCCTTGTATTTCGGTATCGCGATGCTCCAGCAACTTATTTGGCAAGTCTTTTCCGGAGGATCATTGATCTTCTTCCGATATCAATTGACTTGCTTCGAACCGTATTCGCAAATTATCAATATGCGTGGCTAGCTTTTCGGAAAGCCCGATAACCGAAGCTATCCACCAAACGCTCTGAGCCACGAAGATATAACGATTATCTCTGGCGTAACAAATGACTTTCTCTAACGCGTAAACTATAATATCGTTTTCGTTGTCAAAGGTAATGGTCATTCGTACAGAATGATACTTATCAAAGGTGCGGGGCTGCCGCTACAGAAAGCTAATAGATTTTAAGAATAATAATATGTAGATATAGGTATCATAAAAACTTAATAATAAATAACGGTTTTCTTCCGCTGGTAGGTATTGCTGATGTTTCGCTGCTAGAGCTTGTCCTTCTCATTGCCGGAACAATGTGATCTCTTATATAGAAACTTCTTTGGGATGTTATGCATGCGCACCCATTCTTTGTCTCCATGATTTTGATAGCAACGTGCTTTGCGTCTTACATTTCATTATCGTCCGCATGCATACTATGGCAAGTCGGCTCGAAATGTGCGTGGTAGAGATTGCCACGAATCCCCAAGGTTATCGTGTTCATGCAGATGCAGTATTAAAGCGTTACACTCCTGACCATGATCAGTCCACATCCGGAAGATATCATATATCAGATCATAACTTCAACTTGGACATCTCACTCTCGTATGGTTCGGTAATCAGAAACAACTGCCAACATAGTGTACAGCGTCTTTCAGCTAATCAATACTATAGTATGATTGCATCATAGGTTTACGTGGCGGACAACCGCTACTATGTTGATATAGATTAAATGACACGCTCGTAGCGTTGCAGTTGCCATTCGGTCACAAGTCAATGTGCGGGGATGCTTCGACCTCATATCAACAGTCATGCCATAATCTTTCACTCACGTCGCTGCTTAGGCCGGGACTATTCCCTTTGGCCGGGGAGTGCCCAGGTTCCAATCTCACATAAGAGATTGGCCTTTGGATCCCTCATAATAGCTTGCAACTATCGAGCGCCGTGTCTGCGGGGCGAACTCCTTTGCTCTATCCGATCAGACATAATCTCCTCTGAAGTCAGGTGTAAATCTGGTTGATAATAACACGCTCGGCCGGGTTGTGAGCCCATTCGACCTGGTAGTGTTATTGCGTCATCAAATCAGCTGCCGCAGCATTTCACTTTCAATGAATCCGCTAGGCCTAAGCTTAACCAATCGAGACGAGTACCACTCAAACCCCGCTAAAGGTAATCATGACTGCGAGTTCTGGAGATACCTAGGGTAGTCGTTTTGTATGTCAGGTGGCCCGAAGGTTATTTCACTGACAAATACCCGTCATTGGTTATTCCAGGTACATATACTCTGTTAGGGGAAAACCCCTAACAGATGTGTGGGGAAGGGGGAATACTGCGGCAGTGCTGTTAATGGATGTTAAGGGAGCCTTTCCACATGTGGCAAAGGGGAACTTGATAAAAAGAATGGAAGAAATGGGGTTTAAAGCCGACCTGGTGAGGTGGGTGGAAAGCTTTATGGAAGAAAGAAAAGTGATTATGTTGATGGACGGGAAGGAGGGAGACAGAATGGATGTGGAAAGAGCATTTCTGCAGGGGTCACCTGTGTCGCCAGTACTTTTCATTATATACCTCTCGGGGTTGTTTGGCAGAGTTGAAGAAAAAGAAGACGAGTGTGGAAGTCAAGGTATATCTTTTGTTGATGATGTGGCATGTGTGGTGGAAGGTGAAGATGTGGGGGAATGCACACAACGACTAGAGAGATGCGCTAAAGAAACACAGCATCAGCAAAAAACATTTCCATCCGGGCGGAATGGCTCCGTCAGAGTGGACACGCTCCGTCAGTGCCGTGAGAGACACCCCGGTGGCGGATGACTCCGCGCCCGGCGTCAATACCACGCGTCGCGTTGCATACTGCCCTCCGATCGCCGTTTCGCAGTTTCTTCTCGCTCTGTCGGTCTCATATTTTAAACAAACACTCTGGCGTTGTGGCCAACTGTGACCATACGTCGGAATGGGTTCATTTGATACACACTTGGATTGGGATTGCAATGCAGACCCCCGAGTAGAAAGACATCATCGCATTATATGAAGGGATTGCAATGCAGACCCCGGAGTAGAAAGATGTGGATCCACGCAATTGCGTGAATCCTCGCGGCTGGGTAGTATCATAACTTCTCACCCTCATCTGATGCTCCTCGAGCCAGGTTGACTCTTGATCATGGCATGGAGAGATAGAGAGGGATGACTTAACTTCGTGTTCTTAGGTGATGGTAGAGGAGATGGGACAAATCATCATGAGAAACTGGGACTTAAGAGAATTTCGTGTGCGACTCAATGCACCATGCCCAATACGGCAGGTACGAGTCCCGATCCAGCGTGTAATAACACCAATATGAGGTCTTCCCAACCCAATCATGCAAGTCGTACCCCTGATTTCTCATATCTGCTCGTATCCTCCACATCGTTCTCATCTTCATCCCCCATCTCTCTTTTTCTCATCCACATCTCAACCATCATCGCAGAACACACAGTTAAGTCTTCCCTCTCTATCTCTCCATGGCATGATCATGAGTTGACACTGAGTACAGCATACACCGAGTACAGCATCCACCCAAGATTGTTTGTCTTCCCTTCATTCTCATAACTACGAGTTGACCCCTGAATGTCGCGTCAGCTTCCGGTGTGCCTCCCTATATGATCACCCGCCATCAGCCCGCTCTCTATGACAGCTGAAAAGTAAAGTCACCTTGTCACATTCCCACGGTTGCGAGTTAACTAACTGATGAATAGAGTCTCAGCACCGGGTGTGCCGTCCATAGACCGCCTCCAAGTACTCGTCCAATCTCACTCAATCACGGCCTCCAAGTGTATATCCAAACTCGCTCGATTACGGCCTCCAATTTCGCACCATCACACCCTCCAAGTGCATCTCCAAACTCGCTCAATCACATCCTCCAAGTGTATCTCCAAACTCGCTCGATTACGGCCTCCAATTTCGCACGATCACGGCCTCCAAGTGCATCTCCAAACTTGCTCAATCTCAGCCTCCAAGTGTATCTCCAAACTTGCTCGATTACGGCCTCCAAGTTCACACGATCATGGCCTCTAAGTGCATCTCTGAGGTCACTCGATCTCGGCCTCCAAGTGCAATTCTCAACTCGCTCAATCACAGCCTCTAAGTACATCGTTGATGAGCGACAGCAGGTGTACGGAGATACAGGGGTAACGGAGGACAATCACCGCGTGCTGCCAGTCCAGATATACCGTGTGTAGATAGGTAGCTATATAGATACATAGATACATAGATGAGAATACAAACTGAATGCATAAGTTTTGAAAATTGTTGAACGATAAGTAGTAGCTATGATTTCCAGGTGCACCTGCAGCATTTCCAAAGAAGCAGCGGCCGGAGAAAAAACGGCTTCAGCATAACTGCAGCCACTGCGAAGAGTGTAACACACGTGTCGTTCTGATGGTGTGTATACATCACCAAAAAGTAAAGGAGGTACGTGTGCAACGCGACATGTCGCCTGGGTGACGGGTAGCATGTAATTTTCCGTCAGAGGGTACAAGGTTCCATCAGAGCCTTCAGAGCTGTCCCGAACACCTGGGTGTTTCTGACGGAAACTAAGGTCGTTGCTGATGAGAATTGGGTGAAGGAAAATGCCTGTCAGTTTGACATTGAAAAAACTGAAGCGATTTTGTTCACCCGGAGAAGGACGAACAAGGAACCAAAGATGAATGCCAGGATAAGGGTGGGAGTTCACGAGGTTTCATACAATCAGGAAGCGACAAAATGGTTGGGGGTATGGCTTGATGATATGCTCACCCTGAATGATCATACAAAAAAGACCTTAGCGAAAGCAAGGACAGCGCAAAATAGGGTGAAAACCTTGATGACGAAGAAAGGATTAAGCCCTGCAGGATGTCAAAGAATTCAAGTTGCAGCAGTTCAGGTGGTGGTGTTGTATGGGTCTGAATTGTAGTGGCAAGAACAAGAAAATAGAGTTCAGGAAGAACAAAAGTTATTAAATGAACAGGGCAGAAGGGTGACCGGATGCTTTTGGACAACACCTCAGGGAGCTCTGATGAATGATGTGGGTTTACAACCAGCAAAGGCTCTCCTTAATAACCAGGTACGACGGTATAAGGTGAGACCGATGATGATGCCAGATAGTCAAGGTAGGGGAAGAATGTTAGAGATGAGGAGAAATGTTTTAAGTCAAGTGGAGGGGTTTGATGAGTTGATCCCGGAGGAGCCTTTCAAACAGAGAAGTTACAAGAGGGCGACATTACCAAAGACTCGAAGATTCCTTGATGGAACAGTGATTATTCAAGATAAAAAACAAGCCATGATGGAAGCACAAGCAGAAAGAGAAGGGCACGTTTTTTGGACTGATGGATCGAGAAAAGAAGATGAGTGGGTAGGGTGTGCAGTGGTATGGAGAGAGTGGGAAAGATGGAAAAAGAGGAGGACACACTTAGGCCAACAGAAAGAAGCATTTGATGCGGAAATGTATGCGATGTCTGAAGTGGTGAAGATCGCAGATGAGATGAGCAGTGAAAGAGAAGTCAAAATGGTAACGATTTCTATGGATTCCCAGGCAACTTTGAAACTATTACAATTGGATGAGCCAGGACTGGGACAGGTGTTGGCGTTGCAGAAGATGAATTGGGAAGGCATATTGACAGGGAAATATAGTCAAGTGGAGTACTGGTGGGTACCTGCTCATAAAGGAATAGAAGCCAATAAGAAAGTGGATCAACAAGCGACAAATGCGGCGTATAAGCATTGGGGCAGCAGTACCGAAATGCAATATTCGCTACCGTTTTTATATTATGTTTCTTTCGCCCATATTAACTGAAGGTTAACTGAGGAGAAATGGGAAGAAAGTAAAAACGAAATACAAGAGAGTGGGAAGAAGTCAAAGCACAGTTACTGGTATGATTAAGTGAAAAGGGGAGGTAATAGTGCGGTGATGGGAGCCAATAAGACGATTGCGGCAAGGTTTTACCAGCTTATGGCAGGACATGCACTTATGGCGCAATACCTAAGGTGGATTGGAAAAAGAAGCGACATGAAATGTTGGTGGTGTGGACATGAATATCAGACTAGGGACCACTTGTTTAAGTGGTGTAAAAGATGGAAACAAGAGCAAAAAAGGCTTTGGGTTGATGGGCAAGAGGGGGAAGACGGTTATGAGGGTGTTGAGAAGGTGTTAAAAAAGCTGAAGATTTCATTGCCAATGTCTCTTGTTTTTGCGAAAGCAAAATATACACAGGCTGCATTGGATTTTTTATCTTGTACAGATGTCGGCAGAATTAGTGAAGTAGTGGAGGAGGCGGAGAACTCAGATCACGAGGAGTCGAGTGATGGGGGGGTGTAAAAAGTGATGTTGTTTTGTTGGCGGTTTATCTTTTTTGTTTTGGGGGAGAGGACTTGCAACTTTGCTTTTGTTTCTTTATGTTATGGAAGAAGCGGGGAGGAAATATGTGCGGGATATGCCATGGCTGCCAGCGGCCGAATGCAATATGATTACAAACAAACAAACAGTGTGGTCACGTGTTTTGCCACGTGACCACAAGCCTCTTCCGGACTCTCCGTCCTTCTGACAAGATCCCTGCGGCTTTTGTTTTTCCTTTTCTAAGGGCGCAGTTTGCAAATCCATTTTAGGCTGCCAGATTCTGGAATTTAATCAACATCTATAGGCTCTACGCATGAAGTGGGCTGAATTGCGGCTGAGATACGGCAGGGCTACAGAATACGATCATTGCTACTTTTCTTCTCATCCACTACTTGTATGGTCAATATGCCCGGCAGTCCGCTTGCACTTAGGATATATGAGAACTTACCACAGCCCCATTTTCTTCCTAAAAATAATATAGACTCAAGGAACTTCTCAGCTGCCTCAACCTCGGTACCTATGTCACCGCATGTCACTCGATAACGCGGTCTCTCTGAATGTTGCATGTGTACTTGGATCGTGAGTCGAAGCATCGTCTGATGTCTTGTATGAGAATGAAGACTTGTATGAAGATGGCGTTGTATGAGGATATGCATCAGGACCAGGGTGATTCGTCTCATGTCAGATAGAGCATATGCGTACGCATACGGGAGATTGTACATATACGGGCCTTAGAGATAGAGAGGATTAATCAAGTCAATCAACAAGTCAAAGAAGCATCCAAAGTAACACTGAAAGTTCCGCAACGCTGTGCATACAGGCCGAGGTTAGTGCCCATAATTGCAAGTAGGGGTTTCTCAATAGAATAGAACCTTTCTGCAATCGTAATTAGCATCTTTGCAGAGAATCAGCGACGAAATACATATATATGAACTAGTTGTGAGGGTCTTCTCCCGTTCTAGATCTACTAGGCGGTGAAATTAGAGCACGTCAACGATGAAAGCTAACAGCTAGTACGGACCTACATTGCATTTTCAAAAGAATATGGACCCATTTTACTGAGAAAACCAGGGGGAATATCCCATTGTCACCCCGCCATTGAAATTACTTCGTCATCTTCTGATACCCTAGCTAGGTTGTTGACGATTAACTATCTGGACACGTCAATCTCGGTAGACGCTGTGGATTGGAACATTACTTTGGCCCGAAATCCCAATGCTACTCAGGTGGGAAAACGAACGGCATATCAGCCTGTCTCGCCGTTGAGCGACGTGGTAGTTCCAATTCCTTCGCAACGACGACCTAAAGATTTATTCGTTACAATATCGAGTAACAGTGGCCTGCTGTCACCGGGGAATTCTCCACGGCTCTTCCGAGTTTCGTTCAATTCGGGAGCATTGTCTTCCCAGGCTTTGGAATATCTAGAGCATCACGTTGCTCCAAAGTTTGACGACAAGGACTGAGCCTTTTGTGGTCGTACAGTTTCGACACGAGAGTCAAGGACTGTGAATCCCTGGAGCTACCATGCTCCTTCATCTGTACCGACGAGTACCTCTACATAATCTTTGGGGCATGTGAGGTATACCTCTGTCGAATACTACTACCTTGCAACGGCGCCCCCGAATTTTCTCCAGAAATCAAGACAACGAAGGAACCGGCGTTTCTGCCTGCTTCGACGGCCACCGAACGGGAGTTTACCTTCATTCCCAACAAAAAGTATGCAGTGTTTACCATCTCCTCTAGTAGAGTCCCCGGCTGCTTTGATGTTGAAGGATATTAAGGCAGATCTGGGGGGATGGGTAGATTTCGATGGGCATCATCTAGGCAAGTTGTTGGATTTATGGAAGGGTGATATGAAGGGGCAATACCTGCGCAATACGTTATTGTTCTCAGTTCTCATCAGGTCGGGATTAGAGTGGAATAGAAGATGCAGGTTGTCTGTAGGTAGTGAGCTTCTTATGGGAATTGGGTTGTGGATTTGGGGTTGTTTGATGTTGTATGGTCAACCATGGGCATGTATTATGATTTATAATACCACGAGCTTATGATTTATATACTTACGATAATTATGATATCTGTCTAATGGTCTAAACTAAGGCACGTATACGTATGCGTGAGGGTTTCGGCAGGTCGTATCGATATCGATATCATGGATAAATCTAGATTTGTCTCAGGCTCGAGCCCATCCGTCAATTTGATCCTCAACCCTGACTCAGAGCAGGCAATTCTATAGAATTTGACCCTCGACAAATACGAAGTTTGTCTACGCAGCTGCAGGAGGCAACAGGAACACGTTCATCGCCAGAAGTGCAAGGGAACTCAAACCATAGGATTCTTGTTTGGTAAGACGAGATTTAGACTTCCTGTCAAATGTAAAATAATATGTCTCGCTCTCGCTCTTCCTCTAGCTCTTCCTTACCCCTCACTATCACCTAGCGCCACCGCACGTGACCTGTAGCTAATTCCAGAAGGTTCGCCGCAGAGCCGCATTCGTCAGCGGGGTTTCTTCAAAAGCTTCCCACCTCCACAATTCATCACATCACCACCATCATCAATATCAACAATGTTATCTTCACTACCAACAGCCCTGACATGGTCTACGCGCCTCATTGTATCCGCCGCTCCTTCACCCGTAACCCTCACTGGCGACAAAATCTACCTTCCGCAGTCAGCACTCGAACAGCTCCTTGCCGCCGCCTCACAAGTCTCAGCGCCTCTCCCAGAACCAAACGATCCATGGGCGAAACCTCTTCCCACGCCCGAAAACCTTCTACCGCATCCTCTTATCGTCAAAATCACGCATCGCAAAACTAACGTCAGTGTATTCGCCGTTCCCCGGGAGTTCTCAGCGGAGGAGGGGGAGGTGGTACTTTCGCAGTTTCTACGAGAGGCGCTTGGGTTGGGCGGAGTGGAAGACGACGGGGTGGTGAATATTGAAGCAGCTAGCCTACCTAAAGGATCAAAGGTGCGATTACGCCCGTTGGAGGCTGGTTACGACGACGAGGATTGGAAGTCGATCTTGGAGAGGTACATGAGCGAGCGTTTTGCGACAGTTTCGGAGGGGATAGTGCTGGAGGTTCCGCGGGGTATCGAAAAGAGCAAAGTATGGAGGTTTTTGGTGGATCAAGCACTTCCGGATGGTGCCGTTTGTGTTGTCGATACTGGTGAGTTCCATTGCGGCTTCTGGGAAGATTCGGGCTGATGGGAATAGATTTGGAGGTCAATATCGAGCCCTTAGACGAGGAACAGGCACGAGAAACCCTGAAGCGGCGATTACAGAAGAAGAGCTCCGGTGGCAAGTTGACATTGGGGCAAACAGTCGAGGGCGATGTTGCGCCGGGGGATGAACACTTCTACGAGCTCGGTACTTGGGACCATACACTACCATTGGAAATCGAGTTAGACGGGATTGATTTGGAGGAAGGAGATGATGTGGATTTGTTTATCACCACCGACCGGCAGCATCACAAGCCGCGACTCGAGGAACATGTTTGGGGCGATATAAGTAGCGTCTTTCCAAAGCGGATACAAATCTTCCCTAGTAACATTGAGCTCATGGATGCAAAAACCCTGCACGTTGGTGTTCGAGGCTGGAAAGACCCTGAAGACAACAACCCAATGGAAGCCCCTGCCCGCCGCTACACACTCTTCATCACACAAACCGACATCTCTCCCTTAAAAACCGGCGCCCTCTCATCAGAACCTCCGAGTGCTGATCACCAACGCTGCAAAAACTGCACCCAATGGATTCCTTCGCGCACAATGCTCCTCCACGAATCCTTCTGTTTCCGCAACAACATACACTGCCCCTTCTGTAACACAGTGTTCAAGCGCGGCACCGAACAGAACCACTGGCACTGCGACTCCTGTAGCGCGCACGGAAACCACCCTTCATCGCACAAAAAACACATCCATACCACACACACGCCGCATACCTGCCCGAATTGCACCTACATCGCCACCTCACTCACCGACCTCGCATCCCACCGCACCTCCGTATGCCCCGCCAAACTGATTCTCTGCGGCTTCTGCCACCTTATCGTTCCGCAAGAAGGAGACCAAAACCCAAATGCGGAACAAATCCTCAGCGGCTTAACACGACACGAGCTACACTGCGGCGGCCGAACAACCGAATGCAACATCTGCTCGCGCCGCACACGTCTCCGCGACCTCGCACTACACCTTAAAACGCACGAACTCCAGCGTCTCGCAAAGCCACTTCCCGAGACTTGTGCCAACCCGCTCTGCTGCCGCTCTCCCGCCGAAAATCCACTCCACCTCTGCGCTGTGTGCTTCGGCCCGCTGTACGCATCTACCTACGACCCCGCCGGATCACAGCTGCAGAACCGTATTGAACGGAAATTACTAAGGCAGCTACTTGTGGGCTGCGAAAAGAGCTGGTGTAAAAGCCCGTTGTGCAAAACTGGGCGGAGGAATTTGGGTGGGGGGGAGGAGAGGATGGGGACGAAGGAGGCGCTGCCGTTAGTGAAGGCGAGGAAGCCGGGGGAGTTGTTGCTCTGTGTGGATGAGGTTACGTCGAAACGAAGGGAGTTGGCTGAGGGATTGGCGGTGGAAACGGTCCTGGATGATGGTGGGATGGGCGGTTACCCGGTTGAGTTTTGTGTGAGGGCTGTTGAGGCTGCTAATGGTGATGTGGAGGGAGCGAGAAGATGGTTG
>Ga0307512_10004891_pt1 | contig 14337 bp, 22 predicted proteins | sample 14_EM_MG_FD_200267 | JGI IMG/M metagenome (GOLD analysis project Ga0307512, IMG submission 200267) | Populus trichocarpa ectomycorrhiza microbial communities from riparian zone in the Pacific Northwest, United States - 14_EM | ecosystem: Host-associated > Plants > Roots > Unclassified | place... | reverse complement strand
AGGGAGGGTTGACCATAAGAGGGTCAAACATCTGGAGAATACTCTTTCGCGGCTGATACATCATGGAAACTGGGATGAGGTAAGGTGATGGGGGTGGCGGGTGTTGTGGTGGGTCGTCGCCGTCGTTGTTGTCGTCGTCGTCGTCGAGGTCGTGAAGAATGGCGGGCCCAGTTTCCAAGGCAGACCGTCGATGGTTGAACCACACCGTGACAAAAATGGTCACGTTCAGTCACATGAAAACCACGTGAAGCATTCCCACGCTCTCACTTCCTAGACATTCATCCGATGTTCCCCCGAATTTCCCCTCTCCTCACGCCTGCCTCACATTGGAACCCTCCTTCGGTTAGAGTGGAACACCGTTCAATGACGTCTCCACAGTCTATTTGTTCCTACTGTCGGTAAGACCGATCTGCCGCCGCATTACCGGTGATTGGATTCTGATCGGAACGAATTAGAACGCGAAAGATAGTGGGTTATTTTGGTCTAAACTACACAGATATAACCCACTGACCCATTGCTAGCATTGCGATGGAGCCCGCCCACAGTGTGGAGCTTGCGTTACAGACATCCTGGCTTGTAACTACGACCCAATAAAGCCACGAACGAACGTGCTGGCGAAAGGCAGAGCTTGTATCCCATGCAGGTTTGTTCAGACGGATTTGAGTGATATCAATACTGACCGGCGTGGTTAGACAGGCGAAAATCGTAAATGCTTCAAGCCTTGTCATGTCTCACGGAACCTGACTGCGGGGTGTAGAGATGCGACGCCAACAGACCAGAATGTACCCCGTGCCAGAATTCCCAACATCGCGGACCATGTTTTTACGACAGAGCACCCCGCAGAACTACTAAGGTACGACTTGGGAAAGACTCCAACTTAGGGGATGCCTCCGGGGTGCCTGTGAACGACCCTGATGGATTCACTGCTTCTCTTGACCACGAATACTGGAGTTCATGGCGAGAAGACGAGATGTGGACAATTACCGACCCTTCCCTGCCAAACAAAGGGTCAGCGTTCGATTTTTCGACCTCACCTGTTTCTGGGGTGTCACAGAACGACAGAAATATGGTCTTGTAAGTAACGGATTCATCTCGTACACTTTGAGTGCTTATACATAGCAGTCGACTCATTTATCTCTCGTGTGACTTGGTCTACGGGAACGTCTGCACCTCGCCAAAAGCCCAAGCCATTACACTTGGTGATGTTTCTGGAACAGTCATCCCTCCCTTTTTCGTGTACTATGCGGAACTTGCCGGTCGGCATCAATACCAACTCTCACGAATGGAATTCTCCCTATGGAAATCACAAGGGGTACTAGGACAACTTGCCTTCCGGTTCTTATCAATGATCAGGCTGGAAGATGACCCGTTCACGTTTGCCCAAGCTCACTGGATGGTTGCGCTTGCAATGATGGTCGTAGGAAACCCAAACCTCGCCTGGAAACATCACCGGAGAGCCATAGCTGTCATAAGAACACACGATATTCGATTTGCGAAACTCATTACCCATTATCCGGGGATCCCACCGGTCACCACAGGCTTTATTCCGTCTGAGGAGGATCACGAGAGGGTTGCCTTCTTGGCAAAGATACTCTACCTTGAGGCTTTTCTATACTTCTACCTCTCAGGGCTGCCTGGTACGAAAGTATGGGCCAACCGCGACCAGGAAGGTAGGCTACCGGTACGGATTCGAATACTCCTGTGATGGATCCCGTAGACTCGATGCGCTGATTTAAGCGCCTCCTACAGGGTTGTGCAGATGGAATCCGCCAGGACCTTGGCGGACTTTGTAACGAACTCGAGCGTCAATTCCGACTTGAACTTCCGGTGAGAACACCAAGACCTGTTCTAAACCTATACTGATGACAACAGGCTGCGTACCCACTGCTTTGGGAGACATGCCCTTTAATATTACGAACGAAGACTTTCCTCTGGCTCAAGGATGTAAAAAAGTACCTTGAAGAGCCACGCATAAACGGTGAGTCCTTCATATATACCCTTCTGAGCTTTCAAGACCACCGCTTAGCGTCCGGAAATAGTGACGCAGATTGACTCTTTGACGCGAATGGGGTTAATAGTACACGGTAGTGAGTGTTTACAACACATGTTTGGCCTAGCGAAGAAATACTCGAACATCGGCGACCGCGATCGGTGCATGATCCTCCGTTCAAACGCTTTGCTCGCCGTAACCGGTCTCCTGGAGCTTTACCGGTCTGTATTGAGGGAGGGTGCGGTTGTGACGACGGAAGAATTCCTGGAGTCTAGGCAGAAATGTGGAGAGCTCCTCGTGCTTCTGGCTAACACATTACGGCAGATGCTGGAGGAGGACGGACAAAGGATCAGGAACATTATGGTATCCTAACCCCCCAGTTTGTTCCAACACCTCACTGATTGTAATTTTAGCACGACCACGACCAGGACTTGGCTCCATATGACTCTCAAACAATTGTTTGCCTTGTTTCAACCGGCGGTTTTGCGGGCACTCTCCTACCACTTCCCTCGCAGAGTATCGGAATCGTTGACGAAGCCTTCGTGGAACGGTTCCTAAGCTCTCCGGTCCAGAGGGTCGTTGAGATAAACTTCAATCTAGCAGCAAATGACTTCTGGGGGAAGTTTATGGATGCGAGCACGCATGCAACAAAATCGTCAGCCAATTGGCTACTCCGAGCTGCTTTAGAGTGAAATTCCCTCCTACGTCACGTTAAGGTATTCTTATTTACTCCATCCTACTACGTATGTTCCTTAAAATCCTCATCTCGATTACACTGTAGATAAATTACAATGGAGCAGGCTTTGATTCTGTTTCGGTACAAGTAGTGGACATCATAATGGTATAGTCATAGCCGTCGTCGTGTAAGTATGCAACCAGCCACCTCCCATCATAGCCTCTACTTCCCGTGTATCCTTTGCCACGCGAGCCACATAATGACAAACATTGCCAATGCGAAGAAAACGCTATTGAATGAATTCAGCACAGGGGGTCAGATAAAACATGCTGAAGTGGGCCTGCTCCTTACGTCTGTACAACAGAAATGGCTGTGCCTCGTCGGTTAATTCATTCCTCATAACATGCGACATGTGGACGCTTACCGAACAACGCCTTTAACTGCCCACAGTACACAAGGGTACATCGGCTGTATACCGTCATAAAGGGGAGAGCGGCGTTCAGGTACGCCGAAGCCACAATCCACAGAATCCACGTCAAGCAGATCCATATCCCCTGGACACCGACCGAGGTGATGGGTGTCTTCGACAATTTGGGGTGGAGAAATAGGAAAAGATAGCTGCCTGCGACGAGAGTTGTCCAACAACTGGAGGACCTGGAGGACGTTAGCCAGGGAGCCGGGACCCGTAGAGCAGGTACAACGAACAAAATAAACTCTATCCCCCTCTTGGCTGCTTCTGAAGGGTAATTGTGATTATAGCCGTACTGTACGAGTATCCAGGCTGATATCGAGATCTTGGTTCACTTGAGAGATTGAGGCAAACTGGCTTTTTCTGGGAGGACTCACCTCAATGATGCTCGTCAAGACAAGTAGCAAGTACACGACTATTGGGCAAAGTCAGCAATGGCAACCACCACAAGACAGAAAAGAAAAGATCATACACGGCGCGGATCTCTGGAGGCGTACACTAGAGTATTTGTTCAAAGAGGTGTGATCTCGTACCCAGCGGTTAGCCACCAGATAGAGTCCAGCCAAATAGAACAATGTAACGACGGCGGCCGCGGCCACGACGATGCTCGTAATGGTGGTGGATCTGTACTTGATTTCGACTGAATCGATTGAGACAGGTGTCGTAGACGGTGTAGGGTCCATGGTGGTTAGATGGAAAAGGTGTGTCTGGACATGCGCATCCGTCGTGTAGTTACGGTGGCAGGCCCGCCAACAAGGTCCAGAAGATTCTCGTAGAACAATTCAACGAGGATTACCGCTAGCTTAGCATGCTCAAGAGGGTCGGCATTCATATCCATATCTGTGACAGTACAAAGTGTTGGGAGAACCCGTTAGTGCTGTCCTCGGAAGAGACGCCGAACGCGATCGAAATACGCGCACGTGGTCGACGACTCGAACCTTACTCGGAGGATTCCGATCACAGCTGTAGAGCAGTTTCCATTTATGGAAGCGACGGTACACCATCACTCGACACTTGCGCTCCCAAAGTCGATAATCTCCTCAAGACTATGGCTTCCCGTCCCACTGTCAGCATCCGCTCCACGACCGGAGGTATGTGCGCTGGATGCAGTGGAAGATTTGGAAGTTAATGTAGTACCGACTTTAGAGGCCTCCGGTTCTCTGCCTCTACCAGCAGTCTTGACCGCTCCGATCCGACTCGATGTCGTTCAGCAAGTTCACAGTACGCATACGCTTGATCAAGGTCCCAGAGACAGAATATTGATGATACGTGGCAGAGAGCATCGCCAAAAATAAGAGACAGCCGTACGCTGTCAGCGAAAAAGCCGGCCACCAAACCTCCGCAGAATCCTGGGGTACTGGTCGTGCCGTAGCCCGTATTCCCCGTGTTGGTGGTGGAGGAACCCATCGCTCTGGTCAGGTGCGTATTGCTTGTGTGTCTGGAGGTTTCATCTATGTACTAAAGGCACGATCAGGCTGCTTTCGGTAACATGTGCCGCGGTGGTCGTATGTTCGCTCCCACGAAAACTTGGCGCAAGTGGCATGTCAAGGTTAACCAGGGGCAGCGTCGATTTGCCGTTGTCTCTGCCCTGGCTGCTTCTGCCCTTCCTTCTCTCGTCCTCGCCCGTGGTCACAGAATTGAGGGAACTGAAGAAATCCCACTTGTCGTTTCCTCCGGTGTCGAGTCTTTGACCAAGACCAAGGAAGCCGTCGCTCTCCTTAAGGCGGTTAACGCCTACGCCGATGTCACAAAGGTCTCCAACTCGAGAAAATACCGGGCCGGAAAAGGAAAGATCAGAGGTCGCAGGTACCGCCAACGTCGTGGTCCTCTTATCGTGTACAACGAAGACAATGGCATCGTCAAGGCATTCAGAAACATTCCTGGTGTTGAGATCGTCAGCGTTCGCAGGCTGAACCTGCTCCAACTTGCTCCTGGTGGCCACCTCGGCCGGTTTGTTGTCTGGACCGAGGGCGCTTTCGGCCTCCTCGATGAAGTCTTCGGTACCTTCGATAAGGCCTCCGTCTACAAGAAGGACTACATGTAAGTTTGCCCATCGAGATTATACATCATATTGTTCACAGTTTTCAGCCTCCCCACCTCCAAGATATCCAACCCAGATGTCACTGGTATCATCAACAGCTCCACGATCCAGGCTGTTGTCCGACCTGCCAACTCCAAGGTCACCAAGCGCCCATGGACTCAACACAAGAACCCATTGGTCAACAAGGGTATCCTCTTCCGCCTCAATCCATACGCCAAGACCATTCGCAGGCAAGAACTCCGTAAGTACGGTTGGATTTCCGCTCCGGCATTCCCCTGACCATTTCTCAGTCAAGCAAGAACGCATCAAGGCAAAGAAAGCGAAGAAGCCAAAGACCCCAAGCACCGCCGGCAAGGAGTTCCTCGACACCTTATTTGCTCCATGAGGGGGACTATCATATCCGTCTTCCCTGTAGCTTTTTTACCATCATGTACTGTATGTGTTGCCATTGTGAATGCATGTCGTACTACAACAGTACGAACCTCCAGATATCCCCCCAGGTTTAAACATAAATATAAGATACAACAGTCGATGCCTATACACTTCTACTCATACATCACAAGATAAGACGGCCGCACAGCGTCGTTAGTGTACACAACGAGTTCATCGTAGTTGAGACTTCCTCCAACTTCAGCAAGCACCTAATGTAGCCGATGGTTAGTCTTCGAGGGACCAAGAGGATGCAACTCGACTTACGGAATCGTACCCAGAGGGTGGAGCAGTCATCGAAGGGTTATCGTGAAGAATCTTATAACCTTTTCCGACGACCACCTTATTCAACAGGATAGCTTTCAAGGGTGAGAATGAGTCATTAGAGGCATAATCGTTTGCTCTAGATACCGAGGATAGTCATCAGCAAAAAAAAACCAGCGCCGGACGGGAAGAAAAACCGTGATACGAACTTGGAAGACGTGGAAGATGTGTAAATCCCTGCACCGAACCTTCCCCAACTTGTCTTCTTCCCAAAGTGAGCTAAATCGTAGGACGTCTTGACGATGGAACACAAGGAACATTGGGCGTCGGAACAGAAGGTCGTACAACCTTTGTCTCCGAGGGTGCATTTCCTTCGAGTCCCGTGCCATCGACGGTTCTCGTTACCTGGTGGTCGGTTCACTGCGGTGAAGTTGCCACGAGCTTCCACGAAATCTCTGAAATTTGGGCTCATATGAAGGTTGGGTTTTTTGATAAGGGTGACGACGCAACGCACCGGTATGCGTTGTATTTGTCCAAGTTTTGTTGCGTCAGTATGATCTTGTAGATGGCCCGAACTCTGGGACACGCGGTGGTGTGTCTCCACGAACGCTTGAACTGTTGGACGACTACCCCCCTCCAATCGTAAGCAAACTCCAGACAAAGGAATCAGAGAAAGAATACACACCACCCTTGAACGTCTCGTTCTCTTCCGCGATCTCGATAATCCAAGGACCCTTCTGCGTGACCGAGACTTCGCAGGAAGCGCAGAAATTGGTGTTGCCGGACTTATCCGCCTTCCTACACGCGATGCAGCCTTTACGACCCAACCTACGAAACGCCGAGTCAAGTTCACCTTTCCATCAATGATCATAGAACCCAAACGACGCCGACGTACGTTTTATGAGTTTTGCCACAATACTTTCCAGGAGCTCCGTTCGAGTCCTTGTATGCCGCCGCTTTGCAGCCCGGTATCGAACAGGTGTTGGCGGGAGGGGTAGTAATCAATGCTCTATTGATCGTGTTAGCCCGCTGCGGCGCGTTTCCGTTCCCATTGGCGTTATTCCCGTTCGAGTTTCCGTTCCCGTTCTGAGTACCGTTCGCCTTGGAAGCGCTTGCGCATGTCCGAGAACAGTACGGATGAGTGGACTTTCCGTCGTTGTACTTTGGTCGGACTTTGCAATGCTACAGGAAGGAAAGAAAGGAGAAAGAAGGAAAGAGACCCCAGTCAGCCAAAGTCGCCAGGTAGGTGGACGATCGAGTCGTGCGGAGAGAACACTTACCTCGCAGTTTACTGCAGTGACGTTAGCCTTCGCGCAAGCTCTCGAACAGAATTTGTGTAACACTCCGGAAGCTGTGTCAAACCACTTGGGGTGCAGGTGGCAGTTCTATCAAATGGAAGGGGTGAGGAAACAGAACCCACACGCGCTGGTTGCCACATCCCGTACCTCACACATGTTGTTCTGGTTCGTGTTGCTCATGTTGTTTGCATTGTTGTTGTTGGGGTTCTTCACACCCGTACCAGTCGCGAGTGTGGGAGGCATACCAGAAGACTGTCCGTTCCCCGGGTTTGGAGGATTGGGTAAGATCGAAGGAGGTAGCAAAGGTAAAGTCCTCTGGATAGCCTGAATCGTCGGGTTCGTCGTCGGTAACGAAGATAAGAGTCCAAGTGCTTTCTGAGGTAAGGTCGAAACAGGCTTGGTCTGAGTCGCGGTGGTCGTAGCCATCTAACGCGCCGGCGGGTTTGATGGGGGGTCAGAGAAATATAAAAAAACGAGAACAAAAGGTTGGCGTGGAGGGCGGGCGTGTCCACGAGAATAAAAGGGAAATTCAGAGGCCGTTGAGAAAGACCCCGATAGTCCGGATATGAAAAGGGGGTCAGAAAAGGAGGGGCGAAAAGAAGGGTGGCCTGTGGCCGTTTTGTCATGAGAGCCGTGGTGTGCATGGAACCCACGAGGGTCGTGTTTGTCTCTTTCAGTCCGCCGTGGAGGATCGTAGACGATCCTCCCAGTACCATAAGACCAAAAGGAATCGGCGCCCGTGTGAGACGGTCGTCCGCCATGTTAAGTGTCGAAGGGAAGATTCTGGGGTGTCCGTGCCTCCTTTCTTTCGTAAAGTGCGGTGGCCATGATTTTCTCGTCCCCGCACGATCTGATCGAAAGGAACATGAGGAGGCCACGGTCCGTGCAGCATGAAGTATCGAACCGGTCCGCCGTGCTTCCCCCTTGCCCATGCCACGCCGATCAAAAGCGAGGCGGCCACGCCAAAGGACCATTCTGAAGCCAACAATAAATTAGGGACCTTCATATCTTCATATCTTGCAAAAGAAGGAGTTGCGGGAACGACGAAATTGCGCCTCTTGCGATTAACACTCATTCGACATTCCACACCCCCGTCTCCAGCATCTCGTCCGTCATGTCCAAGTGGCTGATGTGGCCCCAGAGTTCAAAGTCGCAGTCGCCGACGATTCGTCAAGACCTTTGCGAGGTGAGTAATTCAGAGAGTTTTAAGCGTCCAACTGCGAGAAGAGGATTCCTAACTCGTCAACAAGACCTGCGGACAACGCCCGAAATTTGTCGAGAAGGACGGGACCGTCCACTCATACTGTGGTCGGACGTGCGCAAAAGCTCAACAGCTCAGATGCAAACTGCCTGGCTGCAAGGAAAGCGGGAAGTCGACTTTCAGCGGGTTTTGTTCGCCTCGATGTGCGAAGTAAGTTGTTGTCCCAATCACGCGCTCCATGTCTGTCTGACACGATTGAATTCATCCAGGAGTGCGGTCCAGACGGGACGATCGACCCCGTGCCATAGATGCGGTAAACAGCCCCAGGCGATCAGCGGATTGTGCCTTCCGTGCAACAACAGCAAGGGAGACACGGAGTCGAGATTAAGGGAGTTTGATCCGAGGGATCCTAAATTCGATTCGTGTAAGTCCTGATGTCACGGTCGGTATTGCCCTCGAGGGGTATCTGACTAGTTTGGGTTGCAGTGGTTAAGCACGTAGTACAGGGATGGAAAGGCGCTGGTAAAATGGAAGTGCACAAGGCGTACGAGATATTCTTGCCGAGAGACGTCTATGCAGCCCGGGTGAAATATCGGTGAGACAATCTGTTATAAGCTCCCCGTATAATTCACTGATAACTTCCAGGGAGCAACTCGAAACCTTCGGTGACACCAAGCAAATACGCACCTTCTACGGGGCACAATGCATCTGCAACCTGGGCGCCCCAGACTCTTCCCTCTGCAATTGGAAATCCTGCGGGATTTGCTCAGTCATCAAGAGTTCCTTCACCACTTTCGAGTTCGAAGCAATGAGTTATGAAAAAGGGATCAATTCGTATTTCGACCCGTCAATGGCGGATAGGTCTGCGACGTCTTCATTATCTTCTCCGTACAGGGTGATTTTGGAGTGTGAGGTGAACGTCCCGGCAGCGGACTCGAAGGCCTCCAAGTCTTCTAGGGTCGCCAAGTCGGTGAGTGAATGGATTCATTGTGCATGATTCCGCATTGCTCACCTGCGATTTTCACATCCTAGTTCGAGGACGCAGACCGTATGTTCGTTTCTTCGGCAGATGCCATCATTCCGAGATTTGTTATCCTGTACAAAAAAAAGGAAGCCTGAACTGTTGGCGAGCGAAAGGCTCAGAGAGTAGGGGGGCGGTTCTCGTGCTGGTCGCGGTGTGCCAGTGATAAATAATTTACTGTAAAATCTTCGAAAAATACGTCGAGCGAGTGGGACTCATCAACGTTGTTGGCTGCAACGGGCGGAGGGGGTTCAATCAGGACGCGCGCGCTTGGAGGTTTTGACATCTTTTTTGTCTTGTTTCTTGAAATTTAATTGGACCAACCGATGCTACTGGTCTCTGTTCCATACTTGGTACCGGTAATACACAAGAAGACTAAAGAGCGAACGCGAAGGCCAAAGACCGGTGTGAGACGGAATAAGGGAGGTAACAGGGGGTATCGGAAATAAGGGTGGGGGAGGGGGGTTCGTGGCTCTTCCGCGGACCAGCCAACGTCTCCTCTCAGAGGAACGGGATTCGAATCAACATCCATCATGTCGCAAGGTCGTAACGAGGGTGGGTTGGATGAAATACATCTCCAGGATACATTCCAATCAAAGTTGGGACAGGTGCGAGTGGGGGTGGGTCGTGAGGGTCTTCAAAAATCACCAAGGGGGGACGCTTATGCTTATGCATATCCCTTCTTCTTGAGCAGATCGTCGTCAATGGACTCGACCTTCCTGATGGAAGTGGAAGAACCGAGGAGACGACCTGGGTGGAAGAAGTTCAAGCAGTACATCGCCAGGAGAATCATTGCACCGTCCATAGTGTTGAAGTAGAGCTCGGTGGTGATGATCCTCCCCTCCCAACCGTCGATGAGCTCGATGGTTCGGTACACGGATCGGACGTAGATGGCGAGGGAGCTGAAAACAATTCCGTAGAGCATCGCCTTCATTTTCTTGTCCATGAAGTAGTTGCCGGTTGGTGGCTCGTTATCCGGACGCTGGAAGGGCTTGTCGGTGAGGTAGCGAAAGATGAACTCGACGGCGAGGATCATGTAGACGGTGATGGCGACCATCTGGAAAATAATACCGCCCAACATAATTCGACCACCCTTTTCTGGATTCTTGTCGTCACCGGCAGCGATGGCGGCGAGGGTACCACCAACACCTTGAACGGTGAGTGCAACGAGATCAGCAGTGAGGAAGACGATGGCATCTGGAAATGGGGATCACGGATAAGTCCCGATTCAAAAGTCAACTGATCAGAGGTCAACAGTAACTTACACATCCTGGGCCTTAAACGGCTGTAGCATGGGCCAAGACGACGAATGATCTCTGCAAGGATGATGAAGTAGGCGGCAACCAGGGGTGTCGGGGCGTTAATGGTCGTCACGGTTTGGATGAGATATGGCATCAATTTGCCGGGGTAGAAGTGGGAGTAGGTACGAGCGGCCCATCCGGCGACTTCGAGGTTCCCAGCGGCTACGGCGGTGAAAAGGAGATACCACATCTTGTACCGGATCGCCTGCCCAAGGTGGATCGCTGATAGGGTGGGTTAACTCCTGACACGCCGCGTCGGAGATTGGGAGGGTACTCACTGGTGGAAATGAAGAACAACACTGTGAAAATGACCGTCGCGGGGAGAGAAGGAATGTATCCGTAGAACAGACGGATGTCATCGTTGTGAGTCGGACCGGCCGAGGCTTGTGACGAGGGAAGTTAGCTTGCTGCGTTGCACAGATGGCAGAGTGGACTCACTACTGTTGGTCATGATGGAAAATAGAGGAGAAACCTTGGAAAAGACGAAGGAGGGAAGAGAGCACACAGAAAATCGAGGAACGCCGACGGACAGTCTTTTATAGTCAACATCAGTATCATCACTCCACCCTCGTGCATGAAACACTTGGGGTTGTTCGGCATCTGATACAACAGGGATGATTTTGATTGTCGGTCGCTCAGCCTGTGCAGTCAAAAGTCCTTCTCAGAAATGCGGTGTGTTTAAGGAAGTGACACTTTTCACCCAAGAGCGCAATCCGATCGGGTCTCACCTCGGCCATTTGCCTGAGAGAAAACTTGGTCCGCGGTAGTTTGTCTCTACACATGGGAAGGCTTGGTGATTGGCGAGTATAAGTACGTACAACTTCCCGCGGATGAACCAAGAACGACGGAGATCCACCCTCACTGACGTCGTGCGCGGGCATCGCGCAGTGATGGTAGGTATCCCGCTCGCTTTGGGCGGTACGCATCGTCGTCCCCTCTCTCTACGGCCCCCCTTGGCGCTTGGTGGTGGTGGTCGCCTCCTTCAGCGGTTTCCCCCAAACAGCCGACGGCGGGTCCCAAATTCCAAGCTCCCTCTTCAACTCTTCAACGTTCTGGTTCCACCGCCTCTCCCAGTAGACCGTTATCAGACTTCTAGCACTCCCCCCGCACCTGAGCGCCCATGGAATGTAATGTTTCAACCTATCCCGCCTTGCCGCCGAGAGTTTGAATGGGGCTCCTATTGCCGCCAAGCCAGTCATCGGCAATCCGAGGTTCGCGAATTCAAACGCCTTCACGACAATCTCATACTCAACGCGCACTGGCATTGAAGTGATACAGTGATACAAGTCGTGACATTCACGATACCTTTGCATCACATATGCGAGTTCTGGATCATCAATGTAATGAACCTAAAACACTAGTGAGCGATCCACAAACGCTCTAGCCAGAGACATGAAGAACGTACGGGTGCTCTGGTGTCTGGCGTTACGCCACAGCGTTCAAGCCAAGTGATGTATGCACGGCCAAATGTACCCTCAGGAAGATTGGAGAGCGCGGCCATGTCGACTGTTTGCGTGTTTATTCTCGGTCGCTCCTTGAGGATCGCTCTGCCTTCCTCACTTGCGAGCATCTTATCGCGTAAACGAGGGAGAACAGGTCCAGCGGTCAGTTCCCCGAACGCTGCCACCATATCTACAAAACCAAGATACGTGAGTTCCGGCTAAATTCACGAATTTATCGTACTCGCCTCCTCGTCTGGGATCCAACAACGCTGCGAGACCAGTCCCGACGGTCAGAAACGCGTGTTCAAATGCGCTCAACGGAATGTGATCCGGGTAGGCTTTGGTCGCGACCCCGCGTTGTGAGCAAGCAACTATCGAAGACCTCAAGACATTTCGGAGAACATTTGAGCGAGAAAAGGTGGTCATCGCTAGCCGGACTGGTTGAGAATTCGAGAGCAAGGAGCGACGGTGGGCTTCAAAGTCCTAGTAATTGCACAGACGCGGAGTCGACCGTGATCGCGATGCAATCAAAACCCGTTGCTTTCCTTCCAACACATCCACCACTCTGAACACGACAAGTGGACGTTTGCTTCACTTCCCCGAACTTTGTGTAGATTTTCCTCCTCCCATACGACAAGATGCCGTGACCAGTAATTAGCTGCTCTTGTTGTCGACCAAGCCCCGGTACACGGCAACTCGTGGGATTGTTCTCCAGGACATGCCTCTAGCCATGGCAGCCACACTTCGACACGGCAAAAAAAACCACCCTCGGCTCTCAAACTTTTTCTCATCCAGACCACCACCTTCCCCCAGAATCCACCTCGCCATTCCACCTGCAGAACCATGTCTGGCGTTGCGCACACTTCTAGCCGCGTCTTTCCCCGAACATGCCGCGGACCTGGGGCTGGAGCCCTCAGTGATGAGTACAGTAGTAAAGATCTGCCCCGCATCCCGTCCACTTCTACAGGACTTTGGGGCGATGAGGCGATGAGGATCTTGACAGAAGCAACGGGCTCTCCTACGGCTTCCCCAATTGTGGGTTGTCCACCCCTACCCGTCCCCTCACACCGCGCGTATGAGCGAGTACCGATCACAGAGGCCCAACAAATCGCTGCTCAATATCGGCAGCGGTTTCGAAGCGCATTAAATGCTCTCCAAAGTACCAAGGTCTCTGAACAAATGGTCCTGAATACAGACCCTCTTGAGCCTTCGCATGCCTCCCCCACGAGCGCCGCGATGCAATCCGGTGTCTCTACAGATACCCAAGCTATGGATGCCCCTGTTGGAGCTTTATTAGCGCTTTCTCAGTCTCCGACAATGCGGGCTCTTGCCAAGGAGATAGAGGCTACTCATACCCCACACGAGGGTGCGAGTCCTTTCACCGGGTCCACGAAGACGGAACGGCTTCTTGTCCCAGAGGGTATTGTTTGGCGGTTTTGCCGAATTTAATGGCTTTTTTGTGCTATATGCATGTACACCTCATTCACGAGGGGTATGTCGTTCATCTCCGATGCGTGCAACATGGATTAGGTGTGCTTAAACCCCTGTCGTGTTCGGCAGATTATATTCGTGTGAACCTTGTGGAACTTTTTTCACTAAGGATGGTCACAAAGATGACCATCTTAATTCTTACCCAAAACTCCCGACTTTTCATAAGATCGGGAGCTTGGAGAGCGAGCCGCCCGGTAAGTACGATCGCTGTGCTCCTTCGTAATGACCGCCCTGCGTTAACATCCATTGTAGGTGCATTGCAAGGCCTCTTGAAGCATTTACACCTATAGATAACGACCGTATCTTTCTTTCATCGAGAGTACTGTCTCGCATGTGCTGGTTCCCTGTGTCTTCCTGGTCCACTTCCGCGTTTCGTCGGTGTATCCCTTGTCCTCTAGATCGTTATCTTATTCCATACTTTATTGATATTTTCAAAACCCGTGTATCCCTTTGGCTTCGACTTTGTAGCGTAGTTTCTGCTTCTTCGTTTGCTTTCAGCTCTTCATTCTCCGTGTTCTATTTTCGCACTTTGTTTTCGTTTCTGGATTGGTCTCTTCTCAATGCCCCGTCTTGATCTCATTTCATCTCGCACTGATACGTGTAGCCATCGAATAAATAAACCACAGGACATATATGCGGACTGGGCATCGCACCGGGGGCAATGAGGTATTTATCTGTGAAAGAAACAAGGATTTTACTTTGAAGTTTGAATTA
>Ga0307512_10004890_pt1 | contig 14341 bp, 21 predicted proteins | sample 14_EM_MG_FD_200267 | JGI IMG/M metagenome (GOLD analysis project Ga0307512, IMG submission 200267) | Populus trichocarpa ectomycorrhiza microbial communities from riparian zone in the Pacific Northwest, United States - 14_EM | ecosystem: Host-associated > Plants > Roots > Unclassified | place... | reverse complement strand
CTAGCTCTCAACCACATGCAACCTCGACGGCGCCGTGAATCCCCGAGTGCCCCTCACGGTCGCGCGATGCGTGACCCCGCCCCAGAGGTACGTAACCTGGAGCACCTTCTCCGCTCCTGGAGCAGGGTCATAGAATCCGATGATGCGGGACTTGTCGACGCCCCTGGGGATGACGAGCTGCCCGCCTTCGGCCAGCGCCGCGAGAGCGATGGTGACGTCCGCTTTGGTCTCCCCGTCGCCGTACTCGGCGTTGACGATGACCAGGCCGCCTGCTTCTCGCTCGGCGTCCATCTTGCGTTTCACGGAGGGCGCCATGATTTCTACAGCTTCCTTCGCTGCGCGCTGGCGACGAAAGATCTTCGAGCGGAGAGCTTTGCGGTGACGTGCGATCTCAGTGGCCCGCATCCGCTGCTCGCGTCGGCGGAGCCAGAGGAGTTCGGCGGCGACGTAGGCAGCGAAGGGGATAGCGGTGGCGTATAACATAAGCCTGTTGTCTGGTATTGGCGCGAGGACGACCGGGAGAGAGAAGCGTTGGCCGAGGCGAGACCAAGAAAGGCTGAAGATCACGCCGCCTGTGCCGGAGGAACCACCCATGGTCGCAGAGACGCCGCAAACTGTGTTGTCGAAGAACTTGCGCGAGGCTTTGACGGTGTATTGCGCTGCGCCGGTTATGTGAATGGCGGTCTCAACGCCGAGACGGATTCCGACGGGAGCGCGTGGTTTGCCTAGGGCGAGAGTGGAGGTTACGGGAGTGCCCACGAAGAAGGTGCGCCCCCAGGACAGCTTGGCTTTGATTCCGCCAACGAGAAGACCACTGGTTACGGATACTGTATAGGTCTCTGTTTGCTTTGAGCGGCTGGCGCGCGAGAAGGGCATCTCGCATGCGTCGCCTTCAGCGTTTTGCCTTGCCTCGTTGATCGTAGGAGAGATCGGGTGGTAGATGTACCCCATCGACGCGAACCCACTGCGTACAGAGCCGAGGCGCGGTAGCCTGAAAAGCTCGGTGAAGTTGGACAGCCATGCGGTTCCGCCGGTATTGACACCCACGAAGACGCTGTGACGAGCCGCCAGCCGTCTCGTGATGTTCGCCTCTACGACCGGAGCCACTTCCCAGCGCGGGATGCCAACGAAGGTGGCCGACGTGGTCACAGCGTTCTGGCCAAACCCGCGAGAGATCTGAGCGGTAACCACGGGTGACGGGAGAACTCGCGCCGCGATCGCCAGTTGATTACCAGCAAGTAGAGAAGCGACCGATCGAGGGGAGTCGGGGGGGAGATTGGGGAACTGGTGGATCAGGGTCGCGGTGAACGACGCTGACGCCAACAGGGAGCGTGGTAGATAAGCTACGCTCGTCTTCCTTCCCTTTCGCAGTGGCGCACCGTCCAGCGCACAATCGAACGTCAGCATTGGCTTCGGCCTGCGTGCTGCCTGGTGTTTCGAAGGTCGAGGCCTCTCTACACCTTGCCACAACTCCTTGGCCGAAGTTGGAAGCGGTGCCTCTAGGACTCTAGCTAACTCCTCCAAAGGGACATGGAAGGAATGTTTGACCAGGTACCGCGTAACCGTACCGACAGGCGGATTTAACTCCTCGGTTGTATACTTCCCGTCCTTGTGCCGAAGGGCGACCTGCGAGTACCACAAACCGGAGACATCAACCGTAGCCTCAACTTTCCCGCCAGAGACTACCAGCTCCTCCAGCTTCTCAGATTGTTGCTTCCGCATGTTCTCTTCCAGCCAGAACTTGAATTGCTCGGGACTCATTGACCTCACACCCAGCTGCCAGGTGCGATCCTTGAGACCATCGACACCGAATTTGTCATATATGACCCGCTTATGAGGATTCGCTAGGGTTTCATACGCGACCAGGATACGGTTGAAGTACGTCGTGGCTCGGTCACGCATATCCGGCGGTTGCTTGTCTGGGTGGAAACGGCGCGACAGCGAGTGATACGAGGTGCGGATCTGGTTCAGAGGAGCCTATTGGGAACATTAGCTACCGGGTTCGAAGCATCCTCACTCCATTCCTAGGGATTCCGGAATCTCACCTCTCGCGGAACATTGAGGATGGAATAGTAATCGTCGTCGTCATCCTCGCCCGAACTCCGCACGCCGGAGCCGCGGTCATCCTCAAACGGTTGCTGAACACCGTCGTCGGCGTTGCTGTGGAATTCGCGATCGCTATGCGGCGAGACGCTCGCTCCCCCGCTGGGTAAGGGGTAGGAATCCGTCATGCAGGCGCGTCTGTTTGTGCGTAATGGAAACGGGTGCTTCGAGCTGAGCGGGTGATGACCCGGCGGGGAGAGGAAAACAGTGTAATGAGTGTGATATAGGTACCTTGGAGTAACTATATTTGATTCGTTCCCAAATATTCTCAATATGTATGACGTTGTACATGCCAAGAAATGTAGGACGAGGGTCCACCTGAGGCGGCTCGCCTAGTGAGTAGTCTACTTACTACTTTATTTCTTGAGTAGAATCGCGTACCTGGCTCGCCCCGCCTATTGATCAACTCTCCCAGACCAGCTCTCCTTAGAGCTATGACCACGGAGCGACCGTAAAGGAGGGTTAAAACAAAGACCGCAAGAAGAAAGGACAGCTACCGGCGCCAAAGATGATGTCCTCAACAACGGACACGGACCCGTACCACCAATTCCAGTCGTGCGTGTCCCTCCTCCCGGCGTCAACCAGCAGAGCCGGCAGCTAACGCGCTACAGCGAAGTCCAATCCCTTCTACAACAGACCCGCACGTCATTCACGAACTTCCTGCGATTGCGCTCCCTCTCCGGCACCCCCAATAGCTCTGAACTAGCGTCGGCGCGCAAAGAGCTTACTGACAACCTCGCGACGCTCTCGGACGACCTCTCGGACCTCACGGCAGCCGTCAAAGCCGTCGAGAAAGACCCTTACCAGTACGGCCTGGATGTCTCCGACGTCGCCGCGCGTCGGCGGTTCGTGGAGGAGGCGGCGGGCGAGGCCGAGGATATGAAGGAGGAGATGGCGGAACCGGTGCATCCGCAGTATGGCGGGTTTGTCGGTGACGATGACGACGATGACGATCACTACGCGGCGGATCCGCTGAGCGCGTACGAACAGGAGCAGCAGGTCCGGATCATGCGGGAGCAAGATTTGCAACTGGATGGCGTGTACAGGACAGTCGGGAATCTCAGGGAGCAGGCGCATGTCATGGGCCGCGAGTTGGGAGAGCAAGCGGAGATGATCGATAATCTCGATACGGATGTGGACAGAGTCCAAGGGAAACTAGGGAAGGGTCTGAAGGACCTGAATAAGTTCATTCGGAAGAATGAGGGTGAGTTTTTGTCCGCTCGTTAGGGTGGGTACGGATTCTAATGCATGACAGATACCGCAAGTAATTGGTGCATCGGCTTGCTGATACTGGTTCTGTGCATCTTACTGTTTCTCCTGATCATTGTATAAGTGTTTCGGCTCGGTTTTTGGTTTTGCGCTGTAGAGTTTCGCGATGGAGTTTGGGTGCTTTTGAAACTGGGTGTTGACTACCAGTGAGTGTACGAGCGGCTTACATTGCCCTAACGTTAAGCTTAATGCCATTTAAGAGCAGTGCCGCGCGTAAAACATCGGGATGTCAGCAAGATTTGGCCGTCCATAGCAGAGCTGCGCTACGAGAGCAGAATACCGTCGACACAGAGGGATGAGCCCGGATTGCAGAAACGAGTCACCAATTCAATTCTAATACGGCCGTCTGTATTCTACAAGCCCTCACCCAGCCCAGTCCGTCCCTACTCCAACGGGTAGCTCGCACCATGCTGCTCAAGGTGTTCCCGGTTCTTGACATGCGCGAACGGCAGACCACAGTAACCACATGGTATGACCTCGGGTTTATCAACATTGATGAATACCCTGGGATGGCCAGAAGGACCACCACCTACATACATATACAGGTCAGCACTCGCCGCGCCGGAAGAAAAACCACTCACCGCCATCGCAAGCAACAACCCTCTTCTCAGACCACCTCACAGGCTGCTGATGGATCAGCTCGATAGCGGCCCAAGGCGCTGGCTGCTGCGCGATATTCGTCTGCTCGAAGCGCGGGCCAACCATGGCCATTTCCCTCGGACGCTGCGACCTCGACCAAGTGGTAACGCGGTTGGGGGCCTGTGTGTGGCGTGCGGCTTCGGCGGCCTCGACGGACTCGGCGAGGTCCTTCGGGTGCGGGCCGTCTATGGCTGGGGAGTCGGTGGGCAGCGCATTGGTGGCGGAGGCATTGGGTGTTCCCGAAACATTCGGCTTAGTGATCGTCGGAGAGGTCGTTTGGATACCACGAACGAGTAAGGTGCTCTGGGGGAGCCTGGCAAGGAGGGCCGGACGGAAGATTGGGGGCATGGTGGCGGTTGTCTACGCGCGCGATGTACGGATTGTTGGCAGCGGGAAGGTGGCGGTCTTGGGGAAATGGGTTGAAGCCAAGACTCTAACTTGGTTGCACGTGATCAGGGTGGATGGAAGGCGAACTGCATACTTGCCTCAAAAACAAAACCGCCAGCCATCACCAGCTGTCCCCTCCCCTTCCCCATCCCCCGCCAGACGCGCAAAATGAGCCCCCCAGCCTCCAGCAAATCCGGTGCGTCGGTCAGCAAGAACATGTCGAGCCGTCTCCTAACCATGAAGGCAATCCATCCTTATTTCATTACTCTCGCACCTTCCAGCTAACGCCCCTAAAAAGTTCATGCAACGCGCGGCCTTCTCGAGTCCCAACAACAAATCGGAAACAGAAGCGGTCAAGGCGGCCGCAGCTGAGGAGGAAGCGCGCCGCGAGGCGGCGACCCTCGCGCTGCACCCCCAGAAACAGTCTGGCGGTGATGCCGAGACGCGCTGGAAGCTGTCGTGTGTCCCCTCTACGCGGCAAAATGCAGGCATGAAGGTTGTGGCTATCGGATTTGCGCAGCTGGGAGACGACGACAAAGAGAAGGAATCTACAGGACGCATGGTTTTCGGAAACTTCCGCGAAAGGAAACTAGAGGAAGACACCCCAAAGAAAGAGGACAGTGGCTCCAAGGGTGACGGTGGTAGCTCTGACGAGGATGTCGAAGTACCGCCTAGACATAGGAAGGATCCGCTAAAGGGATTGACCGGCATTTCGAATGCTGCGAGGGCTGGCCTGGCGACCATGAAGTGCCACGATTGCGGCTTGAACGGACACAAGGCCTCCGATTGTCCCAACTCCAAGCTGCAGTGTCATACTTGTGGGGGGAAGGAACACAAAACCACCAACTGCCCCAACTTTAAAAAGAAGCGGCGCAATGAAAGCGGTGGCGATTTCTTGTCCAGGAAAGCGAGAAAAATGTGAAGATAAGCGATGGGGGTGGGGTGGGTGTTGTTACCTCGTTACGCTTTCGGCGTTGGGAGTTGCGTCTCGTCGTATCACTCTGTTTCTTCTCTGGGCAGGATTGCAATTAGATAGCCAAAGAATTTGCTGCTGGATCTACAGTTCGTCCTAACGGTGAACACACATGACGAAGGAACTGTAATCCCACCTCAAACGGACAAGCCATCAAGCCAAGCAACGCGAACTGCTTGTGTATACAATAAAGCCCTCGTCCTACATTAAACTACTTTTAAAATACCACTTTTTATTCATGTCGTTCGTAAAGAGAGTACACATTCGAATCCTCTATTTCTTCACCTTCTTCTTGGCTGGCTCGTCAGGGGACTCGCTGTGAGAATGACTGTGCTTGTGCTTGCTGCCACAGCTTCCCCCATTGTGGCTGTGACTGTGCTTGATCGGCAGTTCTCCGTCATCACTGTCAAGGTCGATATCCGCGTCATCCTCGTCATCTGTCTCCTCGAGAGAAGAGGCTATATGGTGAGCACTTGATCAGTATACGTACGAGAACACTTCAGGGCGGTTGCAGAACATACTGAAGTACTTGACAGCGTGCGGGAAAACATCCTCAGCCAATTGGATGGCGAGTTCATCCCCGAACGGGAACGGATCGACCGGCCTAATAATTCCGCCCTCATCCTCGCCATCGAGATCCTCGATATCGTCATCGTCCTCGTTGAGGTCGCGGTGAGAACCGGTATAAGAGAACCAGGTGAAGAAGCTCTGCGAGTTTTTGTTTAGAAGCCGCAGCAACTCTTGCTCCTTCCCACCAAGCTTAGCCTTCGTATCCTGCGCCTTCGCCTTGCGCTCCTCGAACGCCTCAATCGCCGCCTTATTCACGCCGAAGGTAAGATCTTTGGTGTCCTTCCACTCTATCTTGGTGGGAGTAGAGATAAGCCCCGGGGATCCGGGCCTGCCGTTCTGGTATGTGAACAGCTTGGTGACAGTCTGTGCAGGCATATAGTCGTTATCTTTGAACGTGAAACGGAACTCGATATCGCGTGGGTCGCCCTTCTCGGCATTGGGGCGCGTGACGTTCAGCTCAGTGAGGTGCGCGAGAACCTCGGCGTCCTCGGGCGTGATGTGCTCGTCGAAGCCGAGGGAACTGGAGGCATCCTCGAAAACGTGGGGCCAGAAGCCGGAGATAGCGGAAGTAATGGCATTGCGCTTGTCGTACAGAGGGCTCTGTTTGATGGTAGTCTCGCGCACTGCGCTTCTGTGTCAGCATCGTCGTAACCACCATCATTGTTCGCCCTTGTCGCTGTTTTTCCATCGTGCGCAACAGCAAACAGCAAGCCTGGCAGAATGGGACGACTAATGTCCTCGCGACAACTTCCACTCAACCGAAACAGGCGCGACGCAGGCGATGTCGTCTCCAAGGCGTCGCACCGCTCTCCGCGGGGAAATGAAATGAGGGATTGGTGACGAAGGAAAAGTGGAGCAGTAGACTTACGGATTTCGACATCAACCTTGTCAAACTCCCTCTCGAGCTCCGCGAGTTGGTTGAATTGCCTCACCACTTCGTCGGACTTGAGTTCAGACATTGTCCCGATTGCGGTATGGATCGGCGGGTGAGAGCAGCAGTACAGTAAATAGAGGAATGGCGGAGAAAGAATGAGCGGAGGCTAGGAGCGCTGTGAATTTTGCGGCGGGCAGAGGGACAAGACAAGAGGAACCCGCTAGCGACTGGTAATAAAGGAAACGCAGTTCTGAAACCCCAGTCGGTAGCCAAGACGCAAGAGAGTCTTTGCATACATAAGTAGGTAAGTAGTTACTAGACCGTTAGCGGTAAAGGGCAGGGTTAAGCGAAACCCAGAAGAGATCGCCGTCGCATCTCTCACGATCACTCACGAAACATCATCTTTTGGAAGCACCTTTTGCCTGGGGCATTGACGCTCTGGATGCAAGTAAACAAGTAGGGATTTGCTCGTTATATTCGGGCTATAGCTCTCAACGAGTACGTTCTCAACAGAACTTGCGTGATGGGAATCCAAGGGCGTGGAAGCAGAATACTGTACTGGCTTTTGAAATGTGACATCCACTCGGTTAATCCAGAGCCCACGGACATGAAACCGACCTTGCAGCATGGGGTACTGGGCATCTAGAAACCCCATCGAAGATCAGAGGGGCCTAAGATAGGACGTGTGTACCAATAGAGACCCACATATTCTGGCAATATTTCTATCGGGCTCCAACGGCGAGATATACATACTATCCAGCCTTGCTCCGTCAGATCTGCTTTCTGTCCCCTTCTAACTTCTGGTACATCCAAGACACGCCGCACTAGTTCCATTCGTAGCTGCCGGACCATCCCTCCATCAATGCCTTGCGGTTGGTCCAATGGTGCGTTTTCCCGCCGGGACGAAACCGCCGCGGACTTTTCGTGACGGGCCATCGCAGACTCATCCTCGCGATAATTCTAGAGGTGCCGCGCTGTAGATAAGCCGGCAGTATTCTTACTTCTGCTGGTGCTGCTATGCGCCGTGGCCATTCGGGTCGCCGCACAGGAATGGCGCTATTTCAAGAAGGTATAGGTATCCCGTTCGCTGTCACTCCCGCCATCCGCCATACGTATGTGCTTTTGAATGGAAAGCACGTTTGCATGCGGAATGCGGAATCTCGGCACATGAATGAGACGTCCAGAGAGCCAACAGGTGAACTTCTGTACTCTGCGTGCATGCCGAGTACATGAGAGACAGAATAGGCGCAGTGCAGAGACAAGTGTCTAGGGCAGTCAACCTGTTGGCACCAGCAAGACTCGACATCGGCTACATATAGACCGTCCGTTCTGACGAATGTCGCGAATATCGTTCCAAAGCTGCCATCAGTCAGCCCGAGCCACAGAGGGTGGAGCACCCCTGCAGCTTTGGGTCTTCCATTCCCGCCCCTCTTTGCATTTGCTGCTTCTACCACCCAGCGGTCAGGGCCCAAAAAGCAAGACTGCGAGATCTCCGCTCAGACTGTGCCTCCAATATACATCCAACCCCGCCGCCCCTATCGCAGTCCGCTCGCCTGGCGGGTCTTCCACGGCGTTCTCTGTCCCCTCGACGCAACAACAAAGAAGCCCTCGAACCTTTATTTCTCCAGCCTTTTCGCCATTGAATGCAACGTGCTCTGCAGCACAGAGCAATCGCGGCTACCACACGCTTTCCAGCAAAGTTTCCCGTTGCGCAGTCACCGTCGTCATCCTCGCCGTTGACTACACAGCCGCCTGTCATCCTCGAACGGAGTGGCACTACCGCCCTCTTTTATAATCAATCCTCGGCGTCTCCGACACCCTTCCACCTTCCTTCTCTTACCGTCAATCTCCCGCTGAGGGTCAGCCGTCCTTCACCGCCATTGTTGCTGCCTGGACGCCGATCGCCGTATAAGTACTCGCCATCGCTCCCATCATCAACAGCTGCTCCGCCACCGTTCGCCTCCCTCTGTCCAAGACCCCGCTTCTTCCTCCTCGTCTTGCCCGTCTCCACCGCCAGACGCCTTTACTCTTCGACTTTGTTCGCAATGACTGCCGATGCGCCCCCCGTCCACAGCAAAGCTATCGTCGTTGCTTCACAGCTGGAGAAACCGGACCTGGATGATCGTTCCTACAGGGTTATCCAACTGCCGAACAAGCTCGAGGCGCTGCTGGTGCATGATCCCGATACCGACAAGGCCTCTGCAGCTCTAGACGTCCACGTGGGGAATTTCTCCGATAGCATCGACTTGCAAGTAAGTTCCCTAGATATGCGGAATCCTCTTTTTGGATCATGCCCGTCCATCCGTCCATCCCGTTTGGTAACACCCGATTCGGCTATCTGGCCATGTATCTGCAGCCAGTGACACGCTTCAGAGCTGCTGGGTGGGAGGCAGACTGGCGGACATGCGTCATGCAACGTAAACATGGGATGAAGGTGTGGTCAAGCTGACGCGATCCTCGGCGAACAATCGTAGGGACAAGCACATGCAGTCGAACATTTGCTCTTCATGGGAACAGAGAAGGTATGTGGTGCTCCGTCATCATCGCGCTCCGCCCGCCCTCCCTTGCGCGACATGTCCCCCCTCCCGTGCTGACGTCGCTGACCCGCCACCCCCGAACAGTACCCCAAAGAGAACGAGTATTCGCAATACCTTTCCGAACATTCCGGCAACTCTAATGCCTACACCGCCGCGACGTCGACCAACTACTATTTTGAGGTCGGTCACGAACACTTCTACGGTGCGCTCGATCGGTTCGCCCAGTTCTTCATTTCGCCGCTGTTCCTTGCCGAGACCCTAGACCGCGAGCTGAGAGCCGTGGACTCGGAGAACAAGAAGAACCTGCAGAATGACGTCTGGAGGCTGCACCAGCTCTCCAAGGCGTTGTCCAATCCAAAGCACCCTTACTGCCACTTCTCTACAGGAAACCTGCAAACCCTGAAGGAGCTACCTGAACAGAGAGGTGTTAATGTTCGAGACGAGTTTATGAAGTTTCATGACAGGTATTACTCTGCGAATACCATGAAGTTGGTGGTTCTGGGTCGAGAAGATCTCGACACCTTGGAGAAGTGGACTGTAGAGCTCTTTGCGGGTGTTAAGAATAAAGATCTGCCAGAAGAAAAGTTCGAAGGACAGCCTCTACTTCCGGAGCATCTCATGGTCTGCCGCGCTCATCCTAACCCCTCCTGATGCACTGTGTTGATGATGTCGCAGACCCAAATCTTTGCCAAGCCCGTCATGGATACCCGGCAGATTGATATCATATTCCCATTTTTGGACGAGGAATCCCTCTTCACGACCCATCCCTCCAGATATGCAAGCCATCTGATCGGCCACGAGGGTCCGGGCTCTCTTCTGGCCTACTTGAAGAAAAAAGGCTGGGTGAATGGATTGTCTGCCGGGGCTACTCCTGTGGGACCAGGCTCTGCTTTCTTCCACATCAATATCAAGCCTACCGAAGATGGACTGGGTGAGATTACAACTCTTGTAACTCCTCCGAAAACATGTTGCTAACCATGCTCTCCCTCCCCACGCATAGAGCACTACGAGGAGATCGTGAAGGCTGTCTTCCACTATATCAACCTCATCAAGGATACCCCAGTGCAGCGCTGGATCGTCAAAGAGCTTCAGGACACCGCTGCGGTAGACTTCAAGTTCCGTCAGAAGTCCCCAGCGTCCAAGTTCACATCTCGCCAGGCAGGAACAATGCAAAAGCCCCTTCCTAGAAAATGGCTGCTCTCTTCGTCACTGATTAGAGAATACGAGCCAGAGCTGATCGCAAAAACACTGGAGTATCTTCGTCCTGACAATTTCAGACTCCAAATCGCAGCACGCCACTGCCCAGGTGGGCCGCTTAGCCAGGTAGAAAAGTGGTATGGGACGGAATACCGGGTAGAGAAGATGCCTGCATCCTTCGTGCAGAAGGTGAAGAGTACTGTTGGCGTAGGCCTAGGCGCCGGCGATCTGCATAGCGATCTCCATCTGCCACACAAGAACGAGTTTATCCCTAAGAACTTTGATGTGCAGAAGAAGAGGGTCGACAAACCTGCCAAGGTCCCCGTTCTTATCAAGAACACGGAGCTCTCCAGGGTCTGGTACAAGAAGGATGACACTTTCTGGGTTCCCAAGGCGAATGTCTTCATTACTTTGAGAAAGTGGGATCACCTTTACTCGTGTGGAAATACTGGCAGGGCGTTGCGCTGATTTGATGATAGTCCCCTGGTATACTCCTCACCAGCCAATGTCGTTGCAGCTAGGATTTACTGCGACCTCGTTAAAGACGCGCTCAATGAGTATGCCTACGACGCCGAGATTGCCGGACTCGAGTACACAGTCAGCTCTAGCTCCGTTGGCTTGGAGATCGAGGTTGCCGGATACAATGACAAAATGTTGGTACTATTGGAGAAGGTCATCATCCAGATGAGGGATTTGAAGATCCTGCCCGACAGGTTCAAGATCATCAAGGAAAAGAATCTCCGAGCCTACAGGAACTGGATCTTCCAACAGCCTTACCACCAGGTCTTGGAATACGTTAGGTACATGAACTCTCAGACCATGTGGCTGAATGAGGAGGTGCTGGCCGAGCTTGAATGCCTTACTGCAGCGGACGTCAAAGCCTTTTTCCACAAAATCTTAGGACAGACTCACATCGAAGCGTTGATTCATGGAAATCTGTACAAAGAGGTGGGTCTACTGTCATTAGGAGGCTGGAAACGTGGCTAACCTGCTGTTGGATATGAAGGATGCTCTGAGGTACATCAACCTCGTCGAGACTACTTTGAAACCTAGAGTGCTTCCACCGACTCAGCATGGCATCAGACGATCGCTCATCATTCCCGAGGGAGCAAGATATGTCTGGGATCGGCCGTTGGAAGACCCTAAAAACGTTAACTCTGTCATTGAATACGCCTTGTATGTTGGGGAGCAGTCAGACCGGAGACTTAAGAACCTCCTCGCATTGTTCTCTCAAATAACCGAGGAGTAAGAACTGTCCTAGTTCTTGTTTACTCGATCCGCCTACTAACCTCATCCAGGCCGTGTTTCGACCAGCTTCGTACTAAGGAACAGCTAGGATACATTGTCTTTTCTGGCAGCCGGTATAGCGCGACCACCATGGGATACCGTATTATCGTGCAGTCGGAGCGATCCGCGCCCTATCTGGAATCACGGATCGAGGAGTTTTTGCAATCTGTCAGACAAAAACTAGCCGACATGACCGATAAGGAGTTCCAATCCCACGTTAAGGCGGTGATCATCCGCAAAACAGAGAGACTTAAGAATCTCAACCAGGAGAGCAATCGATTATGGACGTTCATCGCTAACGAGATGTACGACTTTGAGCGAAGTAAGAGATTTCCGAGCTAGGCTGGGTCGCACGAACGAACTAACGCCGATTGACAGTGGACGAGGACGTCGAAATCCTGAAGACTTTAACCAAACAGGATATCGTCGACTTCTACGGCACGTTCGTCGATGCTACGTCTTCGCGCCGCTCCAAGGCCTCGGTCCAGATGCATGCGGCAGCAGTCACACCCGAAGACCGCAAGCCCGGCCTCGTCGAAGCACTGATCCAGTTCCTTTCCGCCGCCGCGGGCGTCGTCTCCGAGCACACCGAGGTGACGAAAGCGCTGGAAGGCGCTGACATCAACAACACTGATGCCGTTGTCTCCGCGGTTCACACATTTCTCAGAGATGTCAAGAAGGTTGAAGAGGCCAGCATCCACTCTATACTTGAGAGGGGACGAGAAGCGCTTGTTGGTGCGATCCCAGTCAAGAAGGCCGATGAAGAGAAGCTCAGGCCGGGGGACTTTGGTGAGGTGTTTGAGACGGTGCAGGAAGTCGTCGCGTGGAAGGCCAGCTGCCGCGTTTCGGCGGGCCCGAGGCCCGTGAAGCCACTGGTCGAGTTTGAGAGTACTGAGGTTAAACTTTAGAGTAGAGGGTGCTTTTCGTGTTTCCTCCTTTGAATAGACGACAAAGTATATGTTGTGCTTGCTGTATGATGCCTTGTGCGAGTATGAAGATTACGTGAAATGGTGAAGTGCAAGTAAGCAATCGCCGAGCGGCCGGAAAGTCGACACCGTCGTGTCGCACCAACCCCAAAAGATAGAGCCCACTCAACTGACACTAGATACCCGACATCATGGCATGGGCGTGCATATGCATGTCTAGATACAGGTCTTAGATACAAATGTACCAAACCCACCTGCAGGACCCACGCCCCACATCGCCCCAGCACTTGCATGTGTGCGGATGAAGATATCGTTGCCGTGTTCCGAGATCACGACTTGTGCTTGATGGATGAGGCCACTTTCCCCCCCGGTAAATATTGGAGGTTAGGGTTGCACGAGGACACCGCCGCCACTTGCTTGCTTGCTTGTTTGCACAGGTGGATAAGATGTAGATAGTTGGTTATCCATGAAACAGCGCTTCCGTGGGACTCCGGCATTTTACCCACCCCTCTCTGGGCACATATCCACGCCGTCCCCAGATCACAAACACACAACACGCACACGCGAAGACACACACACACACACACACATACAAAGACACACACACACACACACACACACACACATACACACCAAAAAAAAAAGATGCTCATCCTCGGCCTCACAGGCTCGATAGCAACCGGCAAATCCACCGTCTCGCGGTACCTCTCGAGCACGCACGGGCTCCCGACGGTCGACGCGGACCTGATAGCGCGGCAGGTGGTCGAGCCGGGCACTGCAGGCTACGCCCGGATCGTCGAGCACTTCTCGGCGACGACGCCGGGGCTCGTCGGAGTTCGCGGCGGACCGCTCAACCGCGCGGTACTGGGGCGCCGGGTGTTCGGCGGGTCGGCGGAGCGCGTCCGCGACCGCAAGGCGCTGAACGGGATCGTCCACCCGCTCGTCAAGCGGGAGATGGTGCGGCAGGTGCTGCGCGCGTGGTGGCGCGGCGCCTGGGCCGTCGTGCTGGACGTGCCCCTGCTGTTCGAGGCCGGCATGGAGACCGTGTGCGGCGGCGTCGTCGTCGTCAGCGTCGGCGAGGAGCGCCAGCTCCAGCGGCTCATGCGTAGGGACGGCAGCTCCGCCGAGGAAGCCGCCAGCAGGGTCAGGAGCCAGTGGAGCGTCGACGAGAAGATCGCGCTGGCGAGGTGCGTCTTTGGCGAGAAGGCGTGGGTGGTGCGCAACGAGGGCACCCTGGAGGAGCTGGAACACCAGGTCGATCAGCTGATGGACGTCATCAGGAGCCGAAGGGTGGGCTGGTGGAGGTGGGTTTGGGGGAACCCATTGGCTGCCGTGATACTGGGCGTCCTGATAATGGCGGCGAATTGGTGGAGGAGACGCGAGTGGGAGGAGAAGAAGCGGGAAGGCAGCATGGAAGGGAAGTCGAAGTTGTGATGAGAGGTTCAATTGTGCTGCGATACCACTTGTTTTTTTTTTTGTTTTTTTTTTCCTTTGACACTTTGTTATTTCCGGGTCTGCTCTTCTTACGGTGCGCGCGGTCTATGGATTTCAATTTTTTCCTCACAGTAGAGGAACATCA
>Ga0307512_10004889_pt1 | contig 14341 bp, 12 predicted proteins | sample 14_EM_MG_FD_200267 | JGI IMG/M metagenome (GOLD analysis project Ga0307512, IMG submission 200267) | Populus trichocarpa ectomycorrhiza microbial communities from riparian zone in the Pacific Northwest, United States - 14_EM | ecosystem: Host-associated > Plants > Roots > Unclassified | place... | reverse complement strand
GTCTGACTCACTGGACGCAAACGCGTGACGCCTGAGAGACACAAGTATGGCCATCCTCGATTAGACTCGTTTTCCGGCGTCTTCTCTTCAGCGATGGTCGCGTCCTTACCAACGACAGAGCTCTCCATCGATGGCTCTACTTTGCCCATCGAAACTGTTACTGTCTATCGTCCTTCCGGAGCACAAGTCATCCGGAAGCTCGACGTTGATCTCAAGGTGAGCGCCGCGAATGAGACTAGGTTGAGTTCGATCCGTATTCTCGATTGAAAACTAATCGTATCTTTGTGGGCTAGACAGGAACCAACATGATTGAAGTTACGAATCTCAGCAGCATCGCCGAGAGAGAATCCTTCCGCGTAGATGGACTCGGAAACGCGCGGCTCGTCGTCGTTCAATGCACCCTCGATCGATGTCCAGAGATCCCAAAATCGGACCCCATCCGAGACCTCTATTCCCAACTTGACGAACTTCAAACTGAGAAAAGCGCACGCGAAGAGGAGGTCGCGATCTTGAAAGCGTATGGGAAGAGCATGGTCGACAAGCCTGATCTAACCCCTGATCAAGCCGATGCCTTCTCCGACACGCTGTATGACAAGATTCTCGCTTGCGCAGAGAGGGTCAGGGATCTGGACGAGCGGATCGCACGGTTGAATCAGAGAATCAACAAGGTGCAGACCTCGAAAGTTGGAGCTGCTTACACCAAGGCGACAATCACGATTTTGGCTGATGAAGATGGTCCTGCACAACTGAGATTGATCTATCGTGAGGGCAATGGTGCATGAGCTATAGAAGACCCTACTAATCTGCTACGCACAGGCGTAATCAACGCTCGTTGGGACCCTCTCTACGACCTATATGCAACTTCAGAAGGCGGAAAACCATCCCCATCGGTCTCTCTTCACTATCGTGTCAACCTCTCACAAATCACGGGAGAGGATTGGACAAGCGCGAAGCTCATCCTCAGCACATCTGCGACGGATATTCTGAACGCAGGGATACCGAGACCGGATAACCTGATTATAAAACCTCCGAGCCCATCACCTATACCACAACACGTTCCGAGGCCTCCAACCACTTCCTATAAGCGTAAAGCCAAGATGCGCGCGAGAGCATCACGGGTGGAGGAATCGGACGAAGAAATGGGTTTCGCTCTCTCAGACGGTGACGACGTTCCACCAGCTCCCCCCGAACCTATAGCTCCCCTTCCTCAACTTGCTCAGAGCACAGCTACCATATCGAAGAGTCCGATGTCCGTTAGCTACACGGTCGAGGCGCCAACCACCATCCCAAGTGATGGTCTCTCTTACAAGGTACTCGTGGCGGTTGTTCCTTTCGAGGCGGTTATCACCCACATTACCACCCCGCGTAAATCACCGATCGCATACCTACAGGTACGGAAAGATGGTGCTCTGGGGAGTATTGAGCTGACACGACGACGATTCCGCAGTGCGCCGTCAAGAATACGAGTGATTACTATCTGCTTTCTGGCACCATGAGCATCTTCCTCAACAACTCGTACGTCTCCAAGACAAACATATCTGATATCGCGACCGGAGACACGTTCAATTGTACGCTCGGAATGGATACTTCCATCCGAGTCTCCCAGGAACTCACGAAATCCTCCGTGACTTCTCCACCGTCCTCGTTTGTGGAGCAGTACACGACGACTACGTACGTGTCCACCACGAAGCTCCACAACCGGCACACGGGAGACTATCCTATCAACATCGTCGAGAGGTCGAGCATCCCAATCGCTTCGGAGAAAGACCCCCGAATCAAGGTGTTCTTAAAGGGACCAACGAGACTGGCGGAGAGCGAAGAGGGCAAGGAAGTGGATCTTGGGAGGAGAGATGGGTTCAAGGTCAAATGGGGGAGGGACTTGGAAGACATGAAGTATGGGCAGAAGGAAGGAAAGTTTATTTGGTATGGTGCGATTTCTCCCGGTGAGGAAGTGGTTTTAGTCAGTGAGTGGGACGTGAGGGCGCCTGTTGATGTGGAGTGGGTGGTCAAGCCCGAGCAATCCTTGTGATATGAGCGGAATCAAGTGTACAGCTGGTGCACCAGGAGGGTGCTCGTGTATTTTACAGATGAAGTGGGTCAATCACAAACAACTTTCGTCAGGCAAATCCCACATTGCAACCTTTTTACCCAAACTCTATTGCGAGAGATCAGCCCTGCACACAAAAGGATGGGCTCGTTTCAACTTACTCGTTCCTCGCAGTGAGTAGGGCTCGTATTGTTGATCTGGTCCCGGTCCGATGGGATGCTTCCGCACATCGACCACCAGTCCTGCTCTTTCCTCCCGATTATACCCATGATCTGTGCCTCGGTTCGTCGGACACCGGACCTGTAGCTCGTACATCCCTACAACATGTGAGTATGATCGTAGCGTGAGGACGAAAGGAAACTTTGGACTCACCGCGTCATGGAAATTTTTGTACGACGGTTTGCAATCCTGCTGATCCCAATCTACCATCCAATATCCATGGATTTGCGGAGATCCATCAACGAACTTGCATCGATACGGACGCCTAATGTTGACACCCTTGATCTCAACGGGCATGTTCATGCACGCGTCGATGGCGCTCCAGCCATCAGGTATGTTTCGTAGCATTCCCCAATACTCTCGCTTCCCGTACGCGCGACAACTCCAAGCAGGCCAAACGACCTCCCAGAACGCACCATGCGGAACACGATCTTCCGGCACCTTCTCCCAGAACTCTCTCTCTCCCCTCATTTTCTCCCTCTCCCGTTCCGACTTATCTCTCTCCGCCACGAGAGCGGACTTCTCCCTTGATGCACTGAATACTGTGGATTCGAGATTGATGAACGTTATCAGCGTGTCGGAAGTGGAGATGATGAGCACGGTTTGGAGCATTATTATCGTAATGCATATAGCTAGCCCTCGACTAACAACTCTTGGTGTTGGGCGCTTGAGGAGAGGAGAGGAAGGGGTGTGGGGTGAAGGACCAGGTGCTGGTCTGTAGGGGTGTGTGTAGGTGTCGAACTGAAATGCACCGTACGACCGTGGTGGCTGCCCAGAGTTCAAGTTAGAGGACTGTGTCCTATGATTTGAATCGATTGTCAACATGAAGCCTTGGAAGTTTCAAAGTGGGGAACATACGAAGACTGCGACGCCATTCAGACAAGGAGGAAGGACGATGAGCACGACCCTAAGGGCGCTCTCAGCCACACTTTTGTCGATCGAATGAGCGGGCGCTCCGTGCCAAATAGTTCAGAGGCGTCCCTTCCCTAGTGTACCCTCCGTTGAACGAAGGTGATGGGTGCGAATGCTTTGGTGGGTTCCGTGCTCATCGATATTCCACGTCGGTTTTCATGCTGATTAGCCGGTCACTCTCGAACCTACCAGGAAGTTCCTTACTCCATCTCGCCAGACTATGGGCTTCAACTCGATCTTTCCATGCGGTGCCAACCGGCATTTTACCCGGAATCCTCGAATCGTCGTCACTCAGTACTCAAGGAGCGATTATACATGCTATCGAACAATTTCCAAACACACATGTGACGAAAATAAACCAACATACTTGCTCACCTAGCAATTATCGCCATTTCTTCAGAACGAGGGTGGGTTTCTTGAGGTCCGACTTCGGTGGTGCGGATTCCGATGGGAGACTAGAAACCTTCGCAGGTTCCCAGATTGAACGGCATCCTCTATTTTGTGGGGCGGCGGGCCCCTTCAGAGGCCCCGTAGGACATTTTGGTTTAGACGGAGGGGACGAGAGTTCGATTCCAAACTCGTCCTGTTCCTGTTCCTCATAGTTCTCCTCGCCTTCCTCCTCCACATGTAACTTGTCTGTTCAATCAGGGTGACCTAAAATGCCTCAGGTCTCGAGGTTCTCCTCCAGCTTGTGTGCTGCGGCGAATCAGCCTGAACGGGGGCTGGAGATTACTCCTGGAGGCGGCCAATCCTATTCACTACAGCAGAGTTATTGCTCACCCCTGAGGTCGACTCCAAATGATCGGTGAGCAAACAACTGGGTCCGGGCACTCTGTGTGATATTAATCCGGTCCGACTCGGGCATTCAGATGTCGGACGTTCTAAATGTTCAGCTTCCCTCCTGGTCACTGTGGTTTGTGGGCGGTTCGCCCACTCGATCCGTTCATGAGGTCACACACCGTTGCCTCCTCGCCGAATGGGCAGGGGAGAAAACATATAACATTCAACGCCGAGCAAGGTGACAAATAACATAAAAGTGAGAAGTGACTACTTGCTGGGGTAGATTGGGGATGGAATTATTTGAGAAAACGCGGCTGCGTCGTATCGCTTTGTGAGGAGAGGAATTGGATCGTAGAAAGAACGAAACTTACTGGGATGCTCAGGGGTGGGCGCATTTGAAGGAGGACGTGATTTTGTCAAACTTTACCTCATCCAAGTGATCACTGCCGGGGTACTTCAAGGGAATGGAATTTCCACCACAGCCAATGTTCCTATGGTGCAGAGTCGCAAATGCGCGTGTCAGATAATCGGTCTCTCCGTGGCGGCTAGAGAATTAACGTACTCAAAGAGAGTGCAGTTAATGCCTTGACCAGGATGAAAAGCGCTGATGTTTTTGTCAAAGCCAGTGGGGACATTGTTGCAGATGTCGGTGTGGACGGGCACCTGTTTGCAGGCCCCGCCGGATCCGCTGTCAGCGCAGAAGGTAACGTTTCCCATGGCCTGCTGGGTAGAAAGGGCCGTTAGTGACTGGATTTCACCATCATCGACATCGAGGGGGCCGTGGAGACGACATACATCCTGGGGCTTGTTGTCCGCGACCTTGGTGGGGGGTCCGTTGGCATCAACGGGGGAACCATTGACTGCGACGGCGAGGACAGCACCGATGATGGTGAAAAGCTTTCCAGAAAACATCAACATGGTGCAGGTTGATAAAGGTAAAGTGTTTTAGAGAGCTTGTGAGAAAGTAGAGAGAGTTGAAGAGCGAAGAAAAGCTGGATGTTGAGGTTTCCGAGGCTCATCCCCTCACAGTTTTATACGGGATGGTGTCTCTTTATTGAGGCTAGGACTTGGACGGCAGCAAGACTCCCGGTGTGGTGCCATGGTCACCGCCATTGTATGGGTTTACCGACAAATTTCGGTGGGTGGGATGGCCACGGCCGCTGACATCAGACGAACGATCGACTCAAAACTAGAGAAGCGCCGATCGCGATCAGTAGGAACCTCGCTTGCAGAACTTCATTCTCATCAGCGTGTTCGTGTATAGACCACATTTCCCTCCCTCTGATAATCTACTCGCTTTCTGGTATTCGTCAGAGCTGATTTTCTGCCATCGAATACCATTTCCATCCCCACCGCCTTGATCTTGTAGCTCTCAACTCGAATTGGAAAACTTATGCATTGGCCAATGCATTCGCCCCAAGAATCCAATTCCGGCGCAGTCACACACGGCCCACCAGATAACTTGATGGAAAACAAGTGCCGGGGATGACGGCACCAAATAAATGGGGAGATGCCACAATGTTCGTGCAGGCAGGATAATTTAGGCCGGAATCCATGTTCAGAGGTGGGAAAGGCGCAGTTCGGAGGGAGAGAGTATAGAGAGGAAGAGGGGTAATTTAGGAGGCGGAAACTGCGGACAACGAGGTGTTCATCCGCATTGAACTAAGGAAATAGTGATTTTATGCTGAAGTTTGAATTGGCCGTTTCGATACTAGAGTAACATCAACTGTGGTTAGAACCATGCTTGCACAATGCCGTGGTGTTTTTTGTAGATCATCTCTTCTATATGCTAATATCCAGGTCGGTCGTAATGTTACTTGTCACCATGACCTTCGTCTGATCCCGATTGCAACGCAAGCTCGATCATCTCTGTAGGTCGTTGCGCCGGATTCCGTCGCCCGTCACGGCACACTCCGCTCTGCGAGTGCGTATTAGCACAAGGGCAGGGGCCGGTTCCTGATTCACGCGTTTCGTGGTTAACCTAGTCCGCGATTTTCGTCACCGTCCATTGCAGAGACATGGGCCGGTTGTTACGTTTGTTCTCACAGCAACACCGATCTCGGAGGTATCCGCAAGGAAACTCAAGAAGTCGAAACCCGTCAGCTCTCTCCCTCGATACGAATAATCAGAAAGGTGGCCCTTCAATAGCGAGCGCAGCATAATATTGAATGCGGAGTGACCAATGAGATGATAAAAATCCCGACCGCTCGAGAGTACAATACGAGCGCCTTGGAGGTGTGTCACTTGTCCCGGCAACTGCTGACAACAACTTTATTGATGAAAAGGCGCAAGGGGATACAGACACCAAGATGCTGCGACGTTTACTGAACCAGGAAGCCCCATTCAGGGGTGGAGAAATCCTGCGAGCAAGATAATATGCAACGGCGGGTGGAAACCCCCTGAATCACGGTTATGATATAGGCGGGAGCTGTTCTCGTTGGCTAACATATGGCTTCATTTGACATTTCTTCACTCACGGTTCTATCCTTTGAATACTAATTCGAACTTTGCGATCAGCTCGAGGTTTCTTCAACGAGTAAGTACACCGCTACCCCTGATAGGAGAAACCTTGCAAGCAATATAACCTAAAAGCCAATTCCAAGCTAACTCCCACGCTTACGCTTCCTCCATGCGCCCGGGTCCTAGATCATTTCATCGGGGAAAGTGTCCGTGGGAATTGACGAGGAGCACCTGGCCCACCCAGCGGTCTTCCCACAACAACCTATCGGTTCCACCCAGTGAGACTCGATGAACGCGCGCTCCGCACGTCGCTCCCGGCACAACATTAAGTGCGGAGCGTGTAATGTAACTGGACGAATGCTAGCAACACGTTAGTCGTGAGGTTTTTTTTTTTTAGATCAGCATTCATATATTTTTATACCCCACTACTGCTACGGTTTCTTATGTGAACCACCGCAGTATCGTGAGTTACGCACTCGAGAAAACTATGACCCTGTGAGTTTGTGGCCGCGTTTGCATGTTCTTTGAAGCTGAACGTGAAATCTCATAGTCTGGAGAACTCAGTCAGCCATCGACAAAAATGCCTCTTGCAGTCCGTCAGAGCTGAAGCTAAGTTCGATTATTTTCCAGGCCCAGTAACAACCCGCGTCACGAAGAAGTTCTTGTCTTGCGAGAGACTAATGACTACCTAAGCTACTACCCCATTTTCTCGAACTAGGGTGACTGTCCAGTTCGCGGAGATGCTTGTCACCATGCCGATGATATTTGGCGCTTGCCCCGTGAGGGACCTGGCACGGTAAATCCCAGCTCGTCCTGGACGACCTCTAAACGTTAAACCTGGGGCCGATGCTTAGGGTAGTGGTGGGCTTTTCAACTGGAAAATCATCACCTTTACTACATTGAGCAGCATCACGTTCACGATGAACGTGCAAGAATCATGCGTTCACCTGTTTCAAGATAACAGGTCAAAACCCATAACTTCGTCACCCATTTTATTCCTTCCTCGTCGTAAAGCTCGGAAAGTATCTCGATCTAAGTTATCTCAGAACGAGAGAGCAGAGCAAAACGGACATGAAGTGGCAGCAAGACTCATCCGTCAATTGTATCGGTGTTCAAAAGTCACGATGTGGCACCACGGATCCTCTCGTGCAGCGGGGGGAGGGACCTTGAGGAAGATAATTTTCGCCAGCTGTACACCTTGATTAATCACAACCTCTAGTTTCGGGCCCTCCATGGGTAGCTGAGAGCGTGTCAAGCTCGAAAACCGATGGTTTATATTATAAAGCTGTGCGGTCAAAAATGTCGGCCCAGGCAGGGTGATCTATCTGTCCTAATAATAATAAAGCGAAAATGAAGAAGATACATGACTACAAAAAGTGGGTAGAAGTTAACATACAACAAGGTAAAGCCGGTCAGCGATGACCAGTATCATGAGGGCGCTCGAGCATCAAACTAAGAAAAAACAAATACAGGCCGGCACACCCGCCAGCGAAAACAAACCCTCCGGTCCAGGCAACCCTCGTGCTGTGATAGTCATAGCCAGTGGCAATGATAAGGTTGTACGCGCGTTGAACCCCCCTTCCCAAAACGCTCGAGTCACAATAGCATGTATTGTAGAGGCTGGAAAACTCGAACAAACACACAAGGATGATCCAGAGGGTGTTGCAACCCGCCAACAATATCGACAGTCGACGTAAGAGAGTGGCGAGGCCTTCGGCAACAGTGATGGTGTTGAGTCCAGAACGTGGGATGCCGTAGTCGTGCCGCACTTTTGCGTAATGAGCGAGCTTGCTGGATAATAATAGTGTCGACCAGATCGTGGTCGAAACGATGCCATAGAGAAGAAAAGAGCTGGATCGACATCCGAGTCCAGTCGTAGGTGTCAAGATCATGATCATGGCTGCAGAGCCGGTGGTGCCCCACTGCAATCCTAGCGTAAATACCGAGGCGATGAGGATCCTTTTCCATACCCCCGGAGGAACAGGTCGCACAGGCTCTTCCTCCCCTTGGACAGGGAATCCACAATAAGCCTGGACCTGGTCGATGGTCCCGGTCCTGTTGTCATGATGGACCGCGATATCCCTGTCCACCGATAGTACCCAACCCTTGCTACTATCAACAGGTATATGGTTCTCCGCATTCTTGTCCGCATACTCGAACGCCTGGGCAATCATCTCGACGATGCACCACCACTCCCAGATCCTCGCATAGTCGAACACCGGAGCGGTTCTGGCCGCGTCTCTGGTGAACACCTCCGTCCTCTCAGACATCCTGACCGCTTGGATACGAGAGACATGGATTGCACGCCTCGGTGGGTGATTGTTGCACGAACCGTTGGTGTTGGGTGAATCCCCGACGCCGTCAGTCTGGAGGATGAAATCAGGAGCAGCCACGAACGCGAGGTGGTTGGCCTTATCAATTGCAGTTTTCAGCTTCTCGTACGAGTTGGGTGGAATCCATAGCCAGCCGACGATGATGGAAACGAGCCACAACCAAAGCGAGCCAACTCCTTGGCCATTCGAGTTAAGGCTCTCCATGTTGATGAATGAGTCAACAATAGCGAGGACAAAGGCGATGATGATCCATGCGATGGATGTCGCTGCAGCAATGGTCCAGGTGTGGGCTTGTTCGAGTCTGTCGATGAGACATTCCCACCAGTTGTCGTTCTCAGGGAGGACTATGAGGGATGCGAGGAGACCGCTTCGGGTGGTCAGATGCAGTGGAACCTGTTGGAGGTATATGAGAGCCTTGATAGCGTTCTTGTGATTGGGGTATTTGATGGCCGAGAAACGGTCGTTGACCCAACGAATATTGACAGCAGTGAGGGCGAGCGAGAACGCCGCGAGAGTGGGAGAACCAACAGTGAGGATGACTGGGGCATTGTGGTAAGAAAATTGGTACAGTAAACCGATCCATGCTACAATGGAACTCACCGGAGATAAGGTTGTCAAGGCGGCTCTCCGACCCGAACGGGAGTTGGCTGACCAGAGCAAGCCAGGGTAGCAGCCAGGCAGAGAACTGCTGGGAGAAGGTGGTCCAATTGAACGACTCCTGCCCGGGGCCACAGTGTTGTAGGCATGCCGCATAATTCAAGCCAACTGCATCCTGGGGGTTAATCACAGGTCTGCCGTGATAATCGGTCCCGCCCCCGGCGATGTTGAGTTCTTTGAACGTGGCTAAGCATTGGGCGAAGTTGGGTGAGGCGGCAGCTGAAACGAAGAAGACAGTGAGGAAAGCGAGATACGCGCTCCTACCGAGTCCTGACATGATTTGGGCACTGGACGTGGTGTTAGAAAGACGGAAGGGGACACTTCACCCTCGGTTTTATGCCTACGCCTCGTGGTGTGGCGGTGTGGATAGAAAAAAATCCCTGCCTGTTGGAATTTGGCGTGAACCTTTTTAATAAATAAATGAGGCCCAAAAGGCACGTACCAATTAATAACAGCACAGCCGGATGAGATGATAGATAACGACGAAGGGTGGGTTGACCCTTATCCCCACTATCATCCCAGGTCAAGACCCTGACTGCACACGCCGTTGCCCTGGTCGAGAACGAATATTACACGTTCGGCCTGCCATTACGACGTTAGTCAGGCAACCTGCCGGAGGATACCCTCGCTTGTACAAGGGTGAATCTCGACACAGCTTCCACTCAAATACGAATGTGGGCGGTCGATATTCAAACTGCCCAAAGGCCGAATTGCCCATCATGCAACTGGCAGTCGACATGTCCGATCTGATGCCGAGGAAAGAAATCAGGTCGGCTCAGGGTATGTGATAAAGAACGGCCACACGAATAGGGTTCACCCGACCATTCTCAAAGCTCGATGGATGTCAGAACGTCCCTCGTCCAGATCCCCCGGTGATTCGGAAGATTGAAGGACCCTGACAAGAAGCACTAGTCATTTCATTTCATTCCCTGAGTCTTGCTGAACGGGGAAAATTTCACTGACCACGACGCCCAGGGCCGCTGACCCGCTGCCTCGAGACCATTGCCTTGTATGGACCAACGGAGTACAGCCTTTGATTATCCCAACAACAACGGGTTTCATTCCAGATCGCTCCCGCAGGAATCTTTCGGCGTCCTTTTTGTGTAACACCCTGAATAGTTGTGGTAACCCAGGCGCATGGTCGCTTTATGAGATATGCCTTTGCGCAGCGGCCACCTGGATGAAACTGTGTGGGACCCCGCACCTGGGTGAGGTAACAACCTCACCGCCTCCGTCCACGACGTGCGGGTGCGGTACTCACTAGCTAGGAGCCCCCTCCTTTCCGCACCAGCCGCGCGGTAGTTCTTCATTTACTCTTTCTATGTTTCGTTAACTTCCCTTATCATTACACGGTAGCCCCCGATACCGTATCAATACCTATCAGCACTGGTCAGCACTTGTCTCGCCGATGGTTCCCGCGTCAGCATTCAATGTTCATCGATTCATCAACGACGCCGTACTTTTCCCGTTGCAGCCCGGTGCCCACGGCGTACACCGGCACCGCGGTGTGGCCTGGCTTTCATGGTGAACTTACGGCCACAGTCCAGCCCGAATACACGGACTAACCTCTAGGTGATTGCATCCAACTCCGACACTCTGGAAAACATGGGTATGGTGCCCTGTTTCTCCGTGACGTGCCAATGGATATAGGACGGCAAGTCCTCTGTATTTTCGCAGGTGGATCACCCGTATACTAAGTCGTGGTGCTACAGCGAAGATCGAGGGAGATGGATTTTGCTAGCTGAATGGCTCCCTGGCACATTTGGATCTATTATGTACCATCTGAGAGTGCCCCTTTTGCGTTAGGCTGGCCCGATGTTTTGGGCTTTTATTTATGACACGGTTTTGCTGGGTGGACAATCTAACTGATCGCTACAAGCCAACTCTCGACTTGGACCCGGAGTTCGTGGGGATACTACGATGTTCATTGAACCAGGAAGCCTCATTTACGGGTGGAGACCTCATAAGCAAGACAACCGGCCCGAAGATGGAGTGTAAAGCACGGTGGGTGAAACGGATGAAGCGGAAAATACAAGCGACTAATTCTTTGGTGACCTCGACCGGCTACGACTGTCTCGGATATCATCTGTGCTGTAACTCCTCCTTCCGTGGCTCGCAGATCGAGAACGCGAGCGGCTCCTGCTCCTACTCCTACTGTGCCTCGAGTAGGAAGAGTAAGACATGGAGCGCGTCCACGAACGAGAACGCGGAGAACGGGAACGAGAGCGAGAGTAAGATCTCGCCCTTGAGCGACTAGAACGCACAGAGTGTGAAGGCGACCTCGTTCTGCGCCTTCCGTACCCGCCACGCTCGTAGCTTGGTGACCGTCTGCGTGAGAGTCCAGCACCCCTGCGAGGTGGAGGAGAACGAGACCTAGAGGTTTGACGATATCCACCACGCCCACCTCCCCTTCCACCTCTTCCACCAGCCCCAAACCTACCTCCACCCCTTCCACCGTACCCGCCATACCTCGGAGGTTCGTAAGTATCGCGTCTCCTGCTATATCGCGGGGAGCGGGACCGTGATCGAGAACGAGACCAAGAACGCGTACGTGAGCGAGAGCGCGACCTAGAGCGCGAACGTGAATGGGGGCGTGGATCTCCCCTTCCTCTACCGTCGCCACCCCGTCCGTTGCGGGTGCGAGGAGGGGGAGAACGCGATACGCGCTGAGGACGAATCGGAAGGTCGGAGAGTTCGACCTTGAGCATTGCACCGTCAAGTTGACCGCCATTCATGTGAGAGAAGGCTTTTTGGGCCGAGGCGGCGTCGGAGTATTCCAGTGCTGCTTTGCCTCGGTTTTGACCAGCTAGAAATAACGGTATTAGTCCCAAAACGAAGACCCACAGAGATTGCGAAACCGGAGGCGCACATTTTCCAAACAACGGTAAGTCGAGCTTGACAATCTCTCCATAAAACCCAAATATCGTCTGAAGGTGTTCCTGAACGACGTTCCTCGTCAAGTTGGTGACGATCACAACTTTTGAGTCTGGGTTGCCGACCCCATTCGAGTTTCCGAGGTCAAATTTTTCGTGGTTCGACGAGGTATCCATTTCGACATCTTCATCGCGGAGGGGGTGTGGGGAAGTCGAGCGACCGCGGACCGACATGGCGGATGATGGTCAAGGAAAGGCTTGGGTCGCCTCGATCGTTCCCTCCGACCCAAGTTCATGCTTCCACGCCGGTTTCTCTCTTCGGCGGCGACCGGTTCGTTCAAGCCGTCTGTAACAACCTCCGCGAAGGATGCGAGGCGTCGGATGCTACGGTCTGGGTATCTACTTACTGGTCTTGTCGTATGGACAGGTGTAGGAGCATATTGCCTCCTCCCATCCAAAAACCCGCTTTACTCTGTCACAACTGGCTCTTCACATGGAGACGGTACGCCTACAACACTGGTACCGACGAAATGGAGCCCAGTTTCTCTCGTAGCGAGCGAGGAAACCTCCAAGGATACCCGCCTTCTAACACTATCCATCCCGCGTCAACTCATCCCGAGTTCCTCCTCCACCCGACCAATTTGGTCTATCTACATCAAGGACGACGACATCCAAGTAGAACGACCTTATACCCCGTTGGAAGGGATAGACGATGATGGGAACATCAAGTTGTGGGTGAAGAAATACCCTAAAGGTGAAGTTGGAAGGTGGTTGCATTCGAAGAAACCTGGAGAGCATATAGAGGTTCGGGGACCGCTTCAAACTTGGTTGCACGAACGGCATCTAGATGAGTGGGATGAAATTGTTATGGTGGGTGGGGGTTTTCACATTCAATTAACACTGACCGGAACCTCACGCCCACAGATCTCTGGGGGGACAGGCATAACGCCTTTCTATCAACTCCTTCATAAAGAGTTTATTAAACAAAAACCTCACGGAGATGCTGACTTGGTGCCATCCAAGACGCGTTTCACGCTGTTACATGCTTCACGGTCAGCCGGGGATCTGCCTCCCCCGGCTATCCTCGGCCCTCTGACTTCAATCGCACAGGGTGATCCTTTGAAACTCCGTGTCAAGCTATTCGTCGACGATAAAACATTCTCCAGTGATTATCCCTATGATTTGAACGTCGGAAGGATCGATAGGAAAGCTGTGGAGGACGTGCTCGAGATCGGGCAACCGACGATGTGGGATAAATTATTGTGGAGGAAGTTTGACTCTAAAGGTGTCGCGGGAGAAGGTAGGAGGGTATTGTTCCTGGTGTGTGGTCCAGACCCGTAGGTGAACCGAGTTGTTTTGGCTAACCACGAGCTGACGTCGGACACCTAGGATGATCTCAGCCATTGCTGGTCCCTGGGGGCGGAACTACTCACAAGGGTCCATTGGAGGCGTACTTGGTCAGTTGGGATTTGGGTCGGATCAAGTCAGGAAATTATAGACTGGAATAGAGATACTACCGTACACCACCTTAATCCTAATCCTTGCACTCGATCTCCTGCGGGTTCAAAACCGATCACACTCACCTCTTCCTCCACACAATGTCTTCGCATTTCTACGAAGTCGCTCTCTTCGGAGAGTTCTTCGCGCAAGATCTTAAATCAATCGTGAACAGAATAACCCTCCACTCCGAATCTTCTCAACAGATGCAATACCGCGAACTCGTGTTCGAGCCGATCGATGCTCCGCAACAGCGAGAGCTGGGGAATGAGCCCGTGTTGCTCAGAGCGAGGAAGGAGGTTACGAGTCCTGATTCGAAATGGTTCGTCCCGTGTCTCTGTTATCGATGTTATCGGTTTCGAGGTTCGTTGACTTCTGCGGACGCGTATAGGGTGTTGTACTCGTATTTGAAACCGGAAAGTGCTCGAGTACATCCAGAAGCGACAGTTAGGCCATGGTCGACATTGGAAATCGACGGGGATGCCATGGCATTCGCTTCTGCCCTAGGTTACATGTAGGGCCTCGAACTCTCGGCACCTGTGCCAAGTTCAACTCACCCTCAC
>Ga0307512_10004887_pt1 | contig 14344 bp, 18 predicted proteins | sample 14_EM_MG_FD_200267 | JGI IMG/M metagenome (GOLD analysis project Ga0307512, IMG submission 200267) | Populus trichocarpa ectomycorrhiza microbial communities from riparian zone in the Pacific Northwest, United States - 14_EM | ecosystem: Host-associated > Plants > Roots > Unclassified | place... | reverse complement strand
GAACACTGGCAGTACGACGTCAGACCAGGGGTATCAAGAAAAAAAGTGGATATCAAGGCCAAGAACTGGGATGGCGGGGCCCCAGGCTGGCCACAGTCACAGTGAAGTGAAGAGCAGCGACTCCTGGACGGTTGCGTTTTCTCAATAACGCGACCGATCATTTCCATCACGGCGATCGACGGCCAAATGGGGCAAAAGTCGGGGAGCTTTCGTTTTGGTATTGGCGAGCTCCCGATGCGGTTAGCAGACAAACCACGCAGACATGTCGAAGCCGCATGACACCCTTGACGAGTGGTGTCTAGTCACTACCACGCAACATCCGGTATGATACCCACAAACGTGAGGAAGCAGAGGTTGCTTCAGTCGGGTTCGGAAAGCGAGGAAGCGTGGGCCAGATACGTGCAACGGGGGCCGGGTGACAGAGTCAAGTATGTTTTATGAGAGGGTCCACTTAAAGTTTAGTGAGCCGAGGCTCGGACTGCTCAGGCCTAGGGCGCTCAGCGGAGACTACTCAGTCGCCTAGCAGTACGAAACAGATAAGGTTGAGGTGCATATGGTTGAGATGAGATGTTGGTAAGTTACAATGGTGAGTGGTGACTGTTAGTTCTGAACGAAAGGGCGGTCCTCCTGCAACCTGAAACATCATACTGAACATGACGCAACGCACTACTAGGACGTCAGGGATCAGGGTCTGACGCTTGAGGCCTTGAGGTTTTCCCGGTCAAACTTCCGTCAGGGGTTCTGATGTCCCTTTGCAAATTGTTGAAGTTTATTATAATTATTAGGCGTGTTGTAATAAGTACTGTACTGTGGTACCTGCCGCCAGCCAAGATTGCCCGAGTCGAGTTGTTGGTTGTTTTTCGTTCCCAACAAGCGACGAGCCCCAGGGTGCCGAGAAACAACGAAGAGTGATCAGTAATAATGCGCGAGTCGTGACGTCAAATATTCTTTGTGGCGCATACTAGACAACAAATGTATGCTTTGGGCTTGGGCTTGAGCAAGAAATACTGTGCTCGCCGTGGCTGTATCGCTTTCCTGGGTCAAGGAACCATGCAGAGCAAACTGCACGCTCATATGGTGAGGCGAGAGTGAAGGTCTTGGCGCCTATTTCTTTTCAATTTCTTTTAAAGTTTTTTCGAACTGCGTAATGAAAAATTCAATTTGACAAGGCCGTGATACCGCCCTCAGTCTGAAACGCGTCAACATGACAGCTCAAAGAGGGATCCTTGGGTGTTCGACCCCGGCGATCCACTCGGGCTTCCTTCTTCCTTCACGCCTACGATGTCAATCATTTTTTTAAGCCATTTCAAATGAAAAACCATGAATTGTGAATTGATATTTCCGTCTCCCAAACTCAAGGTGGCGTCACGGAACTATTAGCCAGAAGGCACATCGACGACTCGACCCCCGTAGTTCTGCCTCCCTGTATATATACTGCGAGCCCGCGGTGACCGGTTGCCGAGCTACCATTCCTCCCTCCCCCTTTCCCTCCCATGGCAAGCCTTGCTCTCCCTGATAACATTGCTCAAGTTTTGGGCAAGCGCTTTTAACTTTTCTTTCGTTGGTTGGTTTCAATGACAAGCATTTGATCAACAGGCGTGCTTTTAATAGCAATCCTTCGTAGGTTTCGGATGTTCTCAGAGAGGGAGCACGGCTGAATGCCTGAGCAGTGAATGCGTATTTCTTCGGGTTTGTGTGCCAACAGCTGTATTCTTATTGGATTGGTCGTGAGTATCATCGTTTGGCTGCAGGCATTTCATGGGTAACCTTTGGTAGATTTCGGCGATCCTGTACATGTGAAGTGAACACAAACGCTTTCCACCTCAATCATTTACTGTCGTAGCTCAACAATTTTACAGGGCCTTTGTTATCGCACAGTTTTGCATTGTCGTCCTGCAAGGTGCCATGTACGCATCCGCCACCGATTCGCCCGATAATCCTTGTCTGACTAGCAAGCGAACTCAACTAGGCTCTGGGATTTAGCTTGGAATGTCTAGTATGTTCCTACTCGCCCACCCAAAAACACAAGGCTCATCGATCCTGTTTGCAGTATTGTCAGTTATGCTCTAATGGCTAACCCGAAATGTTTGTTCCTTGTTTCAAGCATTTACGACTTCTCATCCTTTTGGTAGCGGTAACATGGCAGGGTGTCGCCAACACTTTATGTCAATTGGTCCTCGTTATGATGGCAAACGTCTTCCTGGTCGCCCGGTTAGTGCTTACCTGATCTCACCGTGGATGTAACATTGATCGTCTCTACCTCATTAGCATTTATAGTTTAACACGTAGTCGCCTGCAGAGTGGGTTAGTCTTAGCGTTCTCTTCGATGGCATTTATTGTCGGCGTCGTCAACCTTTCGACGGGCTGGAAACGGGCGTACGATTACCGTTCCATGAAATGCCAACCCTTACTGATGTGTGTTACAGCAACCTGCTGCAGAAGTATACTCACACCGAACTTGCTACATCTGGTATCTGGCACGGATTACAAGCTATAGCCGAGTGCCTCATCATGTGTACGTCATTTTCGAATCGGTGTGGGGCGAGACTAATGTTCCCTTTGTGAAAGTTTTCCTCAGGCGAGCGCTACTGTCAGCACGCAGTGGTATGAAGAGATCAGACTCAATCGTGCACCATTTCGTTTGCAACGCGGTTCAAATAGGACTCTTTGCAACGCTTTGGTCACTGGCGGCATTTGGAACATACTTCTTATGGCCAAAATGGACGATTTACATGATCTTTAACATGACCTCTGGATTGATATACACTCACGTGGGTAGTCATTCGTTCCGATGAGTGTCACGTGCTCACAAGACATCCAGATGATCTTTGACGGGCTATTATCACGCACCCGACTGCGTAGCCAGTTGGCTGAACGAAGTGAACTTGAGCTGGGGTTTCCTTCACAGGTGCGGAATTCGACTTCGCTACGAGTGGGCCTCTGTATTGATTCAAATGGACCTCGGCTCCCGTCCAGTCCAACTCTCACAGTTTGCCATCACAAACCTATGAAAGAAAGCGAACATCAGCGGCGGCACATGGTGCTGTTTCTCTTGTCACGATGGCGGATTTCAGGACGGGCACGCAGATCACGGAAGAACTATTTGGCAACGAGAAGGATGCCAACTCGGAATTTGAAGGTGAACCCTCCAAGAGGCCAGGCGCTCGCGATGACCTCTCCGTGTGACTGAGCGAATGTGAATGAGCCGGGCGGGGATGGCGATATGGGGATATGATCGCATTGTATACTTGCATTATACATACTCATAGGATTTTGATACACACGACGGGGTTTTTATTAGCTTTGGTACATATAGAGGTCATTATTCCTCATGTTCTGTCGTATCTTTTGTAGTCGATGCAAGGAATTCCCATGCTCTCACATGGTGGTAGAAGATTAGTACCCCCCAACGGTGGATGTATACAACAGCGTTATCCACTTGAGAGTGAGGGAGAAATTGATGATTGATGTCGAAAAGAACTTTAAGAGCACTGGGCCGTATGCACCAACGCTACTGATGTCGTCGGACCTCCGATTGTCAAGATTTTGTGGCGATTAATAGGTGCCATCCGTGATAATACAGTAGCCAAAATGCCAGTGCTCCTGAACATGATATTTGAAGTGTTCATATGGAGACGACGAGAAAGTTGGGTTGTTTCTACGTCGTGCAGGGTCTTTCGAGGTGATACCACGAAATAGAACTCGAAGGACGAGAACAGGGTCAGCAGTGGAAACCCTGGCTCGCTGGGCCTCCGCCCCACTGTTGAAAGGCATGGAAAACACCACCGAATGTAGCCTGAGTTCCCTAAATACTATGTGACATGGGAACAGAAACACTGGAAATGCATGCCAGAAAAGAAACAGGCCCGGGAGCTAACCGCCATATTTCTCACCTCGAAAACTTGATATTCAGGAAAAGATGCTTTCCTACCCTACTCTACTCGATACTCTGATGTTGCCAGAAGGATGCCGAATTTGCCTCATGCCTGGTTTCGCGTTTGCCACGGCACCGGCCTATCACGTGTGGCCAACTTGAAGGTGTCAGTGCCTGACCCACCTTAGAATGCTGTGCGCCAAACTATGATTTCTTTAAAGGTCCTTCAGACATGAAAAAATCCATATTCCTCCCCCATCCACAAAGGGGGTCCAGTGGTGGGAATGGCCTGTCTCTTTGCGGAGGGTATTTTAGCTTCTGTCCTCGGTTTCTTGTAACTGTCAAGATTCAAGATTCCTTCTACTCATCCGGTGGAACCTCTGAATCTGAGACTTGACCTGAGACACTAGTTTGCTCATTCTCAGGGAAACATAGCCCATGTGGCACAAATTTGACTGCATACAGGCAAAGTCAACCGATTCGAGGGATATTGTCTTGATTGCACGGCCTGGGTTGGTTGATGGGTTAACACCTGTCGCAGCTTAACTGTCGCCACCGTACAGTCTAAGTCACTACTCTCCATTCCCAACGTGGGGGTCTACATTTTGAGTGCCTGGCCAATTGACTAAAATCTAGGAGGGAAAGTGGGGGGGAAATGCCGATTTTGGGCGCTTGTGAAATTGAATTTAGTTTTAGTAGTTAGATGCAAAATGGACTTAAATTACAGATTGTGAGCGTTTGGCTAGAGAATGCAATTGCCAGAAAACGACTTAACGTGCGTCAGGCTGCCTTTGCGATAATGCCGATAAGTGCAAGTCTCACAATCCCAAGTTATATTCTTGCATCCCTCACTGCCCAGGACTCTTAAAAAGATTCTTTTATGATGTTTTCATGCTTGAACAGTGATTCTAAACACGAGAGAACGGTTATTTCAGATTTTGTTTCGATTTGGGTTAAAAAGTAGGCACTAAAATAAATAAAAAAAGTAGTGAATGGGGTATATTCTACATTCCAATGTGATCCAAATGTACTTTGTATCAAGCCAAATGGTCGTGTTTTGAGGGAGGAGAGGCCCGAGCAAATTCCTGGCAGGTGAGAGGTCGGAAAGTGCGGCTTTGCACTATCGTACACTGCAGTGGCGCAGACTTTTATTCTGTCTTCTAGCAATCAGGTGATGGAATGACCTTAATTCACGGGTGGGATTTCCGTCCCAAATTTACAGCATACAACAAACCAAACAAGAGAATATGTACCATAGCTGGTATTCTTCCCTGTAGACCGAAAAACATGATAACATGATTACATCGTGTTATAGGGGATGATGAAACTAAGCAGCCCCCGTGGGAGCTCCTGTCAATTTGAGGAGGAGCATCTCAATGCCAGTGAGTCGGCCAGCAAGGATATCTAATATCTTGGTTTGCATCTCGTCAAGGCGGCCTTCGATCAACGTCAATCGTTGGTCTGTTAGGGAGACATTATCATCATTTTCCTTCTCCGGTGCCAGGCAGCGAATGAGATTATGGTCATTTGTGTGCTTCCCGGAACTCACTACGAGGTCCCGGATATCCTCTCCATCGCATACATCACAAATGAAGAGGTTATCTAAATGCGCAGGATAGGTGGTCAGAAATTAGCAAAGGAACGTCGTCGTCGTCCTTGAGACCGACCTTCGCAGAAGATGCAATACCAGATTGGGAAGGAGAGACCACCTTTGCACTGGCCGCATGTGGGAGGACCCTGATCTTGTGCTACGTCAGGGGTAGTCTTATCCTTCGTTTCGGATCCGCCTTCGGTACAAATGTCGTCGGGTTGGTCACTCTGAACAGCGGTTTCTGTCGAGATCGGCCCGAAACTTGATGGTTTCCTGCCATGAGGTTCAGCCCCATGGAGATGCGGGGAGGATTCTGCAATCATCATGAGGAACTCTCGCGCGCGCTCGAATGCCTCGCATGCCCTTCTATATACCCAACCGTAATTGCGTAGTGACACATAAGTGCGAAATTTAACGAGTCTGTGGGTTTGGTTCATGTGGACTCTCGAGGCCTTTGCACTGTGGTATACGCGCAACAATGCATCGCGGCATGGCGCAAAGATCCACGGTAAAGGCGACTCCCTGGTCCTTGGCGGCACAATCTAGACAGAGGAGACGAGGGCCGTTGATGACACCATTGCATGAAGACCAGGTGCAACTACGATCCAAGTTAGCTCTCGAGTACCTCACTTGCAGCATTCCGGACTCACTAATGAACACGTGCATTTGCTCTTATGTATCGGGCGTTGGATTCGTAGAAACAACAATCGGCTGGTGTCAGCCTCTGCGTAGATGCAAGGAACGCCCGCTCCTCGTCGCTGAGATCGGTCCAAAGTAAGATATTCGAAGTAATAGCAGGATTGTGCTCTTGCGATCATCTTGACGCTGGGAAAAGTATGACCATGACCAGTGGTCGCGACGTATGTCGTTTCGTACGGCTGTGGTCGCAAATCCCCACAAAGCGTGGGGCTTATTTGTCTGACAGCTCCCTGATATTTGGATATACGGTGAGGTAATGAGATGGAATCCGCCGGAATTCCGTCATCCACTTGGCTCCTCCTAGGTCGGCAGAATAGCCCCATGCGCCAGTCAAGGAATTGCGTTCTGGGTCAAAGCGGCCGTTGACAAAAATAGGTCCATGATATCCTGTGTCATGGAATGACATCTTGAAGGTGACTCGCATGATACCGTTTTCGCCCTTAGACCAAATCCCAGTGATCGAAGAGCGTCCTTTAAGTGACCAGGATTCGGCCTTGATGTCTCTCTCCACTTCCAGGTACCAGAACCAACGTTATCATTGAGGGCACCCACATGACACAGACCCCTTCGTCATCGTAAAGATAGCCATCCCAGTGCCCCAAACTGCAGCGTATTCGGAGATTAGAAAGTATGGTTCATGCAAATGAAATGGGGGCCGTACATATCTTTCAATGGTGGCTCAACATCACGGTGATCTGGAATATCGTCCATTGAATGTCCGCCGTACACCAAGTCATCAAGGGTCTTTATATTCCCAGTTCAAAACATCCCCCGGCTGGATATTTCTGTCTTCATTGTCCTCGTTGTACGGTATGACTTCGGGGTCAATACTCCGGATGTAGTCCACGGTCCACAGCTTGAGAGCGTCTGATATACCGACATACTTGAACTGTAAGACAAACATATTAGAAGGTAGAACCGTCCGAATGACGGGAAATGACTCACAATCCCGAAAGCAAAGTTCTCAAACTGCTTTTCTGGATCGAGTCTCTCCTGAGAAAAGTTGGTTGAGTAGTTTGGTCAAGTTAACATGGCAAGTTGAAGATGACGAGGAAACTGACACACCGAAGACATCCTCTTTCCGGTATAGGATAGCCAAATAAATGTAAAGTAAACTATCCACTGCCTCTTTAGAATCACGTTCATCTAATTTCTTGGTCCGCATAATTCGCATTATCTCATAGTGACGTTTCATAAGCAAGTATAAGAGTGGGAATACGGTCTACGATTGATTGAATACCGAGATGAGTCATGGATGGTGTAGATCGCGTTGCCAGTTCTGACCTTTTCGATGCAGCCTCCTCCTGCGATCAGCGCAAGGGTGTCGGTTCCGTCAATAACGTAGTTTACTGCTCGCGGATTCTTTCCTAACCGGGCCTCCTCCGCTTCGAGGTGAAATTTGAAATTTCCCGGGTCAGTCATGCTAGAATCAAGGGAGAGTACGGAAGCCGTGAGGGTATAAACCAATTGCCAAACGCCCTCACAGTACACATCAGCGGTCCTTCGATTGGGAGGGAGCACCGTAGCACGCACGCCCTCCATCCTAGCAAACGAGGTTTCAATCTTCCGTGCATAATCGATGATCGACCACTTGAACCCTGCAACGGTTGAGTAGGGTGTCTACAGGGGGAAATGTTTGGCTCACCAACAGCCCAGAAAGCCAGCCAATGAGGCAAGCTGGAACTCATGGGACAGATCGATTCGAAATGATAAGATACTAACCTCCACCCGTCTGGCCGAGAACTTGCGAACGTATTCACCTCGGCGATAGTGATGAATCCGGATGCGTCATCGTCGAATGCCTCCAAAATGGGTCGCACCCACATAACGTCAATGTATTTGATGGCCCATGCATCAGGGTTGGATGAGGTAATTGAATCGGGGCCAGGATTGTCCATGCATTCCGTTTCCGAGAGCTTCCCAAGGTAGTAGTCTCGAAGGGCTAGAACAAAGTGCCGAGCTTTCACATGCCCTCGCCAGCCCTATATAGGCCGTCAGTTTCGTGCATTCGACGGAGGGGCATGACATTATATCTACCATTTCTACCCAAATCTCGTGGATCGACTACAGGGAATGTCAGTTGGTTACAGGCCGAACACGGGGACCCGGTCGCGGATACGTTGATGGGCGCTACCTCGCACTTCTCGAATGACACGATCATTCTCCCGCTGAACAACGAGGGTGAGTTTGTCGATGATCTGATTCTTCTGCGCTTCGAACTTGCGGGTGAACACCGTCCAGTTTTTCTCCACAGCAGCATTGGGGTCCTCGAGGATGTCTTTTCTAAGGCTATCAACTGCCAGATCAACATCGCCTAGCTTAGGTCCCTTGCTCACGACTTTCTCTAGATCGAGAAACGCCCTTTCATTTCCCCGGAGGGCCTTCACACCGCCCTTCTCTTCCACAAGCTCCGAAAGCCGTCTTTGCTCGGGGCTGACCAGCTGCTGGAACAGCGCTTTCATTTCGTTCATCCTGTGGCCTATGATCAGTGCGTAGTTGGGACAAAAGTATAGATAATCTGAACTGTTCGCTGAGTTCCCTCGTTGTATCTTCGATGACATCAAGTTTCGCATTAGCTTTATCAACGCCTTGACTTGTGCGTATAGTCAACTCGAACTGAAATTCTTGACGACGCCGAGTGAAGAGTTTGGCGAAGTCGAACAACTTCTCATCCCAGACCGAACTCAGCATCACCTTCGCCAGGGGCCTCTTCTTCATGTACGCGTCGCACACATTCGAACACACTTTGATGTCATCTGCTGTGAGTTCAACGAGTGACTTCAAGCGATCGATTTTCATGCCATCGAACGCAGTGACACCGTCGTCATTCTTCATATTGTTGAGGCTGTGAGATGTGAGCGAGCTGCATTGGATAGAAGGGAACACATAAAGAAGCAAAACCCCCACCATATCCTTCATTCCAACGTACAGTGAGATGACCTTCTTATCGTTGTCGCGACGTTTTTGCTGGAGGGTATAGGCCGTCTTGAACGCCAGGACAACGACTATTTCCCCGGTTACTCCATATATGCATATAATAGGACGGACACACCTCCGATGAATGGGTGCAAGGCCTTCAGTTCATCCAGGGCATTCACGAGCACCGGGATACCCTCGGAGAAGGTATCGATTTTATCCTTCATGACCTTGCCGAAGTCGGTTTGCTCGGCAGCTGTGACGGTTGCCTTGATGACGGGCATGAACGGCGCAGAATTACTTTGCGTCATAGAAACTGCGTCACCTAGATGCCAGAATCAGCTGTCATACATTAGAAAATAATTACAAGCGCTGAAGACACACCAACGGCATCAAGCACCCGACTCGTGTTGGTACCCTTTGGGCCGTCCTTGACTATGTTCCATACTTCGGCGAGCTAGTCGGGCATGGACACGGGAATTGTATTCACTCCGCCATTAGTTGTAGGTCTGTCAGCCTTAGGGCTTAAGGGGGATGAAGATGACGGCTGGGATGAACTAGAAGGATCAGTGGTTGGTTGGCTCTTTGTCGTCCAACGCATTTCGCTGGCCTACCACAGTTGGAATGTTGTTCAAGTCGTGAGAAAGGCTGCTCCCATCATCAGTAGGGGCAGAAAGTGCAATAAACAAACGAAAGTGAACAGGGTAACACCAACTGCTGTCGGAAAGGAAGTCCGGTTGTACCTGAAACGATGGGTGATAAGATTATTAAGATAAACATAATACAGTAGAGGATTTCGTGAGCTCGTGCAAACAACGGTTGAAATTGACCCGTGATGCGGTGCGGACTTTGAAACCGACTCTGGCTCTCGGCTCTCGGACCGACCGTGACCTCAGGTGCCTACGGTCAACTACTTACAATAAGCGATCCAATATTCTCCCTCGCTAAATCTCAAATCCTTTCCGGGTTCTTCTCTCATCCTTGTTACAAGGTTATTTCCTTGCTTCAGCTATGCGGAGTCACCTAGCTGAAGACTTCTGAGTATCTTCGTTTCTTCTTATCAGCCTTTCGGGATGGGAAATCGATGCATGGTGCGGACTCCCTCGATCGTTTCCCGTCCGTATCATGGGAATCTTTTTCCAAGTCCCTGAGGCCATCTTACCCTAGACAGACAGATTCGAGATGCATGGCACAAAGGACACATGCGCCCATTCTTCCGTATCAATTGATCATGACCAGAGGCACATCTACATATCCTTGCTACTTTTTTCTCTGTTGTCTCGGAGCCTGTCTTTCAGCGTTACTATCTGACCATCGTCCTTTCCGACAACGACACCATGATTATCCAAACTTTGAGAATCATACCACTGGTTTCTGCTTCCTCCCTAGTGTCCATTCAGATTGACGCTGTACCTACGTGGATCACCTTGACCTGTCGAGACCCTGGTGGTATTCCATCTTCGCAAGGTACCTTCTCTAACGGTGAATGCTGATATCCGACGCCCTGTAGTCGGTGGAAGGGCAGCGTCTGCTGTGACAATGGGTGGCTATCCTAGCGTCATATAGATGCGTTTCGTCGTCCCATCTAACCTATCCAGTGCCCACGATCTCTGTGTTTTACCTCATCTCTCCTATCCAAATTTGGTTCTGAGGGATAGCGTGACATGAATATCCGTTTATCCGTTGCCCGTGGAGGAGGTTCAACATCGTCGGTGCAGAGTGGTTTGATACCCAGGGTTCCCGTTCATCTGAGATCATCAAGTTTTGCATTTGGTCATTCAGCATGATCTGCTGCGCGCTCTCGCCAATGACTCCTTGTCATGAATTGGCTGTCATTCGCTGTTGATGCAGTGACTTTGTGTCGAGTCGCATATGGCATACGACACAGTGGGAGTGCCTTGACTTCTGACGGACCCATTACACTATAGATTTTTCCATGAAACGTCTTCAGGAGATTGTGGCGACATGGGCGGCCTCTGGGAAGCACAACCGCCACTGCCAAGAACCGATCCACGGACGTTGTACAGTGGCGCCGGACAATGAACCGTGTGATCGGACGAGGTTGGAGTACAATGGCCAGAACCTTGTGGCTATACTATGTGGGAATTTTATGCCTCTTCATGGTCGACTAACTTGTAGGTTTTCCCAATCCCAGCTTGTTGGACAAATAACGTTCACATACGCCGCGAACACCAGCATCACGGTTTATCGCAAAATTCGATGTCTTTACCCCGTTGTGGCGATTGATTACGCCTTCTGCAAAGAGCGCGACTGTTTCCTTTACCCAACTCCTATCACGCAATTAACCACCTCAAAAGTATAGAGGCCCTCCAAAACCTAGTATCTTCTCCTCGGCGGAGTTGGTCTTTTGGTGTTTACTTCTTCGGACCTCAGTGATAATCAGGTGATAGTGGCAAATAACACCGATTTACTGCCACTCACATCAGGCCACTGCCTAGAGCATGTGTGTATGCTGCGTATCATCCTCGGTGCTTCTTCCTGTCAAGATGTAGTCATGATGAGAGGCTAACTGTGCCTCCTGCCAGTGCTCACTTGATCGCATCTCATCGTCGTGACGTCCTGTCACACAGGTCATTTTCTTGTCACAGGATGAGTAACTATGGCTTTCCGACATGCTTATACTTATATGAGTCCCCTTCACTTGGCACTGGGGGTTACTTCACGGCCTCCTCACGCAAAGAATCCGAACTGTTGACATGAATGAGTTTGAAGTCACCGCTTCCAAGGACTTTCGTAAGACTGTCCCCTGGGTTTCTCCAAGATCAATCTCACCATTTTTTCAGTGACTGTAGTCAAAGTGCTGCATTTCATTGACGGAGTCAAATTGTATGTAGGGCGTTCTTATGATGCGAGTCCTTCTCACACCCAGCGTTATCCGCCTAGCTTGTACTTCCTCTCCAACTTGGACTTTGACTGGGGGCTCGTCCACCGCAAGTCCTCGTTGAAATGGCCTACCCTAGTATGTGACGGCGTCGAGAGATGATTCAGGATCCATACCTGCATAGTTGCATGCTGACGCCTGCGATTAGGTGTATTTGGCGAGCCGTTTTACTAGCATCGCATGTGTTGTGTCGTTCCTGGTGGGCCTTAATGCCTCATCCCAAATTAATTGTCAGGCGCGTCGATTCGTTGATTATGCCCCATCAGGTTTGCTGAATGCTTACTTTCTTGTTTGTCAGGTTTGGGTCTTGACGTCTGTCGTCAGTTTTCATGCTGGAACAGTCCTTGCGCGCCCAGAGACTTCTGACGATCACGCAGGCATTCCCTCTCCTCGAATTGGAGCTCTCCCTATTGCTCATTGTTATCCGCGTGTAAGCTCTGCGTTTGCCCTTTGCTTATTTTTAACTTATAGTTTTGTATCAAGGATCGCTATATGGAAGCGTTCCAACCCCATCATCTACCTTACAGCGATGATACTCACAGTGCATTCGGGCGCATCCCTCCATCGTTCGTCATTCAGCTTTCATCACCGACTGGGTGCTGAAACGAGACTTCTCTGCCATGTAGTACTGACTGAAGTACGTGTGCTATGCCTGTACCCTTCGGGAAAATAGTTAAGCGGCTTATGCCATCTAATCAATTTTTTTTTTAGGTCCGGTCGTTCTGGGATTCTGACCCAGAGTACAAGGGTTGCGTGGTGCACGCCCCTCAAATACATCTTCTTTCGATGTCCATCGCCACCATAACCGCCTATGCACTCCTTCTCACTGCAATGCTCGTTGGGCTTCTACTCCAACGACAAACGCGTTCATTCGGAGTTTGGAACATGCTCTGTCAACAAGTGCGGTATCTGTGGGAGACAAATAATCGAAGACTGACCAGCGTGCAAAATTGTCTAGGGGTTGGTATGGTTTGCATTGGCGGTGGTGTCAGAAGTTCCTACTCTGGTAAGTGTAGTATTAACTGAAATCATTTGCCATTGCTGACCTGTTTAAGGTTCTTGTCCTGTTGGACCTCCGTCGTAAGTGGTTGTGTCTAAGTTTCTCTGCTCCGCTGAACTTAACAACATGTATATGCGGGATGTGAAGCATCAATAAACTTTGTGCGCAGTATTTTTCACTTAAAGTCACATAAGCGGCATCTAAACTTTTTATTAGATGCTTCAAGTACCAAGAGGTGAGTCATTGAGTGATCTGGTGTTTCGTTCTTACAGTTGTCAATTTGTGTCAGTGGTGATTGCGTGAGTGATTTCATAGTCGTCATTTTTTTTTCCAGCTGAACTGCCACCTGACAGATCTATCGGCACCACCATGATGTTCCGGATGCTCCACAACTACCCTGGACAACGGTACGTTCGCAATAAAGCTTCTGCAGCTATGGTGTCAAGTAAATGCGCTTTCAGGGAGGCAGGAATTCCTATCAATATTGTACGGTACAGACCCGATTCAAGCACGAGCTCAGCGTCTTTGTCGCTACCGGCCAATCACGTCAAGGTTTCTGTACATACTACAACGGCCGGATTTTTCTGAGGAAAGCACCCAAATGGGGGGCCTTTAAGGTGTTGGAATGACCCGGACACATATGTTAGTTTGCCCGTTGTTTCGTGGAGATGTCGCCTATTATTGGAAAATGTGTTTTCTGTTTGTTGAGGGGCTATACCGATCTCATTATCATATACTGGGTGATGCGGATGCGGATTCATTCAAGTCCGCGCGCGAGCCTTGGGGGCCTTTCACGTGAGGTGATTATATAATCTCGCTTCTTTTTTTTTTTCGTCTGTTATTGTGCGCCTCACATGCTGTCTGCGTGATATCCGTACATGTGGCACAACAATTCCGCTTTCTACCTCCATGGCATAGCCTTGTGGCCATCGTTGCATAAAGTGTACTGCGGTTAGATTGGCGAGCGCGGCGTTGACGCACCAGGTGACTTTTGGGCTGAGATGGGAACTCCTCCGTATTGGAGTGTGATGCGTGTTTGGCGTTCGCTTTGGCTACCCGTTTAGTCGCACGAGTTTGTTTGATCGTTATGGGGGGGATTTTGTGCCCGTTAACCTGCGCGGTTCACTTGTCCGTTTTCCCGCTCCAGGTCGCGTACTGGTAGTTTGCCAGCGGCCCCCCTTGCGTCCTGTAGACAGGAACATTGGCGCAGAAACCTGAAGTACCATTTTTTGTGCATTGTCGCAGGAAAGCATTCACTATGAATGCAACAGCTACTGAATCTCAGTAGGCAAAACACCTGAAATTCAGGGTTTTATCACTTGAAACTAAGGTGTTTCCACACCATTCAGTACTTTGATCATG
>Ga0307512_10004886_pt1 | contig 14346 bp, 17 predicted proteins | sample 14_EM_MG_FD_200267 | JGI IMG/M metagenome (GOLD analysis project Ga0307512, IMG submission 200267) | Populus trichocarpa ectomycorrhiza microbial communities from riparian zone in the Pacific Northwest, United States - 14_EM | ecosystem: Host-associated > Plants > Roots > Unclassified | place... | reverse complement strand
GAACGCCATGAGGTCGTCTAAGCCACTTTGTGCTGGCTAGTGCATACGCCTGTCCACGGCTGATTTTCTGTCTGGTTCCAACGCGTTCTGTTCATTGGGACGATCGGAGACAATCCATTTCCACGTAGAAGCAGTCCATACCAATGCCATGTTGAATCGAATATTCCTCACTTGCGAGGGTATAGTCCTCTTCCAAGCCCGGTCGTCACGTCATGCGACGGAAGGGTTGTCACATCAGTTTCCTTCGGAGTGGTGGTCCATCGATCCTTTTCAGCAACTATAATCAGGAGTGAACCGGAAGGGAAGTTCATCGCGAACTCACACTCCGTATCTGCTCCATGAGCGGAAATGGACGTCAAGGGTCCAAGATTACGCCGATTTCATGCTCGCCCGTGAAATCGAGGTATCTGAGAGCCCCTTCCTCCGCAGATGAACGTAAAGTCACCAAGTCCTTTCGCAGTAAAATGAGCTTCTAAACTACCAACAAAGCTCATTCCCATCTTACTGCTCCACTTCTTCTCCACTTCCACCTTCAGTTGGACAAGGGTTATCACTATGTCCGCATTCACTACGCTGACGATGAATGGAATCTATCCCTGAGTGAGACCCTCGCGTAGGGAGGGTCTCAAGTTCTCTCAGATAAACCATGCCTTTGCGGCCTTGGCAAACCATCCGCTCGTTCATTCCGAGTGCTCCTCTGCGAGAAGCCTTCGAAGTATGGCGACCTGAGTGCTGATGCCTTGCTGGTGGATTTTCTCCACCACTACGGGAAGTTGGGTGATTTTCACGATTTCGCGCCAAGCTTGAAAGTCGCCGAGAGACCACTGATGAATGGCACCGGGAGTGTTTGAGGCGTATTACTGGGATGGAAGTTGTTACCCCTCCTACCTGCGTGCACGGGGTTGTAGAATCAGTGTAAGTTGTTCGAGATATTCCTACAGAGCATCCCTGGTCCCAAAGTTCAATACATCGACCGCTCTGACGAGACTGAGATGTTCCCTAAAATCTTTGGAATGCCACTAACAAGTGGATCGAGACCTCCAGTTGATATTTCCCTATACATCTCCTCAATGTCGAGGATGGAGCCAAACGTCACAAACCCTAGCGAGAGATCGATCCATCGTGGTGATTGATTATCTTTGTACCAAGTTTTTTGAACAGGCCGAGGCATGTTTCGCTGTCACGGTGGTGAGCCGTACATACGATATAACCATCTTTCACGATAACAGCCCCGAGACCTTTACCAAACTCGTACTTTCCGCGTTCAGTGGGGATCGTGGAAAAGTGGCCCTGGGACAGATTTCCTTGACGTGAGTGAACGCGACAATGCCATCCCACTTGACAGCCTCCCTCTCTCTTTTTCCTAGACCGGGTTTTTTGGCACGTAGTGATCGACACAACGATAAGAAACGACATGAACCTCAAAGAACAAGAACAGCCATGCCCCTCATACGGTTATGAATGTTGACTGTGTCATTATCAGATAAGATTAAGTGATGTCTCAAGAACCTACCCAATCCTGGTATTATCCGAGCCCCTTTCGCGTCATAAACCTCGACAGCTCGCGATTTTGGCACGATTTCGCGAGGGATGTACCCGGCAGCCTTAATGATCCCATCGTCCCCTGATACGACGACCGTGCCGTTTCTCTCACCCGCCTATATGGTCGCGTTTCGCATTAACGTAGGCTCGGTACCAGGCTGGGGTCTTCCTAAAACCAGCCTGCCGGGACTTCAAAGCTGCCCATGCCTGAAAGACACCCTCCTGATGTGCCAGAAGTGAATTCGGAGTTTAATGGAAAATTCTCCAGATGGACCATCAGGCCTAGTGAAATGCAGGCGAGCAACACACTGAAGAGCCCACTCCTGGTCTTCCTAAGTATCACCATAGCGGTTGGACGGGAACAAAAGCGGCGCGATCGACCGCGGTTTTCTCCACAACCACATCCGACCGACCATCCGAGACCAGCCCTAAACTGTTTCCGAATCCGTTGATGGCCACTCCCTCCTCCTTAACCTCCGACATTCAACGCTCAATACAACAAGCCGTTAACAATGCACAAATCGCCCTGAACAACCCAGGCGGAGCCGTTAAGGTCAAGCAGAGGAAACGCAAACGGAGTGGCAAGGACTCTCTGGACCAATCTACGCCTGCGGACGGCGAAGTGGCGGGAAGGAAAAAATCCAAGAGAAAGAAATCCTCTCCCCAGGATGGTTCTGGTTCTGTCTCCCAGGGAACGCCGAATGGAGGGTCCTCCGCCACATCCGAGCCGCCACAGCCCGCAGAAAACATCGCGAAAAAGAAGAAGAAGGGCAAGGGGCGCGATATAGAAATTCCTATAGATCCAGCCTTGACTGCGAATAGCGAAGGACCTGCTGATCCTCAAATAGTCGCTTTCCTTCACACTTTGGCCACCGCTGCCGACCCCTCCAATTCCCAGCTGACGTCCACCCAGGTTCCAGTGGATCAGCAGCTCATCCATCCTCCATTTGACCCCAACACTCAGATGATGTTCCCAAACCATTTCATGCCAATGGCGCCTGGTTTTCCATATCCCATGCAGCCCAACTTTGTTGATCCTGTGGGTCTGGTCAGCAGTGCACCCGGTCGGCTTTCACTCCCGGAACTGGCCTCCCACGCGAACGAGGAGATCATCCGGATGCTGCAGGGTGTAGACCTAACCAAGCTACAAGATGTTCTGCAGGTACTGGGGGATGCTGCTGCTGTCGAGCAACCCCCGGATATGCTACATGTCCCCCCTGAATTTCAGGGGATGCCGCCACCTCCAACCCTCCCTCCAATGAAACAGAACCCCGTCCCATCTCATACAATCCTTGGCCAACCCTCCAAGGACAACAAGCCACCGCCACCTCCTGACTGGCAACAGTTCGCGAATCCAGTGCATGCGGAACTTCTTGCTACGAAGTGGATGAACACCACTAAACTGAAGGAAATGGCTCAAACTGAAGGTCTGCCCGTTTTTGGATCTGTTTATGCATTTATGCTAATGGGTGTCCAAGGGCTCGTCTACCGGCAAGGGAAATTCTCCGAGATAGAAGAGTCCCAGCTCCGAAACGCTATCGAGAATTATAGAATAGTGAGTAGCTCTAGCCCCCGACGTCCTAATCGCTGAGACCAGTCATCAGAGGAATGGGTTGACGCCAGAACAACTAAACGAGGTCATCTTCGCCAAAGAAAAAACGAAGGACAAGGAGTTTTGGCAAGAAATCAGTGCGTCGTCCCGGGCGCGCACGTCTGTTTCTCTTACATGGAGGTGCAGCTACCGCGATACCCCTTCGACCGATTATCTCCGTCTATCACCACGTCAAGCGGGTGTACCATCCTCTTCGCGGACAAGGGAAATGGACTAGCGAACAGGATACCCTGCTAGAACAGTAAACCGCCATCCCTGGCCCTTTGTTGTTCATTGACGATAACTTCCTTCACATCAGGACCGTTAGCGAGCTGGGGCAACAGTGGGAAAAAGTTAGTGTTCGTGTCGGACGAACAGCTGCTGATTGTCGTGACCGATATCGCAATCACATTCAAGGTAGAGAGCAGCGCAACACAGGTATAATTGCTCCAGATCCTCCAAATCTCCTCGGTGCTAACAATCACTAGGCCCATGGTCACAAGAGGAAGAAGGTCAATTAACGGCAATCGTCAAGGAAATGACGGAGAGACAAGGTAAAGATGTAGACAACGACATTTTCTGGGGGGTTGTCAGCCAGAAGATGGGTGGGAAACGTGGAAGGCAGCAGTGCCGAAATAAGTGGTTGGCCCGTTTGCTTCCCTCCCCGACCAGGTTGAGGCTAATGCGATGTCTAGGACGGATTGTTTGAGTAACACTCTCAAGAATGAAGGCGAGAAGCCGAGGTGGACTGCTCAAGATGCATACATCCTAATCCACAAGTCGGTGCCCCCCCGAACCACCGGTTTTCACTCACGCTCATGTATCGTTTCTCAGGGTTGACTCCCTAGACATTCGTCACGACTCAGAAATCGATTGGAAAACCTTCCCGGACCCAGACTGGAACCTCTGGAGTCCTCACCTCCTCCAACGTCGTTGGATGACCATGAAAAGGGGTATCAAGGGCCACGAGAACATGACCCATGCTGGTGCGTTCTTTCTACTTTCGCTCGAACTCCACGAACTAACTTGGGTGTGGACCACTGCTAGAAATTCTGGATGTTTTGAGGGAGAAGAAGGCGAGCCAGCTCCCTACGTATTCGTTCCATTCTCCCAAGAAAAAGTACAAGAGCGATGATATCATCGAAGATGAAGAAGAGGATGAACCAGCTCAAGCAGGCCCTAGTTCGTCCCATGTAGAATAGGAACCCAGACGACACGGGGGCAGGTTTTAAACTCGTCATCGGACGCTCTGGAAGGGCACTTCGCACTTTGGTTTGATAGTCTTGTAATGAGTATCTACCAACGCTCAGGTAGCTAACTTAGAGCATAACTTTATCCTCCCGATGGCCCAGCCAAGTGCAGAAAAGTATCAAAATAGATCAACCAATCCCCTCTGCGGCGAAACGACGGCGGCAACCTTGCCCGAGAGGTCGAACATGCTTCCACCCTCAAATGCAACGAGATCGGCATCTTCAGTGTCATGCTTAATGCCAAGAATTTTGTCGAGGTTAGTAGACGCGAGAGCGTAGGCCTGACGTTTGTTCACACGACCACTCGACTCCAAACCGGCCTAGGTATACGACCGCGTACATAAGTCATCGATGAGTCGCAGTGTGAGAAGCGGACGCACCCATGTGAGATCGAAGCGAGCGTTTCTAGCGAGACCAGAGGTAGTAACACCGATTCCAACGAGTACGCCGGAGCCTTGTAACCTTGTGATGGCAGTCTCGGACGAGATTGGAGGTCCAGGCAAGCTACTGACGTCAGAAGTGGAAAATGTACAAAGAGGGAAGGACACGAACATTCTACGGCTGTCCCAGGTAGCGGGAAATGACCTGGGAGAGGTAAGGATAACCCCGACATTCGCCTTGGCTAGACCGACCTATTAGTCCGTAGCAAGAACACACTTTGAAGAGACATTACCGATATCCTCAGCAAGGAGGTGAGCCTCGGACGCTCCACTGAACACCAGCCTGATCGTGGAGTTCTTGGCGTGTTCGGTCTCCACTTTGAGTTTCAAGAGAGTCGCCATGATATCCGCGCTATCCACATTCACAACAAGAGGTATCTCGCCCTAGAGGGAGGGGGGAAATAACCATGCGTTACTACCGATGACCCAGGTACCTCAGAAGCCGAACTCACGTTGGTGACCTTCCCGAACCAGTACCCAGTGGCACTATCGTTGGTCACTCCTTTGTGCGAGCCAAGCAACAGCTTTCGCAAAATGTTAATCTGGGTGCTGGTGCTGAGGTATACTGATCCCCATGGGTTACGTTCAACGGTAACATGCAACGCCGCGACATCCTGGATGATAGCACCCTTTTCCAGAGCGTGGTGGGCTCCAGTACGGATCACAGCCGACAGGCCACCAATCAAGCCGGAATATGAGGCCAGAGAAGCAACGGCATAGGTGACCCCGGCTTCATACGCGGACCTGATCGTGAAAAGTTCAGATCCGATGAACGCGTTCCGCATCTTCACACTTACAAAGCGCTCCTAGTCTGGAACAACAAAGCGTCCGAAGCCCTCTCCACTCCGCCGATATCCCCAACAATCCTGGGCACATCCTGAATCAATGCATCGTATGGTTTGCCAGGTCCAGTCGACGCCTCCTGTTCAATTTCCTGCAACCCCAAAGCAGAACCAAACGAAGTGAGACCAGGCGAGATAGCTCCTCCGCGCAAGTTCGTGTGCTTCAAACCCGAGCTCATGAACCCAGCACAAGAGTCCGAAGGCCCCACACAGGTGACTTTACCCGAATCTACAACGACGACCTGGTTCTTCGGGTCGAACTCCTTGAATCCTGCATTGAGCTGTTGAACGATTCCATACTCCGGATGCCTGACCCAAAATTCCGATACGTTCGTAAACACGACCGTCTCGTGAATTTGGGTACCTCCGAGCGGGGGAAGTCCCTCCCACTCGATAGCCCTCCGACGTTCTTTGTCCCAGTCTGGGACTTCAGGTACTTCTTGCCAACCAGGATCCTCCTTTCCTTTTCCAACCGGGACCTTATACTCAGAACCACCCTTTTCGACCGCAACAGGAACTTCAAGAACGCCGTCGATCCAAACGTTGATGGGGGTAGCCCCCAACTGCAGTGGGTGAGTATCCCAAAGAACGACATCCGCATCACTGCCCCCACGAAGATAGCCGACACGATGTGAGAGACCAGCTGCGGCCGCAGGAGTCGTAGTGACGGAAGCAAGGGCCAAGTTCGCGGGGAGTCCATAGTAATGAGCTTGTTGAGCCTCGAACAGCAAGTAGCGGGAGTTAAGATTAGGGTGGTCGGACTAGGGGGTGGACATCAGGTACGAGCTAATGGTCGAATTCCATATAAAAAAATCTTCACCTTCATGACCACAGGGATACCATTATCCGCCAACACCCTTGCGGCAAATGATGAACCGCGATATGCCTCCCGTTTAAATCTACCCTGATATAAGAAACTCCTAAAACTGGCAGAGATTTACTGTGACGAACCCTCCATGCACGGCAAAGATAGCGATGGTTGGTGTTCCACCGTATCTACACATGTCAAGAGTTCCTTAGCGACGAACACCATACCATCTAAATTGTGCACCAACGTTTTCTTTAACACTTCAGGGACGAGATAAGCCTCGTGAGCGTGGTGGAAAGACGCAATATTGAACTTGAACTCATTGGTGATCTTCATAAAAGCGTCAGTACATCCACTGTGGCCATCGTTAAACCACCAACTCACGCGAACGAGATCGTCGAGATCGACTGGTGACATTTGAGTTGATCATTATTACTGCATCATGCACGTCGAGAAACACCTTACCAGCCTCGTAACAGTGATTCGAGATCTGGTCGAGATCAGAAGGCGCTCAATCACCATCAGGATGTTCGACGAACCTTGACACGTCCGCGCAATACATCCACCGGAACTTCCCACTGGAAGTTCTCTGGGTAGTCCTGTCCTTTCAAAGAATCCCATTCGCCGGTCTCAGCCTTTCGACAATAATCATCCTGCGCATTCTTGATCTTTCTTGCCTTGTCGTACGCCGAACGGAGTGACCAAACGGAATCCATCCTGTTTCCATACTTCTGCAAGTTCTCGCCACAAGCCTGCCTAGGGTGCGAGTTCTCAGCACAGCATCGAACGTCGGTACAAGCTACTCACTTCACGTGTCTCCACCTTGGAGGGAGAGAAGGATCAAGCGTAGATCCGTTCAAACTGTGGGGAGGTTCAATGACCATAGACGAAGGTGATCGTTCCGGGGTTTTCCTGGGTTTGATGACGAATGCTTGGCCGCCTAGAGCATTCTCACTTCCAGGAAGCACTTGAGCGGAAGTGACACCTCCGGAGATCGTGAGTTCGAAGGAGTCGTCATGGGTGTTGAATCCGTCAATGCTTCTCAACCATGGAATGATTGGACCTTTGTGGCTGTTGGTATCTTGGGCACCTATGTGATAACTGTGAGCCGAGAGCAAACAGCACCCACAAGGCCCACGCACCGACGAGTATCGGGGAACTCATGACCCCAAGATGCGAGTGCAAGTCGACTTGCCACGAGGCAAATGTAAATCCGGCTCAGTGCCTCTCCGACATACGCATGGGTAGATAACTCACCCAAACCGGGCGTGACCCACTTCCCACCAGCATCCACAAACTTAACCAACGAATCGTGCTTCCTCCCACCCCTCAGTTCCTTTAAAACGCCCTCCTGTTCCTCGAATCCTCCAACAGCGACAACGATCCCGTTCTCCAACCAAACAAACCCATCGACAACTTCCGTACCGTTGTTCTCCCCAGTCCAAATCCTCGCATTGTAAATGATGGTCGAAGGGGTACCAGGTGTGAACCTATCCGAAACCGTCCTCGAATTGAAGTCCTTCGGAGGTCCGGCGGGCACCTTCAAAGCGGCGCACTTATCCAATATCTCCTTCGCGTTGAATGGGACGCGATTGAACCCCGCGCCTCGCGTTGAACCAAGAAATGATTGCGTTCCCAAGATTCCAAAGTCAATAGATAAAGAAACGGTAGTGAAAACGGCGAGAGCAACGACGGAGGCTAGCAACCTAGTTGACCTCTTACGTCGAGGACGGTCAGCTTGAGCGGAAGGCCTGGGGAGGGCATCCCATCCGGCCTCCTTGGTCATGATTTGAGAGCGAGAACGTTGAGCGTAATTAACTCCTGAGTTCTCTTCCGACGGCTGCGTAGTCGCTCGAGTGACGATGAGCGTTTGACGCGATCGTGTTCATCCCCGCGGCCACATGGTCCCGCGCGCCTTGCTTTAGATCCGAGAATTCCGGACAGAAGGGACAACAATCCACAGCCAACCCTCGGGTCGAAAAGAAAATACATGGTAGCGTGTGCACACGTCGAAGAGAGGCAGAATAAGGGTATGTGCTTCGAAGTAGAAGGGCATGAAGTGGTATAAGGATTACAGCCGGGCCTTGGCGGTGTTGGCCTCCTCCACGAGGATCTTCTGTCGGGCCTCTTTGGCCTTGTCCCTCAACAATCTCCTCAATAATTTTCCACTCGGATTCTTCGGAATAACGTCGATGAACGCGATCCCACCAACCAGGTGCTTATACGACGCCTTCGCATCCGCAACATACTAAAGACAACAAATTTGATCAGAACAACTTCTCGCCTGAAGCTGCAAAAATCTGTACCTTGGCGATCTGGGCCTTCACAAACTTTTCCTCCCCTCGCTTGATCCTCTCGCTCGCCTCAGCACTCGGGACGATAAACGCAAACGGAACCTCTCCGTTGTACTCGTCCGGTACTCCGACGACGCAAACATCAGATACGAACGAATTGTTAAGAAGATGGCCCTCAAGTTCTGCTGGAGCGACCTGGAAACCGCGGACTTTCATTATCTCCTTGAGGCGGTCGACGATGAAAATATCGTTATTGGCGTCGATGATGGCCTCATCGCCTGTGCGGACCCATCTAAGAACGCATGGTCTTAGTCAATCTCCAAGGAAGGACGGCGTAGCAACCCACCCATCTACGAAAGTTTCCTTCGTACTGAAAGACAGACAATTTGCCTTTGAATGACGTTGGAACGCTGAGGACAAATTACTCACGCTTGCCCGTTGTTGATATATCTTAACGCGTTCGATGGGCTATAAACCACCAACTCTCCCTGTTCCCCTGGTCCGCCATACGTCCCATCGGGCTTGAGCAACCTCGCCCGAATACCAGGTAAAAGCTGCCCAGCAGACCCCAAAATTCCAGCCTTCCTAAGCAAAGGGCCCATGCACACGGTCGTGGCAGTCTCGGTGAGGCCATATCCTTGGAAGACTGACCGCTCGACAAGTCAGGAATGGGCAGGAAGGGAATATCCGCATGAAATACCCCGTACAATTGATGTTTGGTAGCAAAGTCATTAGCTGTCCTGTCAACTCCGCAGACGTAGGAGCTGCGCCAACCATGATCCCTCTCACGCTGGAGAGATCATAATTCTTTGTAGCAGGGTGCTGAGGAAAAGGTTGATCACGAAGAACTGATTCAATGTGGAACCAGGACTACATACTTTGCACAACAGGACGATCATGGGAGGGACCACGCTGCCCAAGTGAATTAGCCCATTTCAAACTTCTAAAATGATGGAATACCACTCACCAAAGCGTCGAGACGCGGTATTTCTGGATACTACCCAGGAACGAAGTGAAATTGAACTTGGGTACCACAAGTACCGAACACTATAATAACAACAATTCATTGTGAGGTTAGGCTGACGCCCTCGTGAGACGCGGGGAATCCACGGACACCGCAGAAAATTTGGAAAAACACCTGAAACGGGGAGATGATCGGTGAATTGAACTCATGCGTTTAGTGAAATGCGACACGCACGACAACAATACAGCCATAAATATCTTTCTAAAGGGTCAGTGAACCAGAAAAAGAGGTAGAAGAGCATCCCCATACGGAACTGTGGTAGGACTGTTGTGCATTAGTCGATGCATCAGGAAACCAAACTGAAGACCTCGCCCTACCATTGACCGAAACGCTCCCTGGAGTAAACCTCCTCCTCTCCGGCGGCACGGTAGGATCGTACACCCTGTTCATAACCGCCATTTGTAGGACATTCGCAATTATCGAGTAGTGAGGAATCGCAACAGACTATGGAATCCATCAACTCTAAGGAGGACGAGATCATGCATGCCGGGATACCTTGGGTTTCCCCGTCGTCCCAGACGATGAGTTGTAGAACTACCGGCCATTCAATCATCTTAACAGAACAATGCACGGGAGAAGGCGTGGCACTCACGGCAATCTTCGTCTTACCCTCTCCAGGCTTGAGCTGTCTTTCCACGAACCGCCCGGGCTGTTGGAGACCCTCCTGAATCACTTCATCCAAAGTCACGAAAGGCTGCTTCGCATTTGACACCGGCTGGATCAACACGACCCTGTCATTTGACAGACCAACCGCATTAGCAACAGCTAAACCCGTCTGCAAAACGGTGGGGTGGACAAAAAGAAGCTTAGGTTTCGTGGTTTCCAGCTGGTGTCGCAGCTCTTCTGCAGAAAAGGTGGGGTTCGCAGCACTAGAACACAGCACGCAAACGCAACGTCATGGTACAGTTGGGTATGTCAGAGCTATATGCGTTTGGAAATAACAGAAAACGCGTACGTTATTGCAGCGCCAACCCTGTGAACGCCAAAACATATAATGGGGTAATGGATATCGTTTGGAGAGAATATCGCGGCTGAATACCGGTCGGAATGAATATCCGCTCTCAGTGGGTGCGGAACAATACTGACCGACTTCGTCCTCCTCTAACACCGTGACAGATCGTCAAGCCACCACTCACTCCCAAAATGGTGTACACTCACCTAGATGCCACCGCGTCTTAAGAGCTTTGGCTAGACCATAACTCCGCGATCGGATCTAAGGGAGGAGGAAGGTCGATGGGAGGGGGTCGGGCCAGTATAACACTTGACCCACTTGCTCATAATCAAGACTGTTCCCACTCTCGTCGTCGATGACCCAAGGCGACCCAACCGGTCTCCTCGGTCTCAATGGATGCCATGAATCCAAAAAGAACTGGGGAATGGTTAAGTCGTCTGGAATCTTGGGACATTCACCATGCACGGAACGGAATTCATGGATTGCGGAAACCGGAGTCGGTAAGCCCGTCATTTTGGCGTGCGTTTGTTGGTTCTGGGGGTGCGGTGCTGATAGATGGTGCGCGTGGGGAGACCCTTGACGGAGAGGAGGTCTATCAAGTTCCGTTAAACGGCCCCGCATTGGCTCCTCGCTTATAACGGTGCTATTTTTTGCTACGGTTACATGATTAAACTCAGCGCTACCTTTGCTAGGTTACACGCTTGTACACAAGTTACAAGCGACAAATCACCAAGGACTAAGGATCAGCCGCCTCAACCCCCCTCCATCATTCCTTAATCGCCATTTACCTGAGGCCAGTCAGGATCCTTACCCATCCCGAACGACGTTCTCCTTCAACCGTTAGGATGGTTGCAACTGGGGTTTCCTACCGGTTCTCAGTCTCGAGATGAGCCACTTTCATTCCCACCCATGTTTCAGTTCTACCACGATAAACCAAAAAAGCCGAAGTTATTTACGTCTAATCTCTTTCCCCCTTCGGATCCAAAGTTCGGTTATGTAAGCGCTGGCTCTCTCGGCACATTGCTCATTACCCCTGGTATTGATCGAGGGAACAAATGATTCATAATTCTAGTACTCCGACTCCGTCTGGACCTAAGTTAGGTCACAAAGTACGGCCGGGTGACCTCTTCGGCCTTTGTTGTCTGTGGCATCTGGAATGATTGCGCAAGATCAATACCTAAGATTTACCACTATGTGATACTATGTTGTCGGGGTCCACCCCCCCAGGTCTCAGATTTCACACCGAGTCTCTTGCCTGCCGACTGGCATCTTTCGAGTCGTAAACGGGTTCTTGGGAGAAATATGTAAGTTAAATAACGGAAATACGGATACGAACATCGACCCGCTGGTACAAGAGACAGAATGTTATCTTCTAGAGTCTTCGTCAACCAAGCAACAAGACCCGGTGTCTTACCGCGTCCTACAGCAGAGCCACATCATAGTGGCCTTGGATAAAATCGCGTCACGTTTTTTTTCTGGTTCTGCCCGGCTTTGACCGCATCCACCACAGTCCCTGGCGCCTCCCTCACCTCCCTCATAGTAGAAGTCAGCTCCTCGTTCGCAGCGATGTCGTGTTTAACCTTCTCCGACTCCGCCTCGACAACACCTCGTGCCAACATGACAGCTTCCCTGATCACCCTTGAAGTTTCCAACCCAAGTTGATAGTACCCGTCGTTAGTCTTCGCTTCGAACATCCCTGTGTGCGCTTGAATTTCGTCACTTGCAAGACCGTTGGGTGCGGTGAGGAAGTGATCCGCGACGTCCCCCGCTCTCGGAACGGTGAAGGAAATTTTCCGTTTCGGTAAAACGATAAACGTTCGATGATCCATGAACGAAGGTGGGCTCGCAGGCAACATCGCGTAGAATCTTCAAAGGACCGGGCTCAGCGCCCAGCCCCAACGCGGAAGCTGGATGAACCACTCACGTTCTGAACAAAATTCCCATCTTTTTATCATAACCAACGATGGTGTCCAACCGTTTATTGAGACCCGTTTCGTCCCAGAGGCAGTCGAAGTATTTCATGTGGTCCGTGGCCCACGTATACCCAATCCCAATTTCCTCTTTTTTATAGTACGCAGCGCTTGCGGCAGCCCCAGCAGCGATAACTACACCTCCAACGGCCAACGCTGTCGTCCCCCAGCTTTTCCAGAACCCGCCTGACCCAGTCGCAGGTTCCGGTGCTGGTAGAGCAGCTACAGGTTTCTTTGTCGTTGTGGAGGTTGTTGGTTGTTGATTATTCTGGTTGATTGCCTTCCTCAAGTCCGAAACGAACGCACTGGTCGTTTGGACGACCTCGGCTGCCTTGGTCACTTGATGCTTAAATACGTGAGGGTGTAATCCCAGGTACTGGAAGGGTGTCATTTAGATCGTGGTAATGTAGGGTGCGATTTCAGAGCATACCGGTGTGTCAAATGCCAAACAGGCGATAATTCTCGGCCACAGGGGAGCATCTGCGTCCGGCCGGTCTTGAACAAATTGGATGAGGGCATCCGCGATAAGCACTCCACCCATACTATTTTACCAGATTTCAATCGTCACAGAGTCATCAGTAGGGATGTACGAGACATACCTGTGACCGCAAAGCACGATTTTGGCTTTCCCTGCACCACCTCCGTATCCATTAGCAACCTCCTTCTCGAGGACGAGTTTTATCAGCCATTCTGAGAATGCTTGAACGGCAGCAGTCTGGGAAGGAGGCATCGACGAGGATTGTTTCAGCTTGGATCGTTCACATTGGATTGAGTTAAAGGTTGGATACCAGTTCGCCTTTAGTCTATAGCCCCCAATGCGAGACCGTTACCTCAGTATTATAAGAAGACAGGACTGATGGGAAGCTTACCTCGTATTCCGGAAAGACTATGCACTCTGTGACCACGTTATCGATTGATTTCGATAGCACATGTTCCAAGCGCTTCGGGAACGAGTTGAATGTCGATTCTTTTCCCTTGAACCTAACAACCAATTCCATGCCAGAACAAGCGAAATTTCCAGGTTACAACCCTCAGCCCACGAATCATGGGTAAACAGAGACGAAGTGGCGCACCCATGAACGAAGATGACAAGTAACAAATCTGGTGGTAACGGTTTGATCAATGCACCCGAATTCACATCCTGCGCGGGCGCGTTGGGTTGAACCAGGGAAGAAGTGGTGGATGAATTGGCCATCGCTCAACCGGGGAAAGTCGTCGTGGCCGTTGCAAGCGAGGAGTACAGCTTGGGCGTTTAGCGGGAATCGAGAGAGAATGTCGGAAGTGGGGCAGCCGCGTTGATCGCCAGATCTGTGTCAAGTGTTCTCTGCGTCTTCCTGTTATCCGTATCGACCTTGTCGACCGCATTTCGATGAGTTAGTCTGACCGCTCTGTCCGTCTCTGGAGGATGAAACTCTCGATGGGGTGTCCTCGGTGAAAGTGGGTTTGTTCAATGAAAGTTGTGCGGCCTACACCCTAAGATCGCCCTTCCCTTCCCCGGGGTTTCTAACTCCATTCAGACCCGTAGCGGATATTAGGAAATGCGGCTATCCAGCTCATACCCAGGTTCCACCTCAGATGGGTATATCTCGCAGCACGTAGCTGTTCAATGTCATCATAGTATCCTCATCTGACC
>Ga0307512_10004885_pt1 | contig 14354 bp, 14 predicted proteins | sample 14_EM_MG_FD_200267 | JGI IMG/M metagenome (GOLD analysis project Ga0307512, IMG submission 200267) | Populus trichocarpa ectomycorrhiza microbial communities from riparian zone in the Pacific Northwest, United States - 14_EM | ecosystem: Host-associated > Plants > Roots > Unclassified | place... | reverse complement strand
TCAACCCCGGTTCGCAGTAGGGCCGTTGCACGCACTCGTCGCCCGCCGCGAGCCGCACCTCCAGACCCGAGGCGCCGAAGTCGCTGAGGCTCTTCAGACGGTACTGCCGGGCATACGACGCGCTCACCGCGAAGGCGTTCTGGTCGACGGCCCGGCCGGCGTCGAGGACCGTGAGGCCGCGGGGCGCAGCCAGCCGCCGCAGGGCCGTCATCGTGGCGCCGAGGTCGGGCGAGCCGACCGGGGCAGCGTCGGCTCCGTCGGTCTTGGCGTTGAGCCAGTCGGCGAAGGTGGCCGCGTATTCGGGGACGACGTCGATCTGGCCCGATTCCAGGGCCGGTTCGTACAGTTCGCGGTTGGCGACGGTGAGCAGGGAGGTCTTGTAGCCGGCCTGGTTCAGCAGCAGGGCGTACATCTGGGCGAGGAGGTCGCTCTCGGTGAATCCGGCGGAGCCGATGGTGAGGTGGTGGCTGTCGCCGGGCGGCGCGGTGACCTCGCTGCGGGTCTCCAGGGACGGGCCGGTGGTGCAGCCCGTGAGCAACAGCAGTACGGCGGTCAGGGCCGGTCCACGTCTCACCGGGTTCCACCGGCCCGGCGCGGCGTCAGCCGTTCGGCCACTTCGAAGATCCCCTCCACGATCAGTGCGAGGACAGCGACGAGGACCGCACCGGCCACCACCTGCGGCGTACTGGCGAGGTTGAAGCCGGCCGTGATGATCCGGCCGAGCCCTCCCCCGCCCGCCAGCGCGGCGATGGTCGCGGTCGCCACGAGCTGGACGGCGGCGATCCGCACGCCGTTCAGGATCATCGGCTGCGCAAGGGGCAATTCCACGTGGAACATCATCTGCCGGCCCGTCATGCCCATACCGCGCGCAGCCTGCACGACGCTCCGGTCGACCTCGCGCATGCCGACGTAGGCGTTGGTGAGCAGGGGCGGTACGGCGAACAGCACGAGGGCGACCACTGTCGGGCCCTCGCCCCAGTTGCCGACCGGGGTCAGGAGGAGAAGGACGAGGACGGCGAAGGTGGGGATGGCGCGGCCGACGTTGGAGATGTTGACCGCCAGGGCCCCGCCCTTGCCCAGGTGGCCCAGGACGATCGCGACCGGTAGGGCGATCAGGCAGCTGATGACCAGACAGACGACGGTCAGCACCAGGTGCTGCGCGAGCCGGTGCCAGATGCCGTCGTCGCCCGGCCAGTGGGCGGGGTCGGTGAGCCAGTGCCAGGCGTCGGTCAGGGTCGTCATCCGCGCGCCGCCCTGGTCCACGGGGTGATCAGCCGCTGTACGCCGAGGAGCAGCACGTCGGCCGCGACCGCGATCACCACGCACAGTACGGACGCGGTCAGCACCTGCGCCTTGAAGAAGGTGTTCATGCCGGAGTAGATGAGGTTGCCGAGTCCGCCGAATCCGACGATCGCGCCCACCGTGACCAGGGAGACCGCCGAGACCGTGGCGATGCGCAGTCCGGCCATCGCGGCGGGCACGGCGAGCGGCAGCTCGACCGTGAGAAGGAGGCGGATCGGGCCGTAGCCCAGGCCGCGCGCGGCCTGCCGGGTCTCCTCGGGGACCGCGCGCAGCCCGGCCAGGATGTTCCGCACGAGCAGGGTCAGCGAGTACAGGACGAGCCCGGCGACGACCAGGCTCGCCGAGAGGCCGTAGACGGGCAGGAGCAGGGAGAACATCGCCAGGGACGGGATGGTGTAGAGGATCGTCGTGACGCCGAGGACGGGACCTGCCGACCAGCGCCAGCGGCGCGCCAGCACGGCGAGCGGAACGGCCAGGACGAGGCCGAGGAGCACCGAGATCCCGGTGAGCTGCAGATGCTGGAGGACCGCGTCGAGGAGGATCTGGCGGCGGCTGCTCAGATACTCACCGCAGATCCACTCGTTGCGCGCGAGGCAGTCGTCCGGGGGCGCGGTCACGGGTCCATTGCACCGGGCGGGGCGCGGGGTCGGCGCGTTGTGGTGACCCGTACGGGGATGGCGCCGAGTACCCGGGTGTCGCTGAGTACACCCTGCGATACGGGTTCTGCGCCCCATGTGGTCCGGCCGCCGTCTCCGTAGCTTCGTGGGCAGGGCACAGGGCGTGCCGGACGGAGAGTGATGACGATGTTTCGCACAGGCTCGCGACGTGCGCAGGACACGGGACCCGCCGCCGAGGCGCTGCGGCTGGTCAAGGTCAGCAAGACGTACGGGTCGGACGGCGGTGCCGTGACCGCCCTGGACGGGGTCACGCTCGGGCTGGGCCGCGGCACGTTCACCGCGGTGATGGGGCCGTCGGGCTCCGGCAAGTCCACGCTGCTGCAGTGCGCCGCCGGCCTCGACCGGCCGGACAGCGGCATCGTGCGGGTGGACGGCACGGAGCTGACGGGTGGCAGCGAGGCCGAGTTGACGAAGTTCCGGCGCGGTCGGATCGGGTTCGTGTTCCAGCAGTACAACCTCCTGGAGACCCTGACGGTCGCGCAGAACACGGTGCTTCCGCTCAGGCTCGCCGGGCGGCGCGTGGACCGGAAGCGGGCCCGGGAGGTCCTCGCCCAGGTCGGTCTCGGCGACCGCCTCGGTCACCGCCCCGACCAGCTGTCCGGCGGTCAGCGGCAGCGCGTGGCGATCGCCCGCGCGCTGGTCACGGAGCCCCGGGTGATCTTCGCGGACGAGCCGACGGGCGCGCTGGACACCCGCAGCGCGCGGGACGTGCTGCGGCTGCTGCAGGAGGCGGTGCGGGTGCACGGCCGGACCGTGGTGATGGTGACGCACGACCCGGTCGCCGCCTCCTACGCCGATGCCGTGCTGTTCCTGGCGGACGGCCGGCTGGTGGGCCGGATGGACACGCCGACGGCGGATGCGGTGGCCGAGCGCCTCGCGCACCTGGGCGACGACGTGACGGTGGGGGTGTGAGCCATGTTCGTACTGGCGATGCGGTCGATACGGCAACGGCCCGGACGGTTCCTCGCGACGCTGCTGTCGGCGTTCCTGGGCGCGGTGATCATCATGATGTTCAACTCGCTGCACGACACGGCGGGACAGCCGGGCGTGGACGCGGTGAGCCGGGACACCCTGAGCACCTCGGCGAGTGTGGTCGGCGGCTACGGAACCCTGCTGGTGTTCTTCGCCGTCGCCTCCACGCTCACCGTCAACGTGCGCCAGCGCGCTGCCGAGTTGGAACTGCTGCGCTGCTCGGGGGCGACTCCGGCGCAGATCAGGCGGATGGTCGTCGGTGAGGCGGTGCTCGTGGCACTGGCCGGTGCGGCCCTGGCGATCGGCCCGGCGATACTCGGCGGGCAGGCACTGCTGGACGCGTTCCAGGACAGCGGGCAGGTCGCGCGGTCGGTGGACTACTCGTTCGGTGTGTTCGCTCTGGACTCCGGCGTCGCCGTCACGCTGCTCGCGGCGGCGGGCGCGGCGTTCCTCGCCGTGCGGCGGGCCACGCGCCGGCACGAACAGCGCGGCCGGGCAAGGACGTTCCTCGCGTACGCCGCGCTGGCCACCGGCGGTGTGGCGGTGATTTCCACGTTCGCGTTCTCGGCGAAGGACGCGGCGCTGATGGCGCCGCCGGCGTACGGGGCGATCCTGCTGTCCGTGGGCTTCGCGCTGCTGGCGCCGCGGCTGCTGAGGAGCATGCTGGACCGGCTGGAGCTGACCGGGGCGAGCGGCTGGCTGGCGGTACGCAATCTGCGCGAGCGGGCCGACCACCTCGCCGGGATCCTGATGTCGCTGATCCTGTTCACTGCGATGGCGACAGCGACGCTGTACATGCAGACGGTGGAGAGCGACGCCATCGAGGCCTCCGGGCTGAAGAAGTCCGTGGAGACCAAGAACCTCGAGACGCTGAACTTCACCGTCGTCGGCATCATCGTGGTGTTCGTCTGCATCATGCTGGTCAACTCGCTGTACGCGGCGACGACTTACCGCCGCCGGGAGTTCGGTCAGCAGCGGCTGGCGGGGGCGACTCCGGGGCAGGTGCTGCGCACGGTGGGCACCGAGGGGCTGATCGTGACGGTCACCGGCGTGTTCTTCGGCACGGTCGCGGCCCTGGCGGGGATCGTCCCGTTCACCCTCGTCCGCACCGACTCGGTGCTGCCGGACCAGGGCATCGGCATCTACGTGGCGGTCGTCGCCGTCTCCGTGGCGGTGACCCTCGGGACGAGTCTGGTCACGGCCCGGCGCGTGCTGCGTGCTCCGGCGGTCGAGGCGGTGGCTCTGGCCGCTTGAGGACAAGCTGCGCAACAGGGGCGGCTGCTTCGGCGGCCGCCCCTTCCGCCACGGCACGCCCGTCGCGTCCAGCAGCGTCGTCACGGTCGCCGTGGTGCGCCCGTCCAGCGTCTCGATGCAGGCACCTGCGCTGGCGCTCGCGCCGTCGAAGACGAGCATCGGCTGACGCGCGAGGAACTCGGGGTCCTCGGGGTCCTCGGGGTCCTTCGGCTCCACCCCGGCGTCGTCCCCTCCGGGCGCGAGCTGTGCCGTGTATCAGGCAGCACCGCGCTCCAGGCTCGCCGCGAGGGCCTCGTCCTTGCTCGCGAAGAGCTGGTGCATCGACCGCTTGGAGACACCGGCCGTCCGTCGCCGTGAGCACAGAAACCGATCGGTCCACCGAGGCCTCCGGAGACCGGACACGCGTGACAGAAACGGTGAACAAGCGCTTAGATAGTAGCTCCGATCCGTGTTCGAGCTGGAGGCCCCGTTGCTGTTCACATCCGTCGACGACGTCTCCGCGCGTCTCGCCGCCACCGGATACCTCCCCTCGCCCGCGGTCGCCACGACCGTCTTCCTCGCCGACCGCCTGGGCAAGCCGCTGCTGGTGGAGGGCCCCGCCGGGGTCGGCAAGACGGAGCTCGCCAAGGCCGTTGCCGAGGTGGCGGGGGCACGGCTGGTGCGGCTGCAGTGCTACGAGGGCGTCGACGAGTCCCGGGCGCTGTACGAGTGGAACCACGCCAAGCAGCTCCTGCGTATCAGCGCGGGCCGCGACGAGACGTGGGACGAGACGCGCACGGACATCTTCAGCGAGGAGTTCCTGCTCACGCGCCCGCTGCTCACCGCCATCCGCGGCGAGGACCCCAAGGTGCTGCTGATCGACGAGACCGACAAGGCGGACGTCGAGGTGGAGGGCCTGCTCCTGGAGGTGCTGAGCGACTTCCAGGTCACCGTCCCCGAGCTGGGCACCATCAGCGCGACCCGCCGCCCCTTCGTCGTCCTCACGTCGAACGCGAGCCGCGAGCTGTCCGAGGCACTGCGCCGCCGCTGTCTGTTCCTGCACATCGGCTTCCCCGACGAGGAGTTGGAGCGCCGTATCGTACGACTGAAGGTGCCCGGCCTGGACGAGGCGCTGGCCGCCTCGGTGGTCCGGGTGGTCGGTGCGCTGCGCGCGATGGACCTGCGCAAGGTTCCCTCGGTCGCCGAGACGATCGACTGGGCGCGCACGCTCCTCGCGCTGGGCGCCGACACCCTCGACGAGACCGTCGTACGCGACAGCCTGGGCGTCCTGCTCAAGCACCAGGACGACGTCCTCAAGGCGGCGGCCAAGCTCGACCTGGACGCCGTGTGACCGCCCCCGGGGTGGCAGAGCGCCTCACGTCTCTGGTCGGGGCCCTGCGTGCGCACGGCATGCGGATCGGCACCGGTGAGACCGTGGACGCGGCACAGGCCGTGGCGGCGCTGGGCCTGGCCGACCGCGAGCTGCTGCGGGAAGGACTGGCCGCGACGCTGCTGCACGGCACCACCCAGCGGCAGGTGTTCGACCCGGTCTTCGACCTGTACTTCCCGCGCGGCATCGGTGCGCCCGAGGGCGAGCCGGCGGACCGGGAGGATCTGCGGGACCGGCTCGCGGCGGCGCTCGCCGCGGGCGACCTTGCCCTGACGGGGCAGTTGGCCGCGGAGGCGGTCGACGGCTTCGGCGGATACGGTTCCTCGCCGGGCTCGGACGGCTGGTCGTCGTACCAGACGCTCGACCGGCTCCGTCCGCAGACGCTGCTCGCGCGCGTGCGCGACAACGTCCGGGCGCAAAACGGTGGCTCGGGGTTCGCCGACCGGCTGCTCGAGGACGAGATCCGGCGGCGTATCGAGGTGTTCCGCCGGCAGGTGGCCGTGGAGGCCCGGCGCCGGATCGCCGAGCTGCGCGACCGGGACGAACTCGCCCGGCGCGCGGTCGCCACGACGCCCGACCGGGTCGACTTCCTCTACGCCGGCAAGCTCCAACTCGCCGAGCTGCGCCGGACGGTCCAGCCACTCGCCCGCAAGCTCGCCACCCGGCTCGCGGCGCGCCGGCGCCACGCCTCCCGCGGCAGCATCGACCTGCGCCGCACCCTGCGCGGATCCCTGTCCACGGGCGGGGTGCCGATGAAACCGGTGCTGCGCAGGCGCCGTCCCGCACGGCCCGAACTCGTGCTGCTGTGCGACGTGTCGGGGTCGGTGTCCGGCTTCTCGGACTTCACGATGCTGCTGGTGCAGGCGCTGCACGACCAGTTCAGCAAGGTGCGGGCGTTCGCCTTCGTCAACCGTCTCGACGAGGTGACTCCGCTCCTCGTGCACGGCGCGGCCGACCCGGAGGGACTGGGCGCCCGCATCCGGGCGGAGGCCACGCTCACGGGCTGGCACGGCAGCAGCGACTACGGCGTCGCGCTGGGCGAGTTCGCGGAGCGGTACGGCGACGCGGTCGGCCCGCGCACCACGGTGTTCGTGCTCGGTGACGCCCGTACGAACATGAGCGACCCGAACCTGGCGGCGGTCCGGCAGGTCGCCGAACGGGCCCGCCGTGTCTACTGGTTGAACCCCGAGCCGCGCGCCCAGTGGGGCACGGGCGACTCGGCCGCACCCGAGTACGCCGAGCTGGTCGAGATGCACGAGTGCCGTACCGCCCGCCAGCTCGGCGCACTGGTCGCACGTCTGCTGCCCGTCTGACCGGTCCGGCAGGCGTGGACGTCGCCGTCCCCCTTCCTGCTTCCTGGCCTTTTGCCTCTCCTGCTTCCTAGCCTTTTGCCTTCGCGTAGTCCGTTGCCATGCCGCCGGCGAAGTCGTACACCACGCACGGTGCCTCGCCGACCACCCAGGCGTCGTGGCCGGGCGGGATCACGAAGACATCACCCTCTCCGACCTCCTGCTCCGCGCCGTCGTCCATGCGTATGCGCATACGCCCCGATACGCAGTACCCGTTGTGATGGACCTGGCAGGTGTCCGTGCCGGCGATGGGCGCCACGGACTCGGACCAGCGCCAGCCCGGTTCGAAGGTGCCGATCGCGAAGTCGAGCCCGGTCATGTGGACCGCTTCGAGGTGTCCGCGCGGGAAGTCCCGCCGCTCGTCCGGCTTGTCGACAGCCTTGATCTCCATCATGTCGGCTCCTTCCATTGCGAGCCCGCCCCACCACACCATCGTGGGCCCGTCCACCCGGCACCGCCATCCGAGGTAGGGCAACAAAACGCCGAAGAGCGGACATACTCGGCCGAAGGGGCGGACAATGGTGCCCGGAGGCCGCACATCGCCGAACCACCAGAAAGGTGGCGATCACCGTGGCTCAACACCCCCACGCGCACCTCATACGCAAGGGTTACGACGCTTTCTCGCGCGGGGACATGGACACCCTGCGCTCGATGATGACGGGCGATGCCGCGCAGCACGTGCCCGGCACCCACCCGCTGTCGGGCGACTTCAAGGGAATCGACGCGATCCTCGACTACTACCGCCGGCTCTCCGAAGCGACGAAGGGGAGCTTCCGGGTCGAACTCCGCAATGTCCTCGTGGACGGCCGGGGCCACGCCATCTCCCTGCACCGCTTCACCGCCGAACACAACGGCAAGCAGATCGACGAGACCGGAGGCATCGTCTTCCGGATCGTCGGAGACAAGATCACCGACCTCGACGAGTGCGTCGAGGACATCGACAAGGCAAACGAGTTCTGGTCCTGACGGCCGGCAAAGCGGGTCGGGCGAAGTCCGTCGCGGTTCGGACGCGCCCTGAAGGGGCGCGGGTCTGTATCCATATACGGCTCCGCCGCGTGGGCGCGACCAGCCACGACGCACCCGCGGACAGCTCACCGCACATCCAGCGGAGCGCCTAGCCCGGCTGTCCGGTCTCCCTGCCGCACAGCCGGGCGAAGCGGTCCGAGTCGATATTGCCGCCGGAGAGGATGACACCGATCCGGCGCGGGAGAGGGTGCGCACGCCCGGCGAGCAGAGCGGCGAGCGGGGTGGCTCCGCTCGGCTCGACGACGATCTTCAGGCGCTCGAACGCGAAGCGCATGGCGTCCCGGATCTCGTCGTCGGACACCAAGGTGATCCTGTCGACGAGCCGCCGGTTCACCGAGAAGGTCAGCTCACCGGGTGTGTCCGCTGCCTGGCCGTCGGCGATGGTGCGCGGTACGGGGATGCTGACGCGTCGCCCCGCCTCCAGGGATCGCCTGGTGTCGTCCCCGGCCTCCGGCTCGACGCCGACGACCTGGATCCCGGCGTGCAGCCCCTTGGCCGCCGTGGCGGACCCGGCGATCAGACCGCCACCGCCGACGGGCACCACGAGCGCGTCCAACTCCCCGGTTTCCTCCAGGAGTTCGAGCGCCGCCGTGCCCTGCCCGGCCATGATGTGCGGGTGCTCGTAGGGCGGGATGAGAGCGAGACCCCGTTCCGCGGCCAGGGCCTCGCCGACGGCGACGCGGTCCTCGGTGTAGCGGTCGTACGTGACGACCTCGGCGCCGTAGCCGAGGGTGGCGTCCCGCTTCGAGCGCGGGGTGTCCTCGGGCATGACGATGACGGCGGTGCTGCCGAGTTCGCGGGCGGCGAGGGCGACTGCCTGGGCGTGGTTGCCGGACGAGTAGGCGGCGATGCCCCGGGCCAGCTGCTGAGGGGTGAGCCGGGAGGCCGCGTTGTAGGCGCCGCGGAACTTGAAGGCGCCCACGCGCTGGAAGTTCTCGCACTTGAGGAACACCTCGGCGCCGACGAGCGCGTCGAGGGTCCGCGAGCGCAGTACCGGGGTGCGGTGCGCTATGCCCTTGAGCCGGGCGGCGGCGTCCCGGACGTCCTCAAGGGTGACCGGCGGGGTGGTGGTCGTCACGCGTGTCCTCCAGCGGGGGTCGTGGTGGCTCGGGCCTGGGAGAGGTAGCTGTAGGCGGAGGCGCGGGAGATGCCGATCCGGGCGCCGACCTGCTCCACGGCGCGGCGCACGGCGAACACGCCGTGTTCGTCCAGGCTGCGGAACAGGTCGAGGCGCTCGGCGCGGTCGAGTCCGGCCCACGTCTGGTTCTGCCCGAGCCGGTGGGCGTCGAGGATGGCGTCCACGACGGAGTCGATGTCGTTTCCGAAGGCGGTGACCGGCGGATCCGCGGCCCCGGGGCGGTGGCCTTGGCCGGCCAGTGCGCCGAGCAGGGCGTGGGCCTCGTTCACCGCCGTGATGTCCACGTTGACGCACAGGGCGCCGAACACCGCTCCCGTGGAGTCGCGCAGCACCATCGTGGACGACTTGACCAGCTTTCCGGATCCGGTGCGGGTGACGTAGTTCAGGTCGTCTGCCGCCTCGTCGCCCTGGGCGAGGACCCTCATGCCGATCTCGCTCATCGCCCCGCCCACGGCCCGACCGGTCACCGCACCGGCGAGGGCGACGACCGACTTCTCCGGCTGCCGGTAGTCGTGCAGGACCACCTCGCACATCGAGCCGAATGTCGCCACGATCCCGCCGACGACGGGGCTCAGCGCGTCGAGGATCGCATCTCGCTCGGCGTCCAGGGAGTGCTCAACAGCCATGCATCCCAGACTACTGGTCCAACACCTGGACCGAAAGTCTAGAAGGCGTGGTCGTGGGTGGCGGCGTAGGTCAGTGCCTCCCGTGCGGCATGACGATCACCGACCGTCTCCCACCAGGGGTGGGTATGCATCTCCTCGGCCAGACGCCGGCAGCGCTCCCGCGCATCCGCCAGACGCCCCCGCTGCGCTCCGGTGATCTCGGCGCGCCCCGCCGCGAGGTCCGCACCGCTGGGCAGGTGCGCGGCGATGTCCGCGCTGTGCTCCAGCGCCCGGGTGAAGGTCCGCCGCGCCGCCACCAGGTCACCGGGTATGACGAACTCGCCGACCGGGAAGGGCCGGGAGAACGCGGACGGTCCCGGCTCGGTGTGCCACAGCGAGGCGTCGATGGGCTGCTCGTCGTCACGCGCCCGGTTGAGCTCGGTCCGGACACCTCCCGGCGCACCGTCGGGCCCCGCATCCGCGAGGGGAGCGGGCGGGACGTCCGGGCCGCCCGGGCGCCGCGGTATCGACGTGCCGGGCACGGGTTCGGGGCGGCCTTCGAGGAACTCCTCCTTGTCCAACGGGGTGACCCACATGTGCCAGCCACGGCGGCCCGCCGGGTGGGGCAGATAGAGCGAGACGAGTTCGCCTGTGGCCGTGCGGCGGATGACGTCGTCGTAGTAGAGGCCCCGTACCGGCTCCCACAGCGCGTGCCTGCCGCCGCACCGGCCGGCGCCCTGCCGGGGACACGGCACCGGGGAGCTCCAGTCACAGCGGGACATGTGCAGGTGCTTGACGCCGCCGCGCACCGGCAGGGCGGCGCGGTCGGTCACGTCCCGCCAGCTCTGTACGTTCAGCCGGGCCCAGGGAGCGCGGTCGATGGGGATCGCGTTCTCGTTGTTGACGAGCCACAGCGGCGTCAGCCCGCCCCGCTGTGCCCTGCGGGTGCGCTCGTCCACAGAACCGCCGGCTATCGCCGCGAGCTGTATTTCGTACGCGAACCGGTGCCTGTCGGCGCCCTCCACAGTCACATCCGTACGGCGCTTTCCGCCCTCGGCGCCCTCCGCTCGCGCCACCCGGAAACCCTCCCCCGAGGCGACCTCGGCGGTGTATTCCCTGAGGGCTTTGTGGAGATCGCTCTCGGCCTTTGTCTCGGGGCGTTCTCCTTTTGCCACATGCATGGCGTGCGGCCGGCCGTCGACCTTGCGGATGGCCATGAATCCGGGGCAGATGAACCCCTCGTCCTCATGGGCTTCCAGGCAGTACAGAAGATCCGGCTGGTAATTGCCGTAGATCTCGTCGAGCAGCCGCGGGTATTCGGGGTGCCCGAGATCCGCCTCGGTCAGATCCAGCGTGATGCCGAGGCCCCTGTGCCAGACGCTGTAGGTCATACGTCGAGAGTAGGTCGCGGCACTGACAATCGACTTTTTCCCATGATCGAACGGGGTGCCTGGGCGGATGCTGCCCGCCAGGCACTCAGGCCTCGCCATCGATGCCCGATGCCCGATTCCCGATGCCCGATGCTCAGGCGTGTGTCACTTTGACTCCGTACAGAGCGACCTCGCCGTAGTTCGAGCCGGCGCACGGTGTGGAGTTGTTGCAGTTCGCCTGCGCGTAGTCGCCCGCTTTGAAGTAGCCGCTTCCGAAGTCGGCGACGACGGTGGCCTTGAGGACGCCGTTGTAGTAGACGTCGACCTTTCCGTCATGGACCACGAACTTCCCCTGGAAACGGGTGCCCAGCTGGTAATCCGGTGAGTGGCTCGTGCTTCATGTTGCTCCCTCCGCTGTCGGCGTGGTTGCTTCCGTCATGGCCGGCACCGCTCCGTGCGCGTTGGCCGCGCGCAGCGCACGGAAACGAGCGGGCGAGACCAGGCCAGGCCAGCGTGGTAGTAGCGGATCCGCCGGGCTCCGGCGGCCGCAGCCGTGCCACCCGTCCGGCGAATTCGGCAGGGGGTTCGTCCAGCACGGACACATTGGCGATGACCGGCCGCGTGCTGTCCCGCACCGCCTCCTTGACAAGGGACACCGCCCGGTCCTTCTCGCCCCAGCACTCAGCCCTGCAAACAGTGTGCTCGATGCAGCGCTGCTGCAACGGCGCCAAGGCGGCCCGACACCGGCTGCGCGCCGCGGACTCCGACAGGTGGCCGGTGCCGCCGGCCAAGCGTTCCGGGGCCGGGACGTCAGGATTCCGTAAGGCGGGAAAACCTTCCCGCCAGGGAGCGGTGACCATGGAATACGCGTATGCGTATTGCACTTCCTCGGCCGCGTTTCGGCGGCAGACTCCACGATCCGAGAACCGCCACCGCGGTCGGGCGCCTGCTGGGCCTGGCCGTCTTCGTCTGCTTCGTGACGGGCGTGCTCAGCCACTACCTGCAAGAACCTCCCGGGTGGCTGTCCGGGCACCTGCCGACGCGTCCCGTCTGGGGATACCGGTTCAGCCAGGGACTGCATGTGATCAGTGGAATCGCCGCGGTGCCGCTGCTCCTGGTGAAACTGTGGACCGTCTATCCGCAGCTGTTCGTATGGCCGCCCGTCAAGTCCCCCGCCCACGCCGCGGAACGGCTGTCGATCGCCGTACTGGTTTCCTCCACGCTGCTCGAAGTGTTCATGGGCCTGCTGAACACCGTGCAGTGGTACGTGTGGCCGTTCTCCTTCCGCCAGGTCCACTGGGCCCTGGCCTGGGTCATCATCGGTTCCCTGCTGGTGCATCTCGCGGTGAAGACACCCCTGATCATTGAGCATTGGCGCCGACCCGCGAAGCCGCAGCCCGCGCTGCAGCCGGACCAGACCGTGAGTGCTGCCCTTGCCGCCCACGACGAGTTGGACAGGCGTTCGCTGCTACGAGGGGTCGCTGTTGCCGTCGGAGCAGTCACCGTCGTCACGGCGGGACAGTCCGTCACCCCGTTGAAGGATGCCGACCTGCTGGCCCCCCGGAATCCCGACGTCGGCCCGCAGGGACTTCCAGTCAACCGGACGGCGAAGGCGGCGGGCATCACGGCACTTGCCCTCAGCACGTGGAAGCTGGAGGTGCACGGGCCTCGGCCCTACATGTTGACTTTGGACGAGCTGAGGGCGATGCCTCAGCATCGGGTCGAATTGCCGATCGCCTGCGTGGAGGGGTGGTCGAAGTCGGCGCACTGGGAAGGGGTCAGGATCAAGGACCTCCTGGCACGCGCCGGCGTGGAAGACGGTGCCCGCCTGCGCGTCGTGTCCTTGCAACGCCGCGGCGGCTACGGCGTGAGTGAGATGGACCGCCCTTACACACGTGACGACCTCACCCTGCTCGCGCTGCGCCTCAACGGTGAGGTGCTGGCGCCGGACCACGGCTACCCGGCCCGCATCATCGCACCGAACAGACCTGGCGCCCTGCAGACCAAATGGGTCACCCGGCTGGAGGTGCTGGCATGAGATCCCTGACCGCCCTGCGAACGCTCCTGGTCCTGCTCGGGCTCGGACTCTGCGGCTTCGGCGTGTTCCAGTTCGTCGACCGCACGGCTCCCGGCCCGGATGACGTGGCCGAGGTCCTGGAGTGGCTGGCCGGTGCCGTCGTGGTGCACGACGGACTCCTGGTCCCCGCGGTCCTGGCTGCGGGAGTGCTCATCGCCAACTCGCCCGTCCGTAGGGTGCTGCGCAGCGGACTCCTCAGCGCAGGCTGCCTGTCACTGATCGCGCTGCCCATGGTCCTGCGCGCCGGGAAGTCCGCCAACGCGACCGTGCTGCCGCTGAGTTACCCCCTCAACTGGGGCATCGTCATAGGCGTCACGCTCGTGGTCACCGCGTCTGTGTCCTGGGCCACGCTTCAGCGTTCCCGCAGACTGTCAGGACGCGGAAAACTCAAGAGTTGACCGTGCCCTCCGAACCCGAGGCACCGGTCAGGACCTGGCGGACGAAGCCCTGATTGCACGTCCCGCACCATGACCCGCGTTCCACGGCGTGGGCACGCAGTGGCACTCGTACCAGGGGGTGAGGAACCCGTCCGCCGCTGCTCCTCCGCCCGCTGAGGCCGGATCGGCCGGGACCGAGGTGCGCGTGCGCCGCTGGATGTGGACGGCGCAGCCCGGCGTCGTCGGTAGCCCCGGCACCTGTACGCAACCGGGCCACCGGTGGGGCTGTGCGCCACATGTGGTGTACCTCTGCATTCCCTTTCCTGGGTGTGGAAGTGCCCGTGCACTACGGGGCCTGTCATCCGGCTCACGTCCCGTAGAGGCGGGCCTCCCGACGGGCGTGCGAGCGGCGGCCGGACAGGCGCCACAGGAGGCGGGCGGGCAGGGGTGCCTTGGTGAGAAGCGTTCGTTGCTCTTCGGGAGTTGCCACCGCCAGCAACGCGCTGAAGGCGCGCAGCAGGTGCTTCTTGTCCAGCTTCGCCAGGCTGATCTCGCCGAGTTCCTCCCATTCGGCGACGCTCAGATATTCGGCGGCCAACGGCAGGATGGTGTTCTCCTCCTCGTCCATGTGCGCGGTCAACACCGAGCCCAATTCGGCGAGTTGGGCCGCCACCTGCTCACGCAGGGGCTGCCGGGGATCGGCGGCCAGGCCGGCCAGCGCGCCCCTCACCCTCGTGACCAGCTCTTCGAGCCGGTGGTGCTGTTCCTCCATGCGCGTGATCGCCTCGGCCCGCACCGCCGTCCGTGCCGCGAGCCGGGGCCAGCGGAATTCGTCCTC
>Ga0307512_10004884_pt1 | contig 14363 bp, 11 predicted proteins | sample 14_EM_MG_FD_200267 | JGI IMG/M metagenome (GOLD analysis project Ga0307512, IMG submission 200267) | Populus trichocarpa ectomycorrhiza microbial communities from riparian zone in the Pacific Northwest, United States - 14_EM | ecosystem: Host-associated > Plants > Roots > Unclassified | place... | reverse complement strand
GGGTACGGCACCTAACACTGCCGACGAGTTCTCTCCTGGCCTCGTCAAAATCCCGCATGGAAACAACAACGCTAATATCCGCTTCGGTCGCGGCATTATCGAAGAACCAGGCGGTAGTGACTTTCCCACCGCCTTGTTTCTCCAGCTCCTGGATCTCCCGGTCCACGTGCATTGCCTGTCGTGTTATCGCTTTCAACATCGCATCAGAGCATAATGCATATAGGTCGGCACCGGTGTAAGTGAACGGTAGGGTCTCAGCGACTTTTGAGAGGTCGCATTCGTCGGAGATGGTGAATTTTCGGGTTAGGGCTTCGAGGATTGTTAGTTGCTTCTCGTGGGTGTCGGAGACACCAAGGTAGAGCATTTTGTCGAAGCGGCCGGGACGGAGAAGTGCTGGATCGAGGAGGTCGGGACGGTTGGTCGCGCCAATCACAAACACTCCTCCTGCACCTTCTTTCCCTTCGCTCATACCGTCGAGTTCTGCGAGGAGCTGGGAGACGATACGGTCCATCACACCGCCGGAGTCGCCTTGATTCCCGCGCTTTGGGGCGACGGAGTCCAGTTCGTCGAAGAAAACGACGCAGGGGCGGGCATCGCGGGCGCGCTGGAAGACACGACGAACATTTGCTTCAGATTCTCCAATGTACATGTTTAGTAGCTCTGGACCCTTGATGGAGAAGAAGTTTAGGGAGAATTCTGTGGCGATTGCTTTTGCGAGGAGGGTTTTTCCTGTTCCGGGGGGACCGTAGAAGAGGATTCCCGAGCGCTTTTTCATGCCCTTTGCGAAAAGCTCTGGCCGCTCGAGGGGGAGCTGGATTGTTTCCATTACTGCGTGTTTTACGTTGGAAAGACCGCCGACGTCGTCCCAGCTTACGTTTGGGATTCGCGGGGCGCCGATGGAGTCGGAGAAGTTACGGCGGGCGGCTTCGACAGCAACATCGAAGTCCGTGCGGCAGATGGAGGTGACGGTGTCCCCGCCTGCGAGTTGGAGATCGGCGACGGTGGGAGGGTCGTAGAGGGTTGCGGGGGAGGACTTGCGGAGACGCTTTGCGAGTGCTACGACGCGGGATTTGGAGGTGGCTACGGCGCGGTCGAGAACATCTGCTAGGTCTCCTGCCACTAGAGCAGCGGTCTTGACTGCAATGGCGGAAAGGTCGACGTCCTCTGCAAGGCGTATCTTTTTCTCGTCGACGATGGTGGAGAGGAGGGCTGCACGCTCTTTCTCATCTGGTGCTCCGACTTCGATTTCGTGTGTGAAGACATTGCGGACTGTGTCGGAGAGCTTATCGACTTCCGTGGTTGTTGCCACTACGATCTTCATGTCTGACACGATGTCCTTCAATACCTCGCCCATTCGTCCGGCGGTGAGTGCTTCGATGTGGGTTATCAGGAGGACGCAAGTCTCATTTCCGCACGATAACGCGCGGTCCACGCGGGCCCGGAGGAAAGCTTCGGTTTTGGTGTCCCCGGCTCCTCCGTCGGCGATAATGTCGTAAGCATCGATGTGGAAGATGTGCACCCCTACATCGGCAGCTGCCGCAAGTGCGAGTGTCCGCTTTCCTATATCTCTTTGTGTGGAGGTAACAAGTATAGCAATAGGCTGGAGATTCATCTTGATGGCTCGAGGTGAGGTGGCAGCAGATATCAGCTCCCTCAGTCGCCGCTGGGTCTGAGTGACAAAGCGCGAAGGCTGGGTGATCTGGACTGGGCGTCCCACGATAGTGGCCTCGCGGAGTGGCGGAGGACGAAGACCCACGTAATGTTCCCATGTGAAGTGCTGCGTTGGTGGAATTTTGCGTTTTTCGCTGCCTGCTTGAACCATCCGAGTGCTTGCAGGATCGACAAACACTACACCGCCCCATGGGTCTCCTCTCTCTTCGGGTTGCTGCTCGCGCCCCCCTCGACGTACCGGCGAACGAGACTCGGGCTCGTCGGAAACTGCGGAGATGATGTTGCCAACTCTGAACCAGGCCACGCAGTTCTTTCGTCCAGTGTCTGACGACGCAAGTAGTTCTTCGGTTACTCCGTCTTCGGTGGAGTCGCCGCTGTATAGGCTTCGTGCGAGTACTTCGTCTATGCTGACGGCAATCAGGTCGCCCACCTTAACCAGACGTCGGCAAGACTCAAAGTATGATTTCAACTGAAGGAGGAGTGCATGCTGAAGGGTACGATCGGTAGAGGTTGGGGATGCAATGCGGAGTAGGGTGACTTCTTTGGCAGCAGGGGGGAACGCCGGGACTGCTGACTGGAGGACAGAAGACGGAGGAACTGCAGGAAGAGGAGACAGCAGAAGCTCTGTTGTTGTATCGCCGCTGGGCAAAATATTCGTCAGAAGTACGGGTGACATGTAAACAATTCTTCCATCTGATCCCCCCCCAGGAGCGGGGCTTTTGCCCTTTTTACTCTTGGGTGTACTTAATGCCGCCTCCCAGGATTCTGGAAGCGAGAATACTCTCACTGGCCTGCTTGGGTTCGGTTCCTTTTCCTCACTGCGAGATGCAGACTCGTCCCTAGTATTGAACCCTCTACTCCCGCTACGGACACTGCCGCTACTACTCTGAGGTCTAAATGCCCGTCCTCTCACGACGGCTTCGGCTGCAGCCCGTAGAGGTGAAGTTGGCATCTCATCTTGCGGCAGAGGAGCAACCGCAATCCTGACCCAATCGCCCGAAAAACATCCCAGCTTTGCCAGATTTCCAACTTTGACAAACACTCTAGCCTCGTCGTCATCTCCCTCCTGTGGCTTCGGGTGAAGAAAACCAGGGGGAATAGCAGCCGTCAGCGGTTGAGGTTTAAACAGTCTCCCAGCCAACTTTGGCGCGGTCTGACCCAGAACGGGCGACTGAATCCCGTTCCTCAAGCGTGGCGTGGTCGATATCGACGGGAAGGAAATACCCATAGCAGTAGACGGCGGAGTCAAAAAAGTCTCCAATGCATCCTCATCATCACTATCATCATCGCTCAATACCAACGTATCCGCAGACGCATCCGATTCCTCCATGTAATCTCCAGCGCCTCCAAGGATCACCCCATCCACAACGTTTTCTCCTCCCCTTCGCCGCCTCCGCGGTTGCTCCTTTACTACAACAACCTTCGTGTCCAGTTTCAAAAACCCTTGATTAACCGGCTCCGTCAATGCGATCCTTGCCGTCCGTCCCACCACCCCGCGGCCATAGTTAAGTCGTAGCGCCTCGCCGTTGTGTACTATATTCAGTTTCCCCATGGCATCCTTAACGCGGTCTTCAATGTCCTGATCCGTCTCGGGCACGTGTGTTCCCCTTACGCTTTTAACACTAACAATAACGGCATCGAGATGTGCCGGGTTCACGGCACTGATGAGTACACCGACAGGTTTCTTATTTGGAAGCTTCAGATCTGCCAACGCGCCGAGATTCATCGAGTCGGGGATCAACACTGTGCTTGGGGGGAGCGACGGGAACTGCGAACTCGTTGGCATCAGTGTCACCGGGAGGATCGTCCATTTCTTGACGCTCGAAGCTGAAGCTAGCGGCGTGATCGCGAGGTATAAGGTTGGTGGCAATGGCTCGTCTTCGGGTTCCTCTGTGTTAAGAGTGATTGAGTTAGTTATACATTGATGTGGCACCACCGGCGGAGCGCAAACCGTTCAGGTCAATGTCTTCTAGCTTCCTGTCGCTAGCTACGATCTTCTTTTGGAAGCCGAAGACATCCCGCCAGATGTCTTCGGATACGAAACCGGCGTCACCGCGGAGCTCGTCGATTATGAAGCGGGCTACGGTGGGAGGTCGATTCTTGGGACGCTTGGGTATATTAGAGGCTGCTGGCAATGGCGGCTGCGCGGGTGATAGAGGTAGCGTGGAAGCCATGAATGGTGTTTTGAAGGGATCGCGAGTTGAGTGAGGTTGCTATGGAAGCATAGACGGATGGACACTGCGACCCGCTGGGTTAGAGCTAGTGCCTCGGCACTGGTCCCTTGCGGCTCTCTAGCTAAGCCAATCGTGTCGTTCTCACGTGTGTGCATAACCTGTCACTCACAGCCCTCTCAGTCACACAAAACATGTATTTTCAATTAGCTCTCTCCGCTATACAAACAGACAGATGGCCAGCTAGTAAGAAATCAACCATATATCTCTGGAGTTCATGGGGTCCATGACATTGGCATCTGAGCCTATTTACTGCAGAAAGGCTTGTGGCTCTTCCACCGGGCCCTTTGGCATTCCTTTCCGCAGTACCAAATCTGCCCACAACCCGAACACTTCTTCAATCCCTCAGGTTTGCCACAATTGTCACACATGGCTGTTCCGCGGCGGTCTGGTCTATCAGCAACAGTCTCCGTCATGAATCCAAAGTCTCCTTCGGGATCGATAACACGTCTAGTTCCACACCTCAGAGGTCCTCCTAAAGTTTCATCGACCGGACCACCGCTAACGGGCACAACAAATTTCTTCGCGCCCGATGGAACGCTAGCCTTGGTCTGGAGGGCACCTCGACACGCTTGCGAGCTTCCTCAACGTCGAATGTTTCTGGATCTTTCTTGGTCTTCGGGTCGTCCCGGTAGTTGGAGGCACGGGCAATTTATTTAAGAGTATCCTTGTCGCCAGCATAGATATTCTCAAGGAGCGGTTGGTAGGTGTGATTTCTGTCACGGTCAGCAATTGTGTCTGAAGTTGATGCATGTGACGGTATTGCTCACCCGGAACCATCTTCGGGCGGACAGGCGCCACGACCGTCGAGAAGCTCCACCTTGCCGGAGTATTCGGCCGCGGGAAGTATCTGTTCAACTGCGATCTCGTGCATATTATGGTCCCCAAGATCGTAGCAATAGCCTAGGGATGAGCCCTCCCCGGGGAGTACATTTGCAAGGGTATATTTAGTATCCGGAATGTAGGCGTGCCCACTGAGGTAGAGATGCATCATATCAACACGCTGTACCAATTATTAGACTCTGTTGGATCAAATCCACTGTGCCAAACCCCAGAGGAAATGGAGACGAGGAAAAGAACCTACACTGACGTCTTTCGGACCGAACAGTGCACCGTCGCTACGGTCCGTAAACAAGTAACCGTGGTAATTGCGGCACCTATAAATAATAGTAATTAGCTCACCCGCCTGCCTGCCAGCTATACCCACTCCTCGAAGAGCAACGTACCATCCCATGGCAGGCTGGATAATCTTGTCCTGCAGAACTGCCAGCTACCCACCACCTCAAATAGCTCACGTCTCGCCTTCTCAACCGCAGTCTGCCGCGATGAGCAGCTCACCTTTGTTGATCCGGAAACCTTGATCCTCCTCCAAATCAAACCCTCGCCTTTCTTATCCGTAATAGCTAGGACGATGCCAACACACCTAGCATTGCGGCGGACCATCACGGGGATCGATCTTGACCCAAACCTGGCCTGCCCTGGGGTGGTTATATGTCTGGAGAGGCATGACTCCAGTAATTGGGGTGGGTGAGTTGAAGGTGACGCGGAGTTGAGTACGAGGAGCAGAGAGCTGGAGGCTGATAAAAGCAAGACCCTGAAGTTACTTGTACTTAAGCTAGAGCTATAGCTTGGAGCCGCATCACCCCGCTCCCGCTCCCGAAATCGCAGGGAAAAGCGGACTCTCGGTCCTGCATAGCTGCATGGCGGTTTTCTCATTTAACTCTGCAGCCTACAGACTATTAATTCCGTCACATGTCTGCGTTAAATTGAGGCTTGGGTTAGGGTTGTTTAAACATAAACTGGTACTCGGGGGAGAGGGACTTCGTATTCATCCTTTGGCTCCGTTGAAGGCGAAGCCTCAAAGGCTGATAGCCTGTTGACGGAGATAATGGGCTTTCGCCCGAGATCACTGACCCGCATTATGTGACTGCTTTGCTGTTACGTAGCTTGCCATTCTTAGTATAGCATTGTGGGCTTCGTGTCCTTTTAGCTTTCTCCTTTTCTCTTTTCTTTAGACTTGGATAAACAGACAGGAGACAATAGACGAGCTTTCCACGCCCACCGCAGAGTATACATGTTAACATAGCCAACCTTAAGCTTAAGGTATCAGAAAGAAGATATTTGGTGAGGGCAAGTTGATAAATTTAGGGTTTAGAATTAAGACACTTTTTCTTGTCTAGCTGGTGTCCCAACAATCCAGTCACTTAACCAGATACCAGAATCAATTCATCCCGAATAGGTGGAATGCGATATGTAAAAGAAGCTCACAATAATTGAAAGACCGGAGAGTAGAGAGTAAAGTATCTAATTGACAGTGACTGAAATACCGAAGAGCAGAGATCTCGAGATGTTCCTAGAAATAGAACTTTCTTCCTTAAGCTACCACGACCAACCGTCGTATCCTGAATCTCCAAATGAGCTCCCCAAACCTCTAAACGAGTCCGAACTCGAACCACCAGAAAAACCGCCCCCAAACCTCCAAAATCCGAGTCTGAACCCTAGAGTGACCTAGAATCTGGTTTAAACTTAAGTTTGGGATTCGTATCCCCACGCTTGCTGCTCCTCTTATCTATTTTCCACCACGCCCAGTCAGCTGCTTCTTCTTTGACTGCAGTCTCCTTGGCCTGGCATCCCGCTGTTTCATTGCTACTCTATCCGTCGATCAACCTCGCCACCAACAGGGTCACGCTCCTATTACCTCAAGCACAGCTTCCGAAAAACTAGTCCTCGTTGCCGGACGGCGGCTCGGATAATTCATGTTATCTGCCATCATGCACACATATAACCAAATTCAAAATCATTATCGTTCGTTCGTGACTCCTGTACACTAGGAGTTTTTTCGAGCTTCTCGGCTGCTTTGTTACGGAACTTGAGACTCTAGTGACTTGGAATAGTGTTATGGAAAGTACGGGTTGTTGTGGCCGCTGCTGGCTGGAGATAGAAGAGGGTGATGGTGATGCGTGAAGTCATTGTTGTAATAGTGAATATCAGTAGGAGGGTGCGGGAGATGGTAGCATTAAGGGAAGTCACATTTAAGTTTAAGCTGAAGGTTTGCATATGTTCCCAGTTGCGGAGAGTTCGAAACACCTCAAAAAATATTGGTTTTAGCATTTGAAAATTCTACAATTAGAAGTGCCTCGAGGCCTGTGCAGTTCTTCGCTACCTTTAGGTACTACCTGGTATTTCCCCAACGTAAATGTGGTTTTCTGGTATCTTTCAGTGCAGAAGTCACCGATTATGATGCGAAGGAACTCTGTCAAACACTATTTTATAGAAACGTACTTTGCTTGGGTGCGATCAGAGAATATATGGGATCGCCCTGCTTCCAAGCGTTGAACTTCCAACATTCGTTAACGTGTTGGGAAGCTCGCCGCCGCCGTCCGCGTGCCGTTTCCAGCCTGGCCCCTTCTCGGTGTCTTCTGAATAACGGAAAAGTAGATTTAATATTGCGTTCCTAGAAGCTTTAGGTATAAATTAGGCATGTGCGCGAGAGAACTCTATGAGTTAACATCGGGATGATCTTGTCTAAATATTAAGCATGGACTTGACTTGGGTGAGGAAGGGAACGATGAGTGGAGATCTCGGTCGGTCATTTGCGCTGGTGTCCAAGAGAACAAACTCCAGAGGATATAGGGTTCAGGGTTACATCACCTGACACCAAATTGGGAGAGAAACGACCGACAAACCTCATGCTCACTCAAACATCATCACTAGTCACCATATACCTGGGGCGACTTCACAACTCCCTTAGATCCTCAGCTCTCCGGCTTCGGGAAGGCCGGCAGCTATCTCTCTCGGCGGACTCTTCTCCGCAATCAGAAACAATGTCCCGGAGGACGACAGTTAATTTCGACAAGAATACTGATGCAAGATCGTATGTCGTTGTCAGGTCGATACCTTGCAGGGTTGTGCACCGGTTCGGCATCGTTGGCGCCCCACTCACAGCTTAAAATATGACTTAAGTAGGTAATTAAGTACTTAAGAAGGTACTTAGATATACTCACCTGGACCAACTGTGGGGCCGAACAAACGGGAGAATTCAGTATCAGCGACGAAATGCACTTGAAACAAAGATACTTCACTTGTGTTACAGCGCCACACATACTTTTCGGCTGCATGTGGCGCCAGAGTGTTGCCCTCCAAAGGCCTTCGCCAAGTACTTGAGGATGCAGGTGCATGTAATTGATGGTGCTCTGATTGGTTTGACGCGAATTACCTTGCGCGGCCAATCATCGAGCGACACCTTCACATCAAGCGGGGAAGCAGATCAGGCACCCTCGCGATCTTGTCCGCACTTCCTGTTCCGCCAAAGCAACCTCCTGTCTCCTTTGAGTTTAACTCTCTCGACTACGTAACCGTCAGACTTTCGAACCGTTCCTCTGCCAGATACGTTATTAAATAGCATCGTGATACTCCAACGTCGGTATGGACGCAGCGGGGCTGACGATCGCCCTCATTGATCTCTGCGGCAAGCTTTATGGCACTATCCAGGCTGTAAGGAATGCACCCGAAGATGTCAGAAAACTTGTCGAGGAACTCGCCGCCCTGAAAAATACCTTGGAATCTGTGAGATCTGTTGTCGCAAGTGACCGGCAAACCTCCGTTCTAGAGAAACTCAACGCCGAGATTGCAGCATGTCTGAAGGATTTGGAGAGGCTGGATAGCAAAATCTGTGCTTCATCTAATAGGCTGAGAGGTGCAGTTAAGGAGTGGTGGGCGCGATTTAAATGGCCGATGAAGGAAAACGAGACCCGGGAGTATGTTTCGAAGATTGAGGGTCTCAAGTCACACCTAATGATCGCGTTGCAAGCACATCAAATGTATTTAACCCATCTACTGGATGCTATATGAGGCAAGTGTTGATTTTTGCGCAGGGCATTAGACAAGGAGGAAGTGGATAGGCAGAATGCTGAGCGTGAGCAGCAGAGGGTGGAACGCGAGAAACAGGAATTGGAACGACAAAAAGAGGAACATCGCCGCCGCGGTAATTCTAATCTTTGCTTCCTTGTTCGAAAGATTATCAAGATTGTAACGCTAGCTGACACGATATTACTGCTACCTAGATGAAAAACGCCAAAAAGTGCTCAAATGGGTTCGTGAAGGAGAATTTAATGAGCGGCATATCCATATCCAGTCGCAACGCAAAGAGGGTACGGGTCAATGGCTATTTGAGACTCTTCAGTTTCAGCAATGGATGGAGCGAAAATCATCGCCGGTGCTGTTGGGATGCGGAATTCGTTTGTCGCCCGTTCCCGAGACTTTGAGGAAGAAAAAGCGCTTACTCCTATTCACAGCTGGTGCAGGGAAAACATTCTTGAGCTCGGTGGTTATCGACCATCTACTGGGTCGACAAAGTCATGATGGGGTTGCCTACATATACTTTGGGTATCAGGATCAATTGCGTCAAAAGCCTATCGATATCATTTCGAGTTTCACCAAACAACTTCTCGGTCAGCTTCCTGAGCTACCGCCCGATATCGAATCCTCGTACGATAACATGACAAAGAAGTCAGAACGTCCAAACTACGAAGCATTGAAGGGTTTTCTTTTCTCGTTGCCCAGACGCTTTGCCAGTAATGGGAAGCGAACATATATAGTTTGCGATGCTCTCGATGAAATGCATGAATACGACCAGCGACAGGAACTACTCCCTCTTTTCCACGATATGAAAGATGGCGGCTTCGAGATTTTCCTAACTAGTCGGCCCCATCCGGCAGATGTTCGGGTGTCCTTTGCCAATGCCGTCCAGCTTGAACTCACACCTCATCATAACGACCTCCAGGGCTATATTCAAGAAAAAATCAACAGAAGCACCGGGACAAAACATCTCATTGAGAGCAGCAAAACTCTTAACTTCGAGGACGTATTATCTGCTCTTATTGCCAGTGCGGAGGGAATGTACGGCCCAAACCTAGTGTTTTCCGGGTTGTCGTTGCTAACTTCGTCTCCGGTAGGTTTTTGCTTGCACATCTTAATGTTATATACATATGTCAGCAACCGACTGCGTATCTTATCTCCAAGGAGCTTCGAGAGATCAATAAAACATCCTCGCACGGCGAGGAGCAACTAGACAGTGTATATGATAGAGTAATTGAAACCATCCTCCGCCAACCGAAAGGTTCAGTAGAACTAGCCCTCCGAGTCCTTTCTTGGATGAGCAACGCTACAAGAGCCCTGACAGTCGAGGAATTGAGGATTGCAATTTCTGTCGAGAAGGACGACAAAGTTGTAGACCCAGAAAGTTTACCTACAGCGGAAAGGTTAGCTGATATTTGCGCCGGTCTGGTCATCATTGAAGTGAGCAACACAGTCCGACTTGCTCACTATACCACGCAAGAGTATCTCAAGAAAAAGTCGGTGGTGCCTGAACGCCTGCAGATGCAAAGTGGATATCACTCCGTGATCTGTGCTACATATCTCGCGATGGATCAGTTCAAGACTGGTGCTTGTGAATCTAAAGATGCTTTCAAAAGCCGAAGAGATCACAACGCATTTCTAGACTACGCTGTAGGCAATTTGTCGGATCATATTGGGTCCAGTGACAAGTTATCTACGGCAGATGCTGTGGCAAGATTTATCCAAGATACTGGCAGTGTGTCCTCTTACCTTCAAGCAAAGGAGTGCTACGACAGGTCATTGTACAGTTGGAATTACTATCCTCGAGGATACCACCGCTTACATGTTGTTTCCGAGCTCGGGCACGAAGTTATTGCACGGAACCTGATTGAACTCGATAGTGCTGCCGTCTCGGCTGCCGACGAGGACGGGTCGACACCGCTGCACCGGGCTGCGGACAGAGGGCACGAGGCGACAGTCCGGCTGCTCATCGACCGGGGCGCCGCCGTCTCGGCTGCCGACGAGGACGGGTGGACGCCGCTGCTCCGGGCTGCGGACGGAGGGCACGAGGCGACGGTCCGGCTGCTCATCGACCGGGGCGCCGCTGTCTCGGCTGCCAACGAGGACGGGTGGACGCCGCTGCACCGGGCTGCGTACGGAGGGCACGAGGCGACGGTCCGGCTGCTCATCGACCGGGGCGCCGCCGTCTCGGCTGCCAACAAGTACGGGTCGACGCCGCTGCACCGGGCTGCGGACGGAGGGCACGAGGCGACGGTCCGGCTGCTCATCGACCGGGGCGCCGCCGTCTCGGCTGCCGACAAGGACGGGTCGACGCCGCTGCACCGGGCTGCGGACGGAGGGCACGAGGCGACGGTCCGGCTGCTCATCGACCGGGGCGCCGCCGTCTCGGCTGCCGACGAGGACGGGTCGACGCCGCTACAACTCGCCGCGAAGTACAGACACGAGAAAGTAGCGCAGTAACGCAAGTTGTCACTACCGCCCCACCCTCCAACCTGTTGGTCCATGCTCTATATATATACTGGGCTGCTAGGTTCTCGATGCTTCCGATTAGTAATTAGATTGATGGAAATTCGATATTATTCTATTATATTCTTTAGCGTTTTATGTCTTGACTTGTATTTCAACGGTTCTTTTGGATTATAGTGCGTTGGTTTCTGTGGCGTCATCTTACACCATCGTGATCGATCTTCCACCATCGTCATTTTCCTTGGACACGCGCGTCATTGCCACGTGACATTTGGAGATAGGACGGGGTGCAGGAGACTGCCGAATAACAGCTAGAGGGAGAGTGAAGCTGAAAAGAGAGTCAGAATACAGAGCGAGTACGCAGTACCCGCACGTGTGCTCCAATCCTTTCTACTTCTTTACTTGAGATTTGTGAACTTCTTTGTTGACCGCTCAAGTGTGCTAACCAAATCTTCATATTAACCCCTGAGCATAGCGAAGTTCACATCCTATCGGCGGCAACGCCGCCACCACGCCTTGTATATAGATACTTAGTTAGCTTTTTTTCTTTGATCTTGACTGATTGTTCATGAGTCTTCGCCTGTAACAGATTGTGGTGAGAATTCGCAGGCAAGGACAAGGCACCAACGGATTTCAAACTAGAATATGCTTTACCAGGCGATAGAACGATGCATACAGTGTGCCGAAATCGCCCCGAATCAGACAAATCCTGTTGCATTTCATGAAACTAGAGTAAATATTCTTGCGGAATTCAGGTGTGTTCTCTAAAATTGGCAGGCAATTGTCCGGTTCTCGGTTTCTGTAATAATATTCCAAAATTTGAGTGTTTTGCAACCCGTTGGCATTCCGAATCAGAGGAGATTCTTCCGGTATGGAGAGTTCTCTAGTATACATTGGATCCAGCACGTCCTATGTGAGATCTCGCTTCTCCTACTGTCCCCAAAACAGGCCGTGTGACTAGGAAACACCCGGAATCTCCATAACCTCCGAAGGAATGGTGATAAGTACCGAATTTTGCTGGATGCTGAGAGATTCGAGCTGATCGCGGCGGAACCTGGGCCATTGTATTGACCCGACGGGCTCCTTACTATGTACTATACCACTCGTCTAATATAGACTGAACTATGCGCAGCGTCTTGCTGCTTTTTTAATTGCATCGAAGTGATCCCAAAAGGCCCGGCTGGCCTCTCGTAGCACGATCTGTATTTGAAACTCATAGGTGCTAAGGAGTAGGTTGAGTGATGTGCTATGACATGGAATCTGGGTGCGTAAGTAGTACAAGTAATGCACAAAGTGGAAGATGTTGGCTAAAAACTTCGATCATGCAATATAGAAATGACTTTTAGGTATGCACTGCGATACATAGTGTAGAGAGACCAAATCCGGAGACGCAGATCATGGTTGATGATGGATGAACGATCAATTTCTCAACTGCGGCCTCGACTGACTGACATGCGCTTACCAGCTGTAGGCTGTACACCTCCGACAACACACCACACCACCTTTTAGTTTTGCCAAGACCGATTTTATCCAATCAAGTTTGACATTGCGAGAAAATTTTTGCTTCGGTTTTCAGCTGAACGAACTTCAGTCACCCAGAAGCAGCAACGATGAGCCTCTTCGGAGCCAAAAAACAAAGCCCTCCCCTTAAGGAATTACTTGGGAGAGCTAAAGAGAATTTTGAGAAGAGAATGGCCAGTTTGGCCACTTCCAGCGAAGAAAGCAGCCACATTGGCGAGCTGATTAGGAATCGCGAGGGACCGCTTCCTACTGACCCGGACGGAACAGCTACGACCTCCGAAATTGCTCGAAAGGAGTTAGGCGATTATTTGGGAGAGGATTGACTGGCGGTCACCTTAACCAGGGCCAAATTCAACCATGGAGTTCGAATTCACAATGCGGAGATGAGGGGGGCAGGACACCCGAGTCAGATTATGGAGGCAGTTTCAGGAACGCCTCAATGTGATGAATATGGAAATAGGCTCAGTCAACAGCACGAGGTCCATATAATCAGTGATGGCTCTTCGCTATCATCACCACCCACAACAGATTATGGGGGAAGTGACATTCCCTTTCCATTTCAAATGCCTAGGGAGAGGGTTTTGTCTCCCCTGCCATCTACGAATTATGAGGGAAGCCTTCTGGGCCTACCTCCGAGCGCTCTCCCCCAGGATCCCTTTTAGACTACCAGGGGGAGCGCTGGAATTATTGCGCAGAGGTATATTCAGTCGGAGGAAAATATCAGCCAACATGCGATGGAAGAGGAGGAAATGGACGAGACCCAGATAGTCTACACACCCATTCTGAGAAAATTCGAAATTAGCGACAACAGTGATGATGCGATGACAGAGGAGGAGTGGAGGCACGAGTCGCCCTACATGACGCCAATGAAGAAGGGAAAAAAGCGCAATAAGGGGAAGGGAGTTAAGAGGCTGGTAACGCCCGAACGACCAATTCTGAATATGCCGCAGACGCCAAGCAGGACAAAGCTTGAGTTTGATTGGGCCAAGCCTGCAGCGTCGTTGGCCCATGAGGATGAACCCGCAGATCTGGGGAAGTTTATTCATCAGCAAAAAACATTTCCGTCCGGGCGGAATGGCTCTGTCAGAGTGGACGTGCTCCGTCAGAGCCGTCAGAGACACCCCGGTGGCGGATTACTCCGCGCCCAGAGTCAATACCACGCGTCGCGTTGCACATCGCCCTCCGATCGCAGTTTCGCTGTTTCATCCTCAGACTCTGCAAGAGCATTCTCAGATGCTCCTGAAAGCACCTGCAGTTATGGAGGTGCATTCAGGACGCTACGAGATTTGACTATTAGGATTGTCAAATTTTGGAGCAGCTGAGACTGCTGTGCAGCTCTGCAGGAGACTTGGTGCCGTATTCTCAAAGCAGTGGTTCTTAGGGTTCCATAAGCACGAGGCATTTCTTATATCATATTCGTCTTTGTTACAGTCACAAGATTCGCTACCTTATAATATGGCATGCATTATGTAAGTATCTCTATATATATAGATACGGTCAATCTGGCCACGACGGAATTCGTGAGAAAGAACCGTTCTAGCTCGAGGAGCCTAGGAAGAAAGTGAGAAGATATGATACTACCCGGCCGTGAGAATCCACGCAATTGCGTGGATCCAG
>Ga0307512_10004883_pt1 | contig 14364 bp, 19 predicted proteins | sample 14_EM_MG_FD_200267 | JGI IMG/M metagenome (GOLD analysis project Ga0307512, IMG submission 200267) | Populus trichocarpa ectomycorrhiza microbial communities from riparian zone in the Pacific Northwest, United States - 14_EM | ecosystem: Host-associated > Plants > Roots > Unclassified | place... | reverse complement strand
TAACGACAGGCCATGACAATAGTGGGCGACGACGGATTCCAACCAGACTGGAATGGTTGGATCGCGTCTTCCTGGGAGTATTGGGGAGGATACTCCATCGTCAGTGGAAGCTCCCGCTTAGTGTCGTTCGTCAGGGCTTTACTGGGTCGCGCGGGATATAAGGAGGGTGGGGAGGGCGGGGGCTCTAAATGGTTGTGGTGGAAGGGTAGGAAGCCGTTGTCCGCATCTAATGAATCTCGGACGATAACTTTGGGTGCACTCGTCCGACTCTTCATTTGGAGAGTCGGAGCGCGGGTGACGGGAATCGGGAGTCCCATCTCGAGGTCGACAACTATCGGACTCTGGTATCCGACAAATGTCTGGTCGTCTTCTTCCTCGTAATCCCCCTCGGGCTCGGGGAATAATTCGGATAGGTCATGCGTGCCACTTGTGACGCAAAGGTAATGGGATGAATCGCGGCTGTTATGACCCGGCGTCCATGATAGAACCGCCTCAGGGGTGATCGGTTCGCACCGGGCAAGTGGAGAACTCTTGAACGGCGTCGCAAGCCCCACAAGGGCCATGGGTGCTCCTCCACAGAAATACCTATTCGACCATGCTCGCCGGCGACTCTTGACCTCTAACATTGATTGCAATTGCGCCTCATCGCTAGCTATGCGACTTTCGAATAAGTCATTTCTGTGGATCAGCTGCCGTAGACGGTCACCCTCCTGGCTCAGGGAATGGTACAATTCCAAATCCTCAGGAGTGAACTCCTGAGGTGAAGGAGTACGGGGGAACTCGGTGTTCAGGTAACTGTTGCGGTACAAGGAAACGCCCTCGGTTGGAGTATGGATGGATGAACCGTCGGTGTCGGTCGTCGCTGCAATGGATAGACCATCACCCTCGTCCTCCGTTCCTGTAGAGGATTGCCGGGAGGGAGGGAGGACCTTGTTCGTGTGAGACAAAAGGTAATCATCCTCCGTCGGTGGTGCAGGCGCCCCGATCTGTTCAAGGAGGAAGGACATGTGCGCTCTATTGCGCTCTAGTAAACTTCGGAGGATCCAGGTATAGTAGTCGGAGAAATTTGATCTCCTCTTTAATTCTGGAAGAATCCATGAACGATAAATGTTGACAAAATGACCACGAGCACGCCGACGAATGCATTCTGACCGAACGACTGGAATGTGGGGTTCCTCTGGCATCGGTGAGGCCACAGGCGAAGAAGACGGAGATGGACTCTTCGGGCCGAAGGTGAGTTCCCTGATTGGAGATGACAAGGTCACAATGCCGCTGTGCACGAGGTGAGACGTGAAATTAACGTGGAAAATTAAGTTAAGACGTACGAGACCATGGTCACGAATGGGGCGAAGAAGGAACGTGATTTCCTGTGCTTTGGCCGGGTAGGGGACTGGGTGGGTAGAGGCGGAGGGGACGTTGACTGTGGTACCGTCGGAGGTTCCTTTCTCCTGGCTTCTGTTGAAAGGGCCGAGTTGACGTCGGCCACGACGCTCTCTAAGGCACGGACGCAGTCCATTGCGACCAACGGCCATTCCTCTTTAGTGCCATCTATAAAATGGCAGGTGATGGTCAACGAGGAGAGGTCAAAGATGACCTGGTCGAGTGCGGAGATGATCCACGTTGACTTGTCGAGAAAGTGAATGGCGTTCGGAATTTCCAAATCATCGTTAGCCAGTCTCTGAGCGGAAAAGGTCCAAGTTGGGGGTAGAGGGAGATGTGGGGCATTGTATGGGAAGGACAGCGAGAGGTATACGGCAGGGGTTGGATGAGGAGAAACCAGTCGGAGATGCATGGTCTAGGAGGTAGATTGGACTTGGATATTTGTGGAGAAAAGGCTTGGGAGGTATTCAGAAGTCGCCGTTGCACGCAGAGCTCGGGGGGCGCGTGTATGCGTCGACGGGGAGGTGGATTGAGGGGTGTGTGGGGAAGCGGGGGAAAGAGAATGAGTGGAAGGGAGACACCCAAGGCTTTGAGCGTGCTTTGAAAGAGTTAAAGAGGATTATAAGAAGAGAAGGGAAAGGAAGATTGGAAGGCGGACACTGCTGGAACCTGATGAGGGACCCAGAGGTGAAGTACCGAAGGCAATCGGAGGCTCTGGCCTGAACAAGCGAATTCGGATTTCGCTCTTTGCGTCTTGCTTGCACTTTCCTCTTCGACGCGAGACCCGCTATCTTTGCGGACTGGGGAGACAGGGGAGGAAGGAGGGAGAAAAATGCACGAGGGTGAAATGCCGCAAATACGCGATCTTTATATATGAGACGGACATACTACAGCCAGTACGCTAACGGTGACCGGCGTCTCAAACTGGGGAGACAACACGCTCGGTTCATGTGGAAGAGATGATGAAAAAGAGAGTTGAGGAGAAGCCGAGGTCCTGCAGGGAACGCACAGCAACGAGTGGTTCCGCAAAACAAGCCGCAGCTATTGAATATCGATACTAGTCTTGTACTGCCTCACCCCCTCCTTACACCTCAACACAGGCGGCAACCGATCCACAGACTACTGCCACCAACCACCATCCACTCCCACCGTACTCCTCACAATGGGTCAGCATCCTAGCAAGGTCCACAGGAGCCAGTCCGCCACAAAGTCTCCCTCGTCACTCAACAGGGTCTCTAAGCTCTTCCAGCCTGGGTCAAAGCGCGAACAACGCACAACCAGCTCCAACGGGTCTTCGCCGCAACCAACAAAGGTCGAAGATGCGGCCGCCATCCATATTCCGGTGGCGGACAAGCCTGAAGCGGAAAGCCGGCCGGCCGAAGTGGCAGACCACCAGGTGTGACATCTTCGGAATGCCCGCGCTCACCTTGCCCATTCTTGTTTAATCTCAAATCCAATCGCTACCGCAGGCAGAAGCCACGAGCATCATGTCAACATCACAGACCGTCCCCTGCCAGGTATTCCCTCGACCCTTCATTTTTCATAATCCTAACTCTAATCTCCCTATCTCTTCCCCATTCACAGTATAGGACCGGAAAGACTCTGGGTAGCGGCACGTACGCCATCGTCAAGGAGGCCGTTCACATCAAGACCGGAACTTATTATGCCTGCAAAGTTATCAACAAGAAACTCATGGAGGGCAGAGAACACATGGTAGATTCATTTCTTTAACCTATCGCCTCCTGCCCAAACCGCCAATCCAATCATCCCGCAGGTCAGGAATGAGATTGCCGTCCTCAAGAAGATATCCAAGTCTCATCGCAATATTGTCACCTTGCACGATTACTTCGAGGTACTTTCGATGTCTTCACGATAGCCTCCCAGCCCTCAATTTGCCATCAGACCGCCCATAATCTCTACCTCTGCTTCGATCTCTGCACTGGTGGGGAGCTCTTCGATCGTATCTGCGCCAAGGGTAATTACTACGAAAAGTGAATATCTCGCCCGTTTATCGACTCGTATTTAACTCTACCCCCCTCCATTACAGGGATGCCGCAGAACTCGTCAGGACTATCTTCGGCGCTGTTGCATACCTTCACAAGTGTGGTATCGTTCACCGTGACCTTAAGCCAGAAAACCTGCTGTTTAGGGACCCCAGCGAGGACGCAGACATCATGATTTGCGATTTTGGTCTCAGCAGAGTTATCGATTCTGATAAGATAGCCCTCCTAACCGAAATCTGCGGTACCCCTGGGGTGAGTCCTGATCATTCGTATCTCACCAGTAGTTTACTCAAGCCTATGACTCGAACCAATTTTAGTACATGGCGCCAGAGATTTTCTTGAAGAGTGAGTGTCTGATATATTCCCGTTGGACAGTCGACTGATGGTACACCGTACAGCTGGCCACCACAAACCTGTCGACATCTGGGCCATGGGTGTTATTACCTATTTCCTCCTTTGCGGTTATACACCGTTCGATAGGGACTCGCAAGCCAAGGAGACGGAGGCCATCATTGCTGGTGACTACAAGTTTGAGCCTGTCGAGTATTGGGAGAATGTCTCCGAGACAGCCAAGGAGTTCATCAGACGCTGTCTCACCGCCAACCCCGCCAAAAGGCCCACCGCCCTGGATATGTTGGAGGAAAAGTGGTTGTCAAGCAAAACCCCCCACTACGTGACCGATAGCACCGGTGGCGCTACCGACTTGCTACCTCAGGTGAAGAAGAACTTTGACGCCAAGAAGACATGTGAGTCTTTTATTAGCTCCTCAATGATCGCTTCTTATCCATTCTTCTTCACATACAGTCCGTAAGGCGGTCTTCACCATGATGGCCATGAAGAGGATGTCTACGCTCGCTTCCCTTTCTCCTGGTGCCGAGGACTTCAACCGCAACCTCCAAAAATACAAGGAGGAGTCAGAGAAGGTCAGACCCTTGATCGTGTGATCCCTTTAATATTTCTCACCCGATGATCCGTTCTGTCCACAGGAAGCAGTGGATGAGAACGAACAAGTCTTCTGCCACCACGGTTCCGATGAAGACGGCAAGAGGACTGGGGACTTCCTCCAAAACCAGGCACAAGAGGTACTATCTGCAGGAATTTCTAAGCTGTCGGTTAACGACAAGTCAAAGGCCGTCTGAGTTCCCCAACAACTGGCGGCTTCACCGACTCATCCTTCCCAACCCTTTCTCTCAGGTTTCATCCTGATCCCCTGCTCGCTTTAATCAGTTTCTCTTCCCCTCGGTTACATCTACCCAATGCTCTTTTTAAACCCAGTAAACCAATGGATGGTGACGGTGACGGACGAATTACCCGGAGCACGTAGACCTACAACTCGTTTCGACCTTCCGACGTTTTTCTTGCGTATTCTTACTTCCAGATACGGTATCGCAGACGTAGGCCTCTGTTCCAATCAATCCTTCCCTTACGTTTCTTTCATATCATAGCTCCTCGGCGGTTAAGAAAAGGGAACCGTTTCACATGTCAGGGACATATGTTATCATCTATTCCGTGATTATCTCATCAACCACAAAACCGACTGCGGCAGGTGATGCATCGAAAATGAAAGGATGGAAAGGTGGAAAGGGTGTGTGTCCTGCGTCCATTCAACAAAATGAAAGAAAGTTGGGTGGCGGCGATCAGGGGACTGATGTGCGGTAGAAATACAGTGCGATGGGAGATGTCGTGAAAGAAGAGACGGTGTGTATATGGAAAAGATAAAGATACCGAGGTCTTCGATGAACGAAGCGCTGCGCGGTCGAGACAAGAGGGGTGGTCTATTAACTTAGAAGTCCCGCGACAATGGGCTCGAAGTGATGGACGGTCCGATAGTAGCCATATTCCTCCCACCCCCGTTCGCCCCATTTAACTTGGGAGAACGGTGTGCCGGAACAGCTGGCGGCTTTCGCCTTTTCACCGGTAGCGGAACAGGGGGCGCAGATCTTCTTCCCGAAGGTGAAGGTACTGCTCGTGGAGGGGCGTCGAGAGTATCAGGTTCGGATCCGGGCCGTAGAGTTCGTGGAGAGGTGGTCTCGAATATCCCCATCGAGTCGCTCCGTATGGGATGCGGAGCCGGACGGTCTTGTGTACCTTTCGAGCCGGATCGATCGCGGTTGTGTTTAGATGAGTTATTTGAGGCGACGGCGATATTAGGCAAGCTACTTGAGCTGTCTGTGCTCGCTTTGCGAATGGTGATTCCCCTTCGGTCATCCACCGGCGGTTGTCGGAGATTCTCGACGCTCCTTGCCGATTTCAACGATTTCTGTTTGGTATTGTCGGGCATCGCGGTCGGCCCAGGGCTATCCTCCCGCATAAACTCCACCACAGGCGTGCTAGGCATAGACGTCGCCTTCCTGAGCTGGACACACCAGTCACCTCCCAGGCACCGCTCGACGAGACGCTTTGTCGTGGGGTTAATATCGCGGATTTTATCGTTACCGACAAGGGATTCCAACGCAACCATTATCTGCGAGCGCTTGTACGGGGTTGAACGGAGCTGGGTCCTCGTGAGGAGGGGGTGAAGAACACGGAGATAAGTATGGCGAAGCTGGTGATATTCCGGTGAGTTTATCTGCGTTTCATCTGGTAGGAAAAAAGGTTAAACCGCACAGATTCGCTATCTTCGTCCAGATCAACGACTTCGCGTAGAAAAACGTCGACCAATACGCGAAGGTCGTTGGTGTAGAAATATTCAGAGGTCCCCTGTGTTGTGAACAGGATATAAAGAAGCTTTAGCACGAGCAGTTGCATGCACAGATCTTCAGGTGAACGCCCTAAAATTCGGCGTCAGCACCTCATTCAGTATGAAGCAACGACATTGCAACTACCGGCTCGATTGAGCATGAAAATCAAGTTTTCACCGAAAGTCCTGCTCGACCCCAGCCGCCGCATCAATACGGAGACGACACGATTTTCGTGCTGAGGTTTGTCATCCGCCCCGTCCTTGTCCTTGGTATGTGTTTTGGCAGGAAGGAGCGCTACCATAAATTGTTCGTTTAGAGCGACCTGCCAAGACTTTTAGACAGGTCAAGATAGGAGAGGATTTGTGAGCTGACAATCAGTTTGATGACCGAGTAGTTGAACGTTTCATCCTCCATATCCCTCGTCTGCTCGACCAAATCGAACAGGTAATCTACAAAGGAGTCCTTAAACACCCCTGTCCAAATAGATGAGCGCTGATGATGGGATAAACTTGGAACGCCTTACTCAGGTCGGTATATGTAAACTTTTGCACTCTACAGACTTCGTAGAGCAGACGGATGGATAGAGTACGGATTTTGACCTCTATTGGTATGAGAGACCAGTGAAGACCCGAAGCGTTAGTGCCAGTGTAAGTGTCCTGGGATCCAGGATCGGAATCAACCAATATATTGTCGATCAGGAGGGGTATCAGAGGGTGCCATCGTTTGTGAGTGCGAAGGAAATTGGTTTTATTGCGCCCGTAAACCAGCAGGACGTTGTAGAAGATGAACTGGAGGTGAGGGTCGGTCGCCTGATCATGATTTATCCGGTTTCAGGTCTATTTCTGCGCTGGGGCATATTTTGCATACCTTCTGGACCTCGTCTACAATGTTGTCACACATCCTTTCCGAGTGGAAGGCGAATAACTCTGACTGGAGCAAGAGCTCACACGCGTGCTCCAGTTGCATTAAGGTTTGAAGGTATTGCTCTGTTACATGTTCGGTATAAGGGATTGATGGGGCACTTTGCGGTTATGAAATGGCGTACCGTGGTATGACGCACAAAGGGAAGTAAAGCGCTTCAGGGTTGAATCAAGACATGGCAAAGACGGATCGGTCGGGAGATGTAGAATGTCTTCAAGTTCTATCGGCGCAAACTCAGCGAGGGAGAAGAGAGAGAGAGTAGATACGCACCCGACCAAAATTGTTGTGCATTCTCGATGAGGTAGACAATACCAAAACCGAAATCCGAGTCGTCCATGATGTTACCTAGAACGGGAGGAGGCTCGGAATCACCAGGAAGAGTTGGGACATCTTGAAAACCAGAGGGGTACATGATGTGTTAGCAAACCAACGCCAGCGAGTAGCCGGGGTCGGAGGGAGATCCGGGAAATAAGCGCGGAAAATACGATGGCGGTTCAGCGCTGCACTCGGCATTTGCCGGTGGAGAGGTTGGCATCACATTATGAACAGGCTGAGGAAAGACCCACCGCCGGCGATGTCGAGAACGCTCGCCATTGCCACTGGTGCTGACCGTGACAGTTCACACTACAACCAAGAGCACACCCAGCGCGATGTTCGACCAAGAACAAGTATCGAACAGTACTGGGCGGCGAGGGCGCTGAAGGCTGAGACTTCTCTGTCCGCCAGGGATACCCACCAACTAGAAGTCCAACACCTCAGGGACTCTGAAGAGACCAAGAGATCTGTGCGTCTCTGCCACGGATAGTTTACCTTGATGCCCTTCCAACACGTTCGTTATTTACCACAAGAGAGAGCTGGAAGCTCTAAAACATGAGAGTGAAGCCCGCCACTCGAGGTTGGAGGGGATTATTGTGAGTTCAGGTTCGCAAACGTTCCCTTCTATTTGTCACCCTAAAGTACTTTTCGCCTTCCCTTACAGCTCTTTCTTGTGGGATGCATCATCCTGCAATCCGGCCTTGTGATTTATTTACTGTCTCACACCGTCCGAGACAAGCAACAGCCGAGGCGGAGTCTCAGCCATTTTACAATTCCGATTCTTTCGCCCTTCAGTTCTGTCGTAAGTCTTTGTGTGTTTCTCTCTCCTCAAGGTGTCGAGGATGATCATATGCCGTGGGGGATGCAGGTAGAGCAGGAGAGCTCGTTTATTGGAACAAGGACACTAACCGTTTTGGTGGTGGTGGTGGGCGTAGCAGGATACTTTCTTATTCGTACCTGGCTTTTGGACCCTAGACTTAAAACACGTGTATGAGGGATTTCGCGTCCACGAGGCGCTTTCTATGCGCACCAACACACCCTGGGCGTTGCCCGAACACGGAAAGCTGAAAGGTTTTTTGAGCCACTCCTCCTGAACTCTAAAGGAGGTACATAAGATACAGGAGGCAACTGGCGGAACTGCAGACCGCTCTTCGCTTCCTCTCTCATCTTCCTTCTCCCACCCCCTAAATCCCATCTCCGTACGCCCACCAGATCAGCAGGTCCGTCTGTCGGCATCAAACCGGCTCTCATGACCACTTCCCGCCAATCTCACCGCCCCGCGCTTCTATCACCAACTCCTCCCTTGGCTACAGACCAAGAAACCTCATCCCCTGCCCCAAACAAGACCACCCCATCTTCGCTCGAGTGTCTCAACGATTACATTCAGAAGCACTATGCCAAAGTTGTCGCACATGAATCCCTCGAGCGCACTCGTCTCATCGCTTCCTTTGCTGAGAAGGAGCGAAACTACGAAAGACAGATATCAACACTAAAAGCTGTCCACGCCGATATCGCCGGCCTTCTGGCTCGAGAACAAACAACCAATGGCGAACTCCGCAAGAAACTCGACAATATGACAGGCTTCATGACCAGACTCTGCAAGGTCGTCGCCGACGCCAACTTTGTCTTCGTCGACCGTAAGCGGGGTCCCTATGAGATTAAACAGGAGAAAAGTTCACAGGGGTGCATCAATGTCTCAGACATAATTATGTCTCCGAATGCTGCAATCTCTTCGCTCCTTTCTCAGATAGAGACCGTTGTCGCCGAGATGAACGCCCAGAACGGCGCTGGTCTACCTTCATCCGTTGACACTTCGCCTTGTAATTCCATCCTCGAAGCACTGGGGAGGGTCGTGGATTCCCTTTCGGCGACACAGCGTATATTCGCGCTGCTCCAAGAGGACTTGAAGTCCGTTAATGCGACCCGTGTAGACACAGAGCGTCAGAATGAATCTTTGCAAGAGAAGATCGCCCTTCTCCAAGAAGAACTTAAGCAAGCCAGGAGCGATAATGAAAGGACCTCAAAGGAGCTCGCTGCAGGTACGCCCGTTGTCTGTGCCCTCTTGACCGGACTCTGATGTCTGTTCTCAGTCCGACTCGAGAGGGAAGAACATATCTGCAGACCACCCGCTTCTGCACACCCGACCCCTGGTAATTCCACGTCTCACGTTTCGTTGCCTCAATCGAGCCTGATCTTCTTGCCCCAGCCATTCAAGATAATTTCCCTGTCTCTTTGCCTTCACCGCTTGAGAAGCGCGATTTATGCATTCCAGACAGTTAGTCCCCCCGTCCGCCGAACTGAAACCGTAGAGCTTACTTTTTGCAAGATGGTATCTTACAGGACACTTGTAATATTAGCAGGAAGACAAACCAGACACCCTCGAAGAGTGCACATCCCGAAAGTACATCCCTTCCTCCCCAATCACCCACCGCAGATGCAGGACCTTCATCTGCACCGACGTCTACAACTTATGAGCGACGGAGAATATCCTTCAGCGATGCAATCAAACAGGTACAGGGTGATTCCGCGCCATCCGGTAAGCCATTATTCTCGTCATGTATGCCGCTCCGCTCATTCGTAACCGTTGTTCCAGCTGCGCAGAGCGGACAATCGGAACCCCCTATCTTTCGTGATGACCAGCAGACCGCGGGACCGTCTATGCTACCACCATCCACTCCGGTTCTGGGTATTAAAAGGACTTCGAGCGGTGCTCGTAAGTCATCACGGCAACTTCTCCCCTTGTTTTTTCTGACTTTTGGTATAGATAAATGCCAGAATGTCTTTCAAGGACCTCCACCCTCTCTGGCAACCTCGGCATCGTCGTCGTCGTCTTCAATATCCAACAAGACGAACGACCTCCGTCCCAAGAAGAAACGACGCCTCAACTGTACTCCTGGGACCTCTACAGTGAACCAGAAACATAAACCCACAAACGAAAACTCCCTGACAAAGGCGAACGCTACCCACACATCTACGTCCACTACGGGTTCCTCCTTGGCCTCATCGTCAAAGCACACTGTGGTGCAGTTTCCCAAAACCAGTGCCTCGGACCTGAAGTCTCTCAAGTTCAACAAGTCACAGCCGAGCGACCTACCCTCCATCCTCACGATGGAATCATCTCCCAACACACCGAAACCTATCACGACGCCGACGAAATCAGATGGGCCATCCTTGAAGCCATTGGATCTCGCAAAGAAATCACCTCAGGAGCGTGCTACCTTGCGCAAGTCGAAGTAATCAGATACTCCACTCCGTTATCATCGGATCGTTTCCCTCTTTCCCCGTGGTTTCGCACCTGTCTGTTCCATCTATTGTTGTAACAACGTTTGTATTCTGTTCTCTCCCTTTATGTATAGATCTGTGTATTGTTTTTTGCTTTAAGCTACCCCCCCCCCAGTCGATATGTATAGTATGTAAAACTTACACCATTCGACCTGTTCTTCCTTGCCCTGCTTCGTACGTTCTATCCGTCTTTCTCCCTGTCATGACCTGCAGCGTTTAAGCTGCTTATCATATATCGCGCTTTACTCGCCCTTCACATTCTTAATCGAATGCAAGTAATGCATTACCCTAATCTTATTACGACGACCTTTGCCCACGCCGCAACTTCAAGAACTCCTTCATCGGATCCCCGCTCGAGATTTTGTGCATGATACTCAATTGTGATTTTAGTCGACTCGCTACATACGGTACGTACATGATTTGATATATATATGTGCTCTGTGGTGGAATGTGGGGAGTGCGGCGTGTGGAGGTTGGTTTGTTTCGCTACTTCTACTAAGGAGTTCGGAGATCGGAACATAATATCTACAATACAGTTTGCTGCGAGAGAGGAGAGAGAAAAGAGAGGCGACGACGGAAAGATCGTAGGAAAGAGAGAAGAGAAACAGGAAGGATCGGAAGAAGAAAACCAGAGTGAAACAATGCCTGCCAAAGAAATGGGAAGACAATGACCAGGGAAAATACCGATGAAATAGGAGATGGACAAACGAGCAGAAATAATCCACAATGAAGGGAACATCGAGCGGTTTGTTGGACCCACACCAATCGAACGCACGTCAAGGATCGGATTTTCGAGGTTTCGCGGTGTAGAAAGGGAACGACCGATCGGCGAGATGAAGTGAGGAGGGAGGGGAGGGGTTAGGGTGAACAGTGGAGCAGGGTCGTATGCTCGATCAGTGCTGAAAGGTGTACAGACAGACAAAACAGCGATTACTGCAAAGCAAGAGACAGGACTGGGTGCTGATAGAGTAGAGAATAGAATTTTGGCGATGACGGCAAGGGGAAATGGATAAATAGTTCTGTTCTTCTTGTCGCGGTGGGACGGAAGAGCAGAATATAGGATGCGCAGATCTTGGGTAAATGGCAGGGGTCATGTTATGACCCAGATGTCGGTGGGACAATTGGTAGGACTGAGTTTAAATGGTTGAGGTCGTTAACCCCATTCGTGTCGCTCGGCAATTCCGAAGTGGGCAAGATGGTCGGAGTTGCGGGAGGGTCGATATTAGTTGAATACTTCAGCTGATGCGCACCGATCGGGAAGTTTTCGCGAGTCGAAACTGGTCCCTGTGTCCATGATGACCTGTGAAAGCTTTTCTTCTTCCGTACGCTGGCCTTGTAAGCAGCACGGATGGCCATAGAAGAATCGCTGGTATTCGTAGTGGCGCTCTGAGTTGATAGGTTACCGTTTGACATCGGGGTGTCCGGTCGTATCGGGGTGAGATTTGCCGGGGCTGGATTGCCTGGCGACGGTGGAGAGATACCCGGGGATGAAATTTGATCGAACAGTGGCGCGCTGCTGAGAGACGAGCCTGGACGAGAATCAAACCCGCCTTCTGAGTGTTGTTCCTCGCTGAGGAACAATCGAGGTAACGTGAGCGGGAAGACGGTCAGAAAATCACTTGTCGCCGTGGGTGGTGAGAGCGTGAGTTTGCTGGATTGCTTCCTAGACGTGTTTCGGCTCGTGAGTTGTGCTATTCGGCGTTTCCAGATGTCGAGGTTATCTTGGCAATGTGTCGCGAAACGAGTCAATTCTGTGCGGGAGTTAAAACCCTCAGACCTAATGCCGTAGCAGTAGTCGACTCACGAGGGACAGCGGATGCCACCAAGGCAAACAAAGGGTAGGTGAACGTACTGATAAAGAATACCTGCGAATTTGCCTCGACCATTGGATCGTCGTTGGAAGGCGTAACGGATGCCGGCAAATGAAGATGCCGTTCAAGTTGAGCTTGTCTAGTCCATTCATCCATCAATGCGTTTGCCCACTGCTTTGAAACGCAGTGGGGACGACCCTGGGAAGGCGTCAGCATTGAATAAACGATGAGTGTTTAGGTCACCAACTGGATTGCTGATGTCAGCACACTTGATAAGTGCTTGACAGACGAGCACCTGTCGCTTTGACGGATCAAGTGGCCCCTCATTAAGTAATGATTGGAAGCTGGACATGAAGTCAAAATGGACGCTCATGTCAGTCGCTAGGAGGGTCTTGTAGAGCAGCCTCCTGAAGGATGTTCCACGTTTCGTAGGATCAAGTAGTACACCGAGTCCATGGTGATGCATAATGGAGAGCAACAAGGTGTAATGCATTTGCTCGAGTGCAGATTTGTTGTCATAGACGACAGAGAGAGGAGCTTTAGCGTTTTTCTGCGTTGAGGAGGGTGAGAACGGTGGAGACGAGGAGTATATGTAGAGTTACCATGAAATTGTTGGTGAACCCTGGGTGTCCAACGTCATGACCGATGGCGGCAATGTATAACGCGAATATTTCCCGATTCCCGAGACAAGCGAGGTAGGGGTTAGATTGTACTGATTTTCCAGGCCGCCAGGTCTTTGCACCCCCACGAAGCATCAATGTGGATACAGGAGGTACGACCCCGGCAGAATATAGGAAAACGTGGACAGCTTGGAGAACATCTAAGGCGTGACGAAAGTTGTGATACGAGTTCTGGCGTCGGTAGATCTCACGTAGGTGCGATAGGAAGGTTGTGAGCTGAGCTGTGGTTTGAGTGGAGAATTTCAACGATTGATGGAGAGGTACGAATCAAATAGGGGCACACCGAGAGAGACGTTAGTATCATCCTCCATACCCTCCTTGCAGAGTAAAGCTTCGAACAGGATAATCGTGCAGACGAGAGCCTCTTCCTCGGGTAATTTGGAAGGCTCGAAGTTCCAGCTGTCAAGAGTTTCGATCGCATGGATCCGCATTTCGTCGAGTATTACTGGGGAAGTGCTGGAGAAGAATATGATGAGACTGCGTTGCCGTGGAGGTCAAGTGGGTGCGGACTCGCCAGGTAGTCAAATGATAGTTGACCGTGCTCTGGGTTTGGGTGTACATGTCGCTCAGAAATTCTGCATATCTAGAGCAAGTGTGTCCGGTGTCACGAGCTGCTGTTGGGAGACTGGGGGCGAGAAATGCGTACATGGCTTCACTGATATCGTCTTCATCCCAGCCTCCCCAGCCAGAGCCGCAGCCATGCCCAGTAGCGAGGGCGAGAGCCAGACCACCTATGTCGACGCTCTTACGTCGCATTGGTCCAGCTTCATACATGAGTCTTGAGGGGTGGGGTATCTGAACCGTGGTGGTAGGAAAGCGAAGCGAGGGAGAGCGGCGGGTAGGGCGTTGAGGTCGACGGATGACGGGCGGGGGAGAATTTTAGACACGGTTCGGAAAATTCCAATTTTGGCATAAACGAGCGACCTGCCTTCGCCTGCATTTTCGCCTCTGGAGGGACAAAAGACTTTTTTCTCTTCGGACAGCAATCGACGGAGAAATCTTCGTGTTCGCCTGCCCCAAGACCGATACATTATTTATCGTAAACACGCGTTATCCCGGTCAGCGTACGGTACTCCGTATAGATTCCGAGTCTCACCCGACACCACCATGGACCAGGTGATCCAAAATCTCTGGCTCGGCAACATCGCCAGCACCGCAGATGTAGAGAATCTCAAGGAAAACAACATCCACAGCATCCTCTCTGCCATGAGGGGAAGGGTGGTCGTTCAAGCCGTCCGTGTCTCCCGCAAAGATGCTTAGTCTTTAGATCCTCATCACCCAGACAGACCTA
>Ga0307512_10004881_pt1 | contig 14364 bp, 19 predicted proteins | sample 14_EM_MG_FD_200267 | JGI IMG/M metagenome (GOLD analysis project Ga0307512, IMG submission 200267) | Populus trichocarpa ectomycorrhiza microbial communities from riparian zone in the Pacific Northwest, United States - 14_EM | ecosystem: Host-associated > Plants > Roots > Unclassified | place... | reverse complement strand
ATTCATTGAACACGTTCATATACTTGGTCCACATCTCCTTCCCTGGATCTTCCTGGGCTGTGGCCGAAGTCAATATAGAGATGCAGTACCCACCAGACCCTGACGTACCATTACCGCGAGTCGCGCCTCCCGGGTCGGCAGTGAATAGTAGGTGGTTGAGCTCGATGGCCTCTTCAGGGGTCCCCATTCGTTTGGTATGCTAATGATAAAAGCGCGGAGGACAAGGTGTTTGGGTTCACGGGAGGTTAGTTGGCAAAAAAAAACAAAAAAGAGGGAGCCGCAGGCCTTGGGGGATGTTGTGTTTATTCAGCAAGTTGGGGTGACAGTTGTGCATGGTGCATGGAATGGAATGGAATGACAGCCGTACGCTAACCCAGAAAACCAGAAAGTCACAAGCGAGTTTGAGATAGGCAACTATCGATTATTGTACCATGTGTGATCTTCATCATGTCCATTCTCTTCCGGCCCCGTGTTGATGTGATATCCACTCCTTCCCCGAGACGACTTCTTCGGGGGTACTGATGCCAAGGCCAAAATGCGCTTAGCCTCGTCCCCACTTAGATCATCATTGCGGTGGTGATCAACAGAGTCCGGCGATAACACAAAACGCTTGACTTTCTACGAGTCCAAAGTTGACATTCCAACGAGGCCATGCGACCGTTCTACCGTCCCCAATCTTTCAGGTGTGCATCTGTGATGTGTGACCATGTTGCAGTGTGCGGATCCCATTGCAGAACGACACTACAGTACTGGTATTACCCTGATCCCCATACAAGCAGCACGTTGCATGTATATACGCTAGTACGTTGGTTACTGTTCTATCCCTCCATCCCTCGTCATTCCTTACGATTAGGCCGAAGAGACACACGAATGCACACAATATCACCAGACAACCGCCAGTTGCCGGGCGATAACATCGACCCGTGGTTTCTCCAAATGCGAAACACCCTGCGAGAGTGTCATCACTCCGAGCTTGAATCGCTTGAGGATGATATCGACGATGCGATGATGACCCATCGCCCTGAGATGGGTGTTACCCCCATTTGCAAGGTAGACGTGTCCATGGAATCAGAATAAGTGCTGGTCGCCGAGGGAGTACCCATTGATATCTGGCCTCGTCGAGTACGGTGGTTCGTAGGCATCCATGGCTTCACCTGCACCAAAGACGATTCCTCCACCTCGACCCTATGACAACCTTCTCAGGGGTTGCAAATAACGCAGCATGAACCGCCTGGAGCTCCACCACAATTCCGCCTTGCCTTGCCTTTGCATGACACTCAATGCTCACCAAGGCTCATGATCTATCGTGCTCTCTAGTTATCGTATAGAACTAGATCATCCCTTAGCGTCCCCGTCTCGCTTGAGGGTGGTCATACGCGGTCACTTGGGTATCTGAGAAAGAGAAAGAAAAAATATTTATCACAGCAGGTGATGTGATTGCTATCCGGGAGAAAAGGGAGAAAGAACAAGGTTCCTGGATACAATGTGAAATGATAAGTACGAATACAATTTCCCCATCAGGTGTGCCGTGGGCTTTCAGACAAGGTTGAGATACTCGTAGCTCTCAGATATGACTTGGGTGACTTGGACGGGTGGTTTAGAAGTTACCACGAAGGCTAATTTCCCACATTGAAACGGAGGATGAAGTTGACAATGACGGACACTGTGAGACGAATGAGTACGAGGTTGGGGAGCACGGTTGAATAAAGCAAACCCAGAAGGGCGGCGCAAAGGAGCGTCTAGAACCTCGAGTTTAAAAAAATCGCATGGCACGTAGAGTGGCGTAAGGTACTCACGGGACCCAGCCGATCATCGTATGGCCCCCTACCGCCTTTGCGGATAGAGTTCGCACGCCAGTGGTAGGTGTACAACGCATAGCCCATGATTCCGACGGCTGTTTCTGCTGTTAATCCTGATCCCGGCTACATGCGTAAAGGGTGCACGGACCGACGAGGGAGAACATTGCAGCGCTAATTTTGCCCACCTGAGAGTACAGTCTGAGCATTTCTAACACACAAACGCCGGGCTAACGCCATCGCGATAAGCACTTGCCTTGTCACCAAAGTTGAGTAGACCGACAGCGAGACCACCGAGGATGACAGTGAAATGAAGCCATGAAAGGAACGTTCGCTCGTTGGCAAAGGCAACCTTCGGCTCGACGCGGACGGGGAGGGCAATGCGTTTGTTGGCAGTGCGCTGAAGGAGCGGTTGGGTCGACATGAGAGAAGGCTAAAAGGCGGGCGCAAGTGCTGAGGGGCAAGGGGGGAGCACAATTTATGACGGTATGACAAGTTACGGTATTTCTGCCAGCAGGCCGCACGTGCACGTGCTTTCGGGGTTTCGTCCGTCGTTCACCTTATCACCATGGTATCAAATATCGTTCCCCTCCCGCCAGACGAAGAAGGTACGTCTCTCTCGCGTCTTCGAGGGATAGAAACGCCTGCTGACCGGTGTCAGATGGCATGATTCATTCCCGAATCACTAATGATGAACGCGCCCTCCGCCGTGTGTTGAAAAAGTTTATCAACTACACTACAGTAGCCTATTCAACGGTCAACTCTCCTGGCTCTGACCAATCGAGCTCAGCGGTCGAAGATGCTCGGGAAGCTTTTTTGCTGGACCTGTCCTCTTTCAGCCTTCAACTGAAGAAAGCTGTGATGGTGTGTGAGGCCGAGGCGCGACAGGTTGAGGAATACTACCGGGAGAGACAACGGATAGGTGGGTGGAAACCACCGTCTCAGAAGTCGTAATTGCTCATTCCAATGGTTCTTTTGTGCAGAGGATGAACATGGTTCGCTTAAGGGCCAAATTGAACAACTTAAAACGTCCTTGGAACATGCCCAAGTAGAAAGAAAGCGAAAAATCGAATACGATAGTTTCGCTGAGAAGATCAATACTCTTCCTAGTCGCGCCGAGCTGGAGCAGTGCGATATCCGAACCTACTGCGATTCCCCACTCGTGTTGACGCCTTCCTAGGTCGATACAACTCCTCGAGAATGACATGACCGCGATTCGAGCAGACCAGGAGGCTCAGAGCCGTCATCTGCAATCACAGAGGGCATCTCTCGTGTCCATCATTTCTGATCTCGGCTCATTACGACTTATGACCAAAGACACCGGAGCAGAACCGTCTCACCCTGGCACCCCAGACCCGGAGGCGGCCACCAGCGAGGCGGATGTGTCGCGATCATCGCCCGCTCTCGTGGCACCCAATGAAGAGAGTGAAAGGGAGGAGGGAGAGGAAGCCGAGGAAGGTGAAGCAGAAGAAGGCGAAACTGACGGGGGTCAGAAGGGTCAAAAAGATGGTCAGTCCTCAGACGATGTCCCACTGTCCACCACTCTGAATCCCAGGGCTCGCGTCTTTGTCCCATCTCGAAACTCTGCACCCGTTGTCCAACCCCCACGCCTCACTCGGTTACACTTCAATCCGGCAGGCTCGGCGCCACCATCTATCATCATTCATGATCCTCCAAACTCAGACGATGACATCGAGATGGGTGAGCTGGCAGAGGAACGTGGACCTTTACGTGGAAAGAAGAAGCTACGCAGGGAAGACCTCGAAGAAGGCGAGGCAAGCGATGAAAGTAGTGAACTTTCCGACCCTCCAGATGATTAGTCCCTGTAATTTTCCATAATCTATTTGCAGCATGCGTCCCTCACTGAACATCGTGGTTGTGTTGCACATCAAATGCCATGAAATCTCTCGCACATACGACTGGACCGTCAAAATGCGACTGTGCCAGCGCTCGTATTGCCTCCATCGTCTCCTTCGCCGCTGGCCGTGGGTCTCCGTGCTGGGTGGTAGGATCATAATCTCCTGCATATCTTGACGAGAAATGGTTTAGGACAAGCTTGCGAGCATTCACGCGTGCTGCGAAAAGTGCCGCCATCTGGGGTGTTGAATGTCCCCGTGACTTTGAACGCTCCTCGACAACACTGAATGTATCGCTGGGCCTTGTCTCTGGGTCAATTCCCGGCAAGTGTGCGTTTGTTGCTTCATGTATTAACACGTCCGCATGCATAGCCAGCTCTGCAATAGGGCTTGGATCGTATGTATCTCCAAGAACCGCAATTTTTCGCCCGGGACGTTTTGAAGGGCCATGAAGTATCGTATCGTCTGAGAGCACGACAGTTTCCCCTTGCTGCAGTTGGCGCATAACCGACATGGGTGTACCTGTGCGTTTTAGGTGAGGGATGTACTGCTTTGGATCAATCTTTCCTGGTACGTCCGCTTCCATGATCACATAGCCGACCGAAGGAACAGAATGCAGGATTGATGCAGCCGACACGGAAAAGGTCGCGTCCTTGTAGATCTCGGGCCAAATACCGTCAACCTGCTGGATATCGCGTCCAGGAAGCTCGGAAGCGTGGCGGGGGAGTGAGGTGAGCGGATCAGGTGGATCATTTGGAAACTTCAGTTCATGCACAACGTAGGGGCCACCGAGGAGTGTGTGCGTGAACAGTAGTCCAGTGCGCACATATGCCCTAGTACCTGATGGGCCGTATATCTCCAGGGGCTGAGGGTGGTCTGAGGCCCATTACCGCAATGATCCGAGGATGACTCACCTCCGTGTCGAGGACACCGGATGCCCTTGGGTCCAATGTTTGATCGACCGTCCCCCCTGCCCCGTTGAGGCGGCTGGCGAGTAGGGGTACTAGACCAAATATGTGGTCTCCTTTAATTTATGGTTAGAGAACCTCCGCGTACGTGATGGAAGCCAATGACAACATACCATGGGTATGGGTGATAAAAATCTTTGAAATCTTTCCCATCTTGACTGTGCTGTTTTGGATTTGACGCTGGGTCCCTTCACCACAATCAAATAACCAGACATCTCCGTTGAGTCGAAGGGAGAGCGCTGAGTGGTTCCTTGTGCGGGAAGGTTGTGCGGACGCTGTCCCCAGGAAGGTGATATTGATGTCCGACATCGTTCTGTGGTCGAATACTGTGAAGCTGTGTCTTCAGATGAACGTCATAGATGAAGAGGGTTCAGAAAGCATGCACTGAATTTATGGATGTGCCTGTTCGAGTCATAACGCGAAACGTACAATAACCAATGAATTAAAGTAAATGCCGCGCTACTTTGCTGGAATCGTTTATTTCACCTAAGCCTAAGGCGCCAATTGACAACCAATGTGATAATCAAGGCTGGTTCTAACACGCTCCACTCACGGCACGAGTCACTATGCCAACTACTCGTAGCGCCAGCAATGCGAAAAAGTCACCATTGGCACTGGTCGATGCAGGCTTAGGTGAATCGGGCGAAGGGCCGGAATCACAGTTGTCGGACGTGGGCGACCCAAACGACGACCTGCAGGTTTGTCTGCCCCACACCTCTTCCCGTTTAGCGGCGCCGAGGAACAAGAAACGCCTGTTAGATCCATCTCGCCGCACTGCAAAGTGGGATTCAGAATCTCAAGAAGGCTCAGGAAGACCTGCTTCGTAAAAACGGACGACTTCAACAAGAAATAGACCGTTGCCACAATGAGGTAGACGTGCCCATCCAACCAAGTCCCGTGAAGTCAGGGATGAAGAACAACTCCTTGTTATCCATGAAGGTGAAGGAGTTGGAGCTTGAAGTCCGTCGGTTAAAGAAGGTGACGAGATTCTTTGAAAACAAGTGTTAACGCGTTCTTACCCTGGATCAGGCCCGTGCTCAGGATCGTAAGAAGATAAGACAGGCGAGTGATGTTTCAATCCGACTTCACGAGAGGTCAAGTTAACATTTAGATGGGCAGCTTCGACTGAAAGAAGCCCGTCGGGACGCTGAAGAACTACAAGAGGAACATCTACATGGTGTACCCGATCTCGAGCACAAAATGAAAAAGGTACTTCCACCAAATCCCAAATTGCGTCACTCATCAACATATGCGTCGATCGCATCCAGCTACTGCGGCAACTTCACCGAGTGGTTTCAAGCCCGTCGTTGAGTGAGGAGGAAGAATGTCCGATATGTGCAGACACGCTGGAGTTGAATAACTGTTCCAGGTCAGTATCACATTATCCGTACCTCCCGATCATCCCAGTGATCCGGCGTATAAGCCTACCATGCCAGCATATCTTCTGCGACACTTGCCTGACAAAATTGAATGACGGCGAAGACATTAAATGTCCACAGTGTCGAAGGCCGAGTGATATCGAAAGCCTGGAGCAGGTCGAGTTGACGGCAACGCAACAATGGGACCAGCTACTCGAAATCGCCCAACAATTTGCAGCCATGGAACGGCAGCTGGGACCTGACACGAGTGAAGAGGAGGAAGAGGAAAATCTAAGGGAAAATTTTATAGATGATGGCGATTCCGAGGCTAGGTTCGTTGATGTGGCCCGTTGGCCAAATACTTTCAGGTTGCTTATGGCTGCAATATGTTATAGCAGTAAATCTCAGGAGCACGATACAATGTCTGACGCAATTCAGGAAGACGTATCAAGCGAGGATGGGCGAGACGATTCCCAACCGGGACACTCTTCATATTCACAATCCGGGGTGGTTGAGAAGAGAAGGCGGATGAAACAATTGGTCGCCCAGAGAGAGCACAAGAGACTGCGCAGGTAGTGAAAGTGTGACGAGGCAAGCACGTGACGGTAACGCGGGCACGTGATCTGATGAACGAAACGCGCGATTTGACAAAATAGACGTCAACAGGAACGCGGTTCGACTCTGACCGCACGCACTGGCAGACCCCACGCAGTCCACTTTTTCGCTTCTGTTATTCTTCGGAAAAAGTCGGGCTAATCTTTTCGCTAATTTGTTCATTTCTGTGTCGAATCCATGGTTTTGAGTACTTCTCCCAGGAAGGCGGTGCCCCTGGCCTCAGGCGATGATTGGCAACAAGCTGGTCCTTCTAAGGTGGCTTCAATCACTAGATGCGTGTTCTTCTGCGGCGTGGTCGTAGAAAGCGAAGGGGGAAAAGAAATTAGCGAAGGTCCGTCGAACATGCTCATATAGTGGCTTGGGATGTTGAACGTTTTACGCAGATGTTCAAGAACTCCTTGCATCTTTGGGTGAACCACTTGGTTCAGAACCCGACACTGATACGGTGCAGTCCGGGTCCTTAGAAAGGGATGATGACGATGCTGTGAGTCGCGCGGTCCCTGCGTCCCCTCGTCCCCGCACCCTGTTGGCATCACGAACCTTGTTTTCGGTCTTTCAACGCCGCCACAAACTGACAACTTCCGTTCCATCAGAATGCCGACTCTCACAGGAAACCAACGGCTGGCCCATCTGCTATCGAAGATATTCTTAACGAATTCGTGGCCACGGAGCGCTCTTATGTCAAGCGCCTCCGCACTCTCAAACATGACTATGCGGATCCTCTGCGGACATTTGCTCGCAGCAAGGATACAGCCATAATCTCATTGTACGATGCGAACACTTTATTTGGCAACCTCGACAACCTTCTACCCGTGAATGAAGCATTGCTGGCCGATCTGGAAAAGATGGTGTCTCCCCAAGGTCCTCAAACTGTAGGATATATTGGAGACGTTGTCCTGCGCCACTTTAAAGACCTTCATGGCTTCGAACAATACAAGCAATATTACGTTAAACGGGAAGAGGCCCAGTCCATCTTCGAACGTGAAATGTCCAGGAGATCGTCAGGCTTTGCCGCTTTCGTCGATGTAAGGATGTCGTAGTGTTCTACTATTGGTATGCTCATCGCCCTGCAGCGAATCAAGTATTCCTCTGCGGACACCAAGAACCGTATTGGATTACGTGAACTTCTTATGGACCCCGTACAACGGATACCACGTTATACGCTAATGCTCCACACGATGATCAAACGTATGTCTCCCGGAGACCCACAGCGCGCAAAATTGGTTGAAGCTGTCGAGATCGCCAGCAAAATTGCTCAAGCAGAGGTTGACGAAGAGACCAGGCGGGCCAGCGTCATGTTCTGCTTGCGTACAACCATTGATGGTTTCCCACCTGGATTGATCTCACATTCACGACGCCTAATTGATTACATCGATGTTGAGGACACATTCATCGACGGGCTTCCTTCAGCATCAGGCAGCGGGGGTTCCGCGCTTGAATCCCTGCATTGCACGCTATTTCTGTTTGACGACAAGCTTATGATTGTCAAGCGACCCGGGAACGGCGAGAAGAGCGGCCAAGTCTTGGCGGGGCTCGATCAGCTGGAAAAAATTGCGAAGGGCAGTGGCGTGCCATCGGGGCTCAAGAAGAGTGGGATGAGCTGCAAGGGTGTCGTTGACCTCACGGACATGGTAGCCACTGATGTGGGTGGTGCTGGTATGTCCCCCCGCCTCTCCACAGCAACCCTACTTTCTGACCTTCGAAAGATTTTCACCTTTATCTCGAGAAGCCTCCGCAGGATCAGACTGACAGGTGGTCCGGGCGTCCTTTCAGACCTTTGTCTGTGGTGTTTCCGCCTCACCCACCCAATTTCAACCCACAACAAACAGAAACCCACAAAGCCCGTTTCCTCGAGAATCTCTGGCTCTCCCAGGCGAACATCCGTGCCCGGTCCGGTAAATCGGTAGTTTTGCGCTCTGAGGAAAGAGAGGTCGAATCTCGAGGTGGCCGCACCAGGTACGCTCGGACGTATTTCAATGTCTACCAGAGGACAGCGTTCCTACGGGAACCACGGAAGGTAAGAGGTACTTTGTACTTGTAAACGCTACCGACTAAGCCGTTACAGACGAAGGTGGTGTTACACATTGACGAACTCGGTACCTCAGATCCTATACCATTTGGCGTTAACGGCCCACCTTTCGTATCAATCCGGGTTCAACCCATAGCTGGAGCTCTAGCGCGCTACAAAGTCACTTCTAGTGATCTCAATGACGAAAATGAGGAGGATATTGTCCAGATTGGTAGGGTCTCTGACCGAGTGGTCCATACGAGTGAGTTTTCTGTGCCCAGAATCTCGCCTCTAAGCATGACTGTGCTTTAGTTCACCAATACGGCCTGTTCAAGTTCCGCACTGGAAAGAACTCTGTTCCTTCAACACCAACGATTAGCGGTCGCTCTCGTGTGGCAATCTTCGGGTTGGACGCTATCTCGCGTAACCTCTTCAACGCTTTCCCTGGAAGCGGTCGCAGCGACATCTTTGGTGGATCCATCAATGGCTCGCGGCGATCCAAGTCTTCCACTTCACGCTCGTCCGTTTCCGCCCAAAGTAGCTCAGATGGGAGCTCCACACGCTTTTCGCAGCGCTCCACTTCAACGCTCACCGCAGCTACCAGCATTTCCAGTATGGACGATGAGACCCTCGATGGTACCCGATCGTCAAGACAAAAGTCAAGAACGCGTCGACTACTCGGCCGGAGTAGATCCCCAAAAGGATCAGGAAGCGAACCAGATGTCTCTCCCAAGCGGCAGACTTCGCGATCGGGATCTGTATCGAGCTCGTTTTCGAGAGAGCAAAGCCCAGCTGTCGACGAGGCATACGATGCCTGTGAGATTGGCCCAGAGAAACGCGATATGGATGAGTCAGAGTGGGATCTCACCATGCGCTTGGCACTGGCGAGACACAATAGCCAAAATCAACGTTCGAAAGGGTCGGTGGAACCTCCATGGGACGGACCGGTCGAAGACACGATATATGAAGGTTGTTACCTATTCTTCGTTCTTGCGTGTGCTGAACCAGTCTACAGATAACCCACCTGAGCCGCTTCGGCCTTCGTCTCGGGCTTCAGGAAGTGTCGTCAGCCACCGGTCGACGACACCAACAAATCTGTTTTGGCCCACGTCACTCAAGGAAGTCAATGAACAGCTCGAAAACACACCATCACGGAGACCTTCAGGTAGTCGTCCGCGTGGTCCACGAAGTCTTTCACCTCTGCCGCCTAGCCCAAGAGCAAGTCCAGAACCGGATTTCGAAAGCCTCGACACAGCACTTGAGATCACTTTACACAATCTGAACCGCCCACCAGCCACACCCCCCAAACCCGTGTCACCCCTACCCCGGAGCCGAAGGCAACCGTTCGAACCGACAGGAAACACGGACGCGGTGCCCAGAGTAATTTCCCATGGATTACAAAAGGCGCCAAGTACCATCGAACCCTTATCAATCAAGAAGAAAAATTCCTTGCGTAATCCTACCGGAGAGTCCCCTCCTGGCCGCAAGGCGCACCTTAGGACGCCATCAAATATTCGAGGGCGAGTCGTATCACCGCGACGAGTATCGCCTATAGTGCGCCAGAAGAAGACAACAGCGCCATCCAGTTCTCGGGAAGATATCGATGTTCCGAAATTACTCAAGCTCGTTGAGTCAACGAAGGATGAGGTAGCGTCTTCCTCAGGGTCACTCTTGCATTACTGACATTGTCATAGCTCGAAACATCCAGAAGAGCCGTGAAACGCATCAAACTAGACAGCGAACAATTGCCCTCAGCTTCAACACCAGTGTCCGATGCCGACGACAATATGTCGGGACTCCAACTATTTGGGGGACTGCACACTACTCCACAAAGGAACAGCACGACAATGGCAATGGCAATGGTATGAACTGTCCTCTTCACGATACATTTCCGTGCTGAGTCACGTTGATAGAGCAAAGCGGCGCAAGAGCGTATGGAAGAGATGCGGCAGCTCATTGGCAAGCGTGGTATGGAAGTGACACCACGTTTGCACAGAGGACAAAAGGAGGCTGCAACGGCTGGCACCGATGCGGTTCGAAGTGAAGATCTCCTGCGATCCATCGAGGATGCTGTGTCGGAGGCCGACAAGAGCCTTGTTCGCGCTGCATCGAACCAGGAAGCGCTATCCGTCGATATCGGACTGCTAGTAGCAGATCTGAAAGAGGTTAGTCTCGTTGCAATATCACTCACATCAATATGCCTATTGCCTGTCACAGAAATCCAGTCTTCTAGAACGGTCTCGGGTGGAACTTCAGAGCACAAAGCGCCAATGTGAACTAGTGAAGAGCCTTCTGGCAGATGCCACAGCGGAGAATGAGGTCATGTATGAGGTGGGTAAAGGGTTTTCCCCCTTTGACTGTGCAGCGCGATGGTTGTCGTCCGAGATGCTCTTCTGATGTTCCAATCATAGGCATTTAATGAAGAGCTCGATGGCATGTTCAACGATGCGCACCTTCCCGACACAGAAGCCTGGGCCGCAATGACGCGAGATCTGCGCCAAAGCAAAGAGGGCCGTAATGCGCTTTCGAAGGAGAACTCGTACGTTTCTACGGTGATCCCGAGGCGCGATGTCATGCGAGCTGCTCACACATTTTCTCAGACAACTCAAGCGGCGATTAGCAGAATTAGAATCAGAGAAGGAAGAGTGCGTCCCGCCCGTTTCCCTTTTGTGATCGGCTGGGGCCGTCCCACCACGGTGCTTCTAATCTTGTAATCCTTGACAGGTGGGGCGCACTTTTACGCCGACATGGCCTGATTCCCTAAACTGGTTAGGTCACTTTTTTTCGTCTGACAGTGGACATTGAATGCATTGTATCATCGCGTTGTTATCACGAACATGGCTAATTATCTACACATGCACGTTATCTAAATAGTAGATATGTTATATACTCGAATGTACTGCTTGAATGGTTTTTTTAACACCAGAGGGAGCGATTCCCGTATTTTTGTCATGAATAGAAGAAAGAAAATGGCTGGTGATGAAGATGAAGTTCCGCTACGTGATTACTTGATGTACAGGGTATATCGAATTATTATCTTACAGAGCGCGAGGGTTTGGCATGTTGGATTTGAAAAAGAAAAGCCCGTGATGTATGGTGAAATGATGGAAGGAAGTGAACATGGAAGCGAGTACGGTGCGTAAGAACACCCTGTCATGAAAAGGCGTGAAGAAGCAAAACGAGGAAGGGGCATGGACGACATTTTCGAAGTCCTAGTGCTGGAAAAGGGATAAATATCTTGGCACGTCGGTGCACTGATGGTGAAAAGGGGGTCAAAAAAAGACACTAAAGCCGTTTATGGGTCCTGTGCTACGCTCGCGGAAGAAGGGGAACGTGAGAAAGATGCAAGGATGGAGCGAAGCATATTGCGCGTCATAGTCGGCGAGGTGCGGTGCGCGGAACTGCCAAATAACGTTCGCCGGGGAGTCGTAGGGGTCGACTGAGGAGACGGATTGGAAGCCTCCACTGCCGCTGCCAGTTCTTCGGCATTCCATGGGTGACGCTGGCTAGATGGTGTCGCCCCCGCCGATTCGGCACGATGTCGGGCACGTGCCACCGCAGTCGTAGGATCCGAAATGTCTGCTGTGATGAAGGGAGAGCTGCGCGAACGATATCGGATGGATTCTCGCCAGAGAATACGGCGCTGAGAGGGCGATGACGGTGTAGATGGAGAAGGTGCGGGCAATACAGAAAGTCGAGAGACAGAGAGCGTGCGAACTGGTGGGGTGGTATGGGGAAGAATGAACCCGCGGAAGTTTTCAACCAGAGATCGTGAGCGTTTCGGAGGTACCTCGCGCGCAGCGAGCAGGCCCTCTGGTTTTGTCGCGGCTGACTTGGGGTCAGAGCCAGGTGACGAACTGGAGTCGGCCAGGAGCTCAAGTGTGTCTGCCAGCGGGCTAGCCGGGTTTGATCCGTCACGCGAGCCAGTGGCTGACGAGCATTGGGAAACGAGCATTGGGGAATCGAACAAACCCTCTGGGCCTGGCACTACCCCAACTTGTTCAACACTGGTAATACAATCCAACGCGAGCGTAGGAGGTACTCTGCCTGGCTGTACTTTGCGCGTGGCCTTGACTGCCTGAGTAAATTCGACGTAGCTTCTGCGACGACGCACGTGGACACTTTCGCGTTTGGTGAGGCGGGACCTTGCCGCAGCACCAAACGTTGGCGAAACGTGGAATAACGTCTCAGAGTGTGCCTCGGCGTAAGATCGTGCAGAATGACAGGCAGCACTGAAGACGTCTTCCAGCAGAGCATCGACGACTGAGCGTGCCTGCGGCGAAGCTCGGGTCACAGTTACAGCATCTGGGTCTGTAACGGGACCAAAGATGCTCTTCAGAGATGCAGTCGACTCCCGTCGGCTTGGGGGTGGTTCCGAAAGCCCACGGGAAGTAGGGAACTCCGTCCGGGATGCCGATTTCTGTCGTCGAAGTGGGGACGACGGTGAACCTTGCTTGGGTGAAGTTTCAAGTTCGGTGATAGATTGTATCGTTGGAAGTGATGGAACTTGTTCATCTACTGGTGAAGGAGCCTCGACAGTGGCAGATGCAGGCTCAAGGCTCGAAGGCGCAGTACCTGGTATCCAGGGAGGCGTGGTTGCGAGACAGCCACGTAATGCGTCCATCCACACTTGCTTCTCACGTTGGCATGACGTTGCAATCTCGAATTCGTGACCCTGATTGCGGAGCCGAAAGGAGTACGGGAGCAGGGCTAAAGAGACCGGTCAATTCAGGGCCCATGGCGTTGGGGATTAGCACTCACGGTTTTCGTCCGTGGCATCTGACAATTCGGAGCCTTCAAGAGAAAACCAGTACCGTAGCTCGTATCGAGGTCCACGAATTACCTTCGCTAAGGCGAGGAAGCCACCTTCGTAGAGGAATGCGGCAAGATACTTCGCCTTGAGAGCAGGAGCTCGAACCACATCTAACGACCCAGCTAATGCGCAGGGACTTAGTGTACGGATGAACGCGAGTACCGTGGCCGGAGCGGAAAGACGTGCACTAATGCGAGAAGTTTGTTGCAGCTGGAAGTGTGAGAAGTTTGCATTGTCAACGAGGGCAGCAGCATCCGTCATCGCCTGTTTCGCACCCATGATAACTGCGTCGGTCTCGTTGGGTACTTGGGGTCTGAGATCGAGAGTGAGTGTGCCAAAAAGAAGTGGATATTTGCAGATACGTTGCACAGGCTTGATGAGATAATCCACCAACTGTAATCGCAGACGTGGGTCACGCTCCTTCGTGTCTTTGAAAGTGGCCACGGAGGCACGCTTCAGGTCATGATTGGAGCGGGGACGCCCCCGTAGAGAAGGCGGATTGTCATCAAGCGAGGCTGTGGGTCGCTGACCATGGAGTAGTTCCTCGTCTCCGGCATTGGTGTCAATGTCTGGGCACCGGTCCCTCAGACCAATCTCGTCCACCTCTTCTGCAGCGCCTTCGCGTAGGCTCGCAGAAAGCAGTTCTGTGCAACGTCGCTCAAACGCGTCCCATTCAACGGGCCGTTTACGCTGAAGGCTTTTTACAATGTCGATCGCGACAGGGTGTTCGGCACAGAATGCCTCGTACACGTTAAACGTTGCAGCCTTCCATAGAAATGTCAGTATGAGCTGACCATTCGAAAATACGCCCAAACCCGAAGAATTTGATGAAACAAAAGAAAAAGAAGCTCTCACTGACCTGCGCCGTGAACAATGAGGCGACACTTCTCAAGGCGTCTTCGAAGCACTGCTCGGCATCGGTATCGGTATCGGTACAAAATGTTCCCGAC
>Ga0307512_10004879_pt1 | contig 14370 bp, 10 predicted proteins | sample 14_EM_MG_FD_200267 | JGI IMG/M metagenome (GOLD analysis project Ga0307512, IMG submission 200267) | Populus trichocarpa ectomycorrhiza microbial communities from riparian zone in the Pacific Northwest, United States - 14_EM | ecosystem: Host-associated > Plants > Roots > Unclassified | place... | reverse complement strand
ATAATATAGTCAGCAACGGATAATCCGTTGCTGATTGTAAATAATTCATCAATCAGCAACGGATAATCCGTTGCTGATTCACAAAACCAGCAATGGATTTTCCGTTGCTAAATTAGCAACGGAAAATCCGTTGCTGATTGGAAGTAATGGAATTTCCGTTGCTGCAAAATCAGCAACGGACAAATCCGTTGCTAAAAAATCAGCAATGACAAATTTACATTTGATATTTGTCGTTGTTGATTCCGTTGTTAAATTGTTTTAGCAATGGATTTTAATATTATTTGCAACGAAGTAGTTAGTTGCTAATTACTATATTTTTTAGTAGTGAGCGAACCCATTTCTCTCTAGATTTTTTAAACCAAAGGAGTTCTTCCTGGAAAAAAACCTCATTATTCTCCTTTCTTAACTGTCTTTCCTGTCAAACCAAAGCATCTGAAGGACCAGTATCCATGCAACGCTGAACACCATTGATACGGCCTTCCGACTTCCTCTTCCTCCTATAGATGTTTCCAAAAGTTATCCTGTTTAACTTAATAGATTCCTTCCGAACTGCCTCAAAGCCCCGAAGAACATCATTACTACTTCTATTCCAGGCTCCCGCGCGCCACAACCTCATGGAACTCAGGATGAGTTGACCACATGGCCTCAAATCTGAAAGGTCTTTCCCTACAGGCAAGAGGCAATCCACCACACCTCACAGTCAACTATAGCTCTGTCCAGTCTCTTAGCTATATGGCACACTCCATGAACATGCCTATGCCAAGTGAATTTGTGACCTACAGCACCCAAATCCATCAAGCTGCAATCTGCCATAATTAACCTCTCTTAATCTTCCAGCTCTGGTCATAGAGAAAGCACCTCCAAGAGTTTCGGAAGGAATAATTAATAACCTCATTGGAATCCCCAATAAGAATCCACGGACCATTAGCTAGAGATCTGACAGTAATCAACTGATCCCAGAAGTGAGTCCATAGACTTGAAATAGGAGAAGCGTAAACCGCAGAGAAAAACCAGTTGAAGCTGCCAGCGGTAATCTTAAGTACAGTAACACATTGAGTCATGGCATCAATTATAGAAATCAGACAGTTACCCCCATTAGTCAAAATCCATATCCCACTTGCATGTCCATTGGCTTCAACTACTATCGCTACTGCTGTAAACCCTTGCTTCTTCCAGAAAACAACCACCCTGTCAAATCGAACATGAGTTTCCAGAAGCACTATAATGCTTGGATGGTACTTGCGGATCAGCTCTTTAAAATGCCTCTTGTTAATCTGGTTTGCAGCGCCGCGGTTTTCTGTTACGATTCACTGCCAACCAATCTCCTGAATCCCGCAATTAGTAGCCTGAAGGGCTGGAGTTATGGGATTGCATGTGCCGACCATAAAAGTAGGGATTGTTGCTAGGGTTAATTTCCGGTGTCCACCTCCATACCTGCAGAAACACGATCAGGCTCTAGCGAGGTCTCCTGACCAGTGGTTGTTGAAAGGCAGTCATGATGACCATAGCACCCATATTCTTCACATATAATATGTAGAACTTCATATTCCACTTTATACCAGTGATCCCGAATCCACACCCTATATATCTACTACTGGTTGATTGAGAGAAATTTCGATGCAGATTCTCGTAAACCTTCCTCTTACCACATTCAACGAGTTCATGTCAATCTTAATAGGTGTCCCTAGTGTAGATGCCACAGACAAATGAAAGCTTTCACCACTGAACACAACATTCAGGTCCATTATGCGCACCCACACTGTGTTGTACGATCAATTTTGGCTGCAGAGGAAATAAAATTCGAGGACCAGGTTCGCACCATTAAATAATGATAGAAGATCATCCAAGGACCTTCACTACCTTCAGCCTGTTGCTTTCCTGATCAAATTTCACCATGAAGTATCCATGAGTTCAAAACCACCAGCCGGCTTCCACACTTTCCTGATCAACCGAACATTCATTTGAGTATAGCCAACATGTTTACCTAATAGCTTCACTGTGAGTCACTCCAAGGGTAACATGGATCGATGAAAGTTTCATCATCTAGGAAAATCTTTGGAAGTAATCGATTTCTGTTTTCATATTCAATACGAATCAGTTGATTCGCCACCAGATCCACTATTTCCCGTGGTGGTGGAGGAGCTATCATTCCTAGCTCCTTGTCACGGTATGACATCTACACTTCTTGGTATTTCTCATGCTTCCTATACCCGTTGGCACCACCTATGATGTCAGGTGGCTCTCCTGAACAAGTATCCTTCGAAGTTTCTGTCGTCGTAAACTTAACCTCCATGCAGAGAGACACTCGTTTAGTTCTTTATTTAATTATATTATATGATAATGAAGATAAATGCTTGACATGTGTGTGGGGGTGTACATAAAGAAAATTTGCTAAAATTTAAATAAAAATAACTATAATTTTATTGGAAAATAAACTAAAATTCTAATGGTATTTAAAAAAATAATAAGCTAAATATATTTTTAATTAATTAAAGAAATTAATAAAGTAATAAATATAATATATATTTAGTTATTTAATTTCAAATTAAATAAAATTTAAACTAGAAAAATAAAAAGCAAAAAAATATCAAACATGCGAGTCTAAAAGACCCAACATGCCTAACCCAATGAAATTTAGACATATGGCGTATGGGCTTGACAAAATAGGTTAGGTGCATCTAATATATATATATATATATATATATCATGTTATCTATAAATAAAAAGATGGCTTGAAAATTAAGATGCATATTTTTTATTCAAAAACCTAATTTCTAATTTATTTTCTTGTAGAGCACTAGAAAAACACTTTTATAACCTTAAAAAAATAATTTCTCAACTAAAAAATTCCAAAATTCGATTAAAAACACAATTAAATAGCAAAAAAATATCTCTCAACTCTGATATACTTCTTCCAACAACTTCAGAACTCAAAACCTCCTCAATAAAACTCCTCTTATAAAAATGAATATTTTAACACCAAATTTAAACATTGTTTTCATTGAATTATGACCAACCTGTCTTTTTCTCTCTTATCTATTATCTCTTTCTTTTTAACAATTGAGTAGGGGTGAACATTTTCTGTTCGGTATGATTTTGGGTCAAAATAAATAATCAAACCAAAAACCAGTTCGAATCGACCATATTTGGTTTGGTTTTTTTCCTTCAAAACCAGTTTAAATCAAAATTATTTTAATTGAGCTTGTTTTTTGTTTTTTCACTGGCCATATTTTTAAGAAATTATATTTTCATCATGTTTTTATTTTCATAGCTTTATGCCTATTTTCTGAGAAATCTTGGCTTTCTCAACAAGCATGGTTCTTTCTTAAACCGGCTAGGCATGCATGATATCCATAAATTCAACCCCAATTTTCTTTTTGTTAGATCCCTGCTCAAAAATTAAACTTTGCAAAAAAATACATAAAACAAAAGAAAAGAAAAGAAGTCATTTGACTGGGAAAAAAAACATACAAAGAGAAGATCAAAAGATACATATTATTGAAATGTAAAACCATCAAAACATTATTATTTGAACGAGAGGAAACCAATTAGGCCTGATTTTTTTATACTTGATCTCTTCAATAAATAACCAAACCTAATTCTCAATTGTTGTCCTCACAAGACCAACATCAAAGAGAGCACAAAAAAACCTTTCATTAGTTCAGTATAATAATTTTCTTTCAGTTACATGTGCATGAAAAATTATATAAAAATTCCAAGATTACGTGAGAAATAGAAACAAAGATAAAAAATTTAAAAGCAATAGTAAAAAGAAACATGCCTTTGATAAGAAGACTAAAAAAATTAAAAGTAAAAGTAAAGAGGAGCATGCTTTCAATAGAAGGACTGAGAAGCATGAAGCAGGAGCTTAACAATTAGGACAGTAAAGCATAGAGAAAAATTAGAGAGAAAAGAGACGAGGAATGCTATTTTTCTTTGTTTCAATTTTAGTCCTTTATTTTTAATTTTTATCAAATAATAAAACAAATTTTTTTTATAAAATTAAACATCAACCCATTGTATATAAGAAAGCACGCATAAAAAGTATATTAAAACAAGTTATCAACTTCAAATCTCAATCAACATAATATTAAAAAATAAATTTAAAAGAAAAAAAAATAATAACCAAGAAAAAATAAAAGAATAATATCTTTTTTTTTGTTTCAATTTTGATCCCCTCTTTTTCAATCTCTTGCTAACAATAAAATCTAATTTTTTTTCATTGTCCAAATCCCAATAAAATACCTCGTAAAAAAAAATAAAAGGCATTCATTGTCCAAATCCCAATAAACTACCTCGTAAAATATATAGAATACTAATATTAAACAATGCCTAGAGGCTGCAAGATTAAAACATAGACGCATTACCCTAAAAAACAAAAAGGCTAAGTTTGAAGTCAGGCGTCGATCGGGATTCCATGCCGAGCACTTTAGGACGCTGCAGGATGATTGATAGTCGGGCGGATCGCCATTACGGTTCGCAAAGTTTAGAAGGAACGGCCCAAAGAGGTCTCTGTAGTGTTTAAATTTAAATATTCGACAAAACTACCTGATCAAATTAAATTTCAGGAAAAAAAAAGAAGAAAAGAATTATACTCTGCAACTAGTTTATTGGCCTTTCCAGAGCACGTAACAGGTGTGGGGGGGATTTGGGTTGGCTTCTTGATAGCTTAATCTTGTATGGAAACAACAATGGGCTAGATAACACTACTATAATTACATTCCTCCTACTCTTTTTATCTCATGCATTTATGTTGAGGGAGAAGAAACCACAAATAAAGATGAAAGAGAGAGATATTGGGAATTCAGGCCAGCTTGCTAATATCCATTTGCATTTTTCTGGGATTTTTTCTTGAAATTTGCGATGCTGCAGTGAGGACAAATATACTCCAGCCCGTCTGTCTTAGCATAGTCCTGCCATTCACCACCAAAAAACATCGAGTAAAATTTAAGATCCGTTCGACAATTTGCATTTCATGCGAACAAAAACAAATAAAAATAACAGTCCTGAAGACTTTTCGATCAATCAATCTAAAAAATGGATGCTCAATTCTTTTTTTAAGACTGCCAATTCGTTCTTTCACCGATGATGACCCCTATGTTACATAAGTAAAAGATATATATCTTTTACAACAAGACCAGGTCCCAAGTTCAATCATAGCCCCAGTTTCAATCAACAACTTTTATCTGCTTCAAGTAATATATTTGAAACACTTAATTTCAAGCACAATTCTAATCATCAAATAGATTTGAAACACTTAATTTCAAGCAACAATTCTAATCATCAAAGAAGCTTGATCAATTGCATACCTTAAAGGCACCGAGTCCCTGCCTCCTATCACAGCCGAAGTGAGCCCACTCGCCACATATTCCACAGTTAACCCAATCACCAGCTGCACTACTGTGAATATGATAACTCTAGTGTCAGTACATTGTATTTTCAAGTGCAAATGCACGCACGCATGCAGGGAGAGGGAGAGTGAGAGAGAGAGAGACCTGTGACACAACAAGCAACATTCTCCATCTACATCATCATGGGCCAATTCATATTCCAAAAGGTAAGTTTCATAGTGCCTTTTCAGTGTATTGCCAACACCCTATTAAGCATGGAGCAAAAACAGGAAGTTACTCCAACTTGTACACAATAAGCAGTTCAATATTGTACAAAGCAGAAATCATGAGACATAGAAAGCAAGAAATGATCATGCACAGAATAAATTTATGGAACCACCAGAAGAACTTTCAGCTGAAGTCTATCATTTACTATAAATAATGTGGTGAAAGCCCATTCCCATCAGTATTACAGGCATTCTGATTTGGTCATCCACAAAAGGAAATATGATGTGAAGGATGTATATGTTACTTTCATAGCTATAAACTATACACACATAGAGATTTTATAATAAAAGCTGACTCAGCAGGTACCAAAATAATGAAGTCTATGTAGCCCAGCATTGTTGACCCTCTGCTTCATAAACTCAGCTTTGCTTACTAGTCATCTAAATCTAAGTACCATTTTGACTAGCATACCAGTTATAATGAATATATTCAGTTTATTGGAGCAAAAGGCTAAAACAAATATGGGCAAGGCAAAGTTTTACAATTGGAGAAGCAAACGATAATGAACAAGGGAGCTAATAAGATCACATCAGACAAGAATGTCCCGCAAAAATTTAAAACACTGGAAAAAAGAAACTAGTGCAGAAAATTCACGTAAATAGAAGGGAGCAGAAATGCTTTTATTTATTTATTGAGAATGAAATACTTCTACTTAAAAAATGGAATAATATCAGACAGACTCACTACTCCTGATCTTTTAGTACAATGGCATGTAAATGTAGTTATTGAAGAAAATAAATTGCAAGGCAGCGGGAAGAAAGCTTGGGGGCAAAGCAACAGAGCATGTTACCAGAATCAAGATGTTAGCTAAACAAACAAGAAAATGTGACAAAATTGAAATATCAAACAGAAAACATTTAACAAACAATTAAATTATGTTAAAATCTACAGCAAATAACACCAAAAGGCACCATATATTTGAGATGGATACATGAATCCCAAAGGTTCCAAAGTTCAACAGAAAAGGAATGTGGTTCTGCACTGCTTAGCTGTAACTTTAGCATAGTCACAGTATACGCAATTCAGGTCCACCTCACCAATATTGTGGCCAACTTTAAAGCACTCAACCAACATAAGACATCTCAAAAACCCAGTGTTGTCAAAGGCGAAAGGGGCTAAAAAGAGCCAAGCTTGTAAAATGCCTGAGGCACTAGGCACACACCTAGGCACTTGCCCGAATGAACCAAGGCAATGTGCTATAAATTAAAAAAAAAAATGTAATATTATATTATATTATATAAATTTAATATATATATCTTCCCAATTAAGATTAGATCATTAGAAAATATAAAATACCATAACATGGTCATATAAAGTTATATTTTTCACCCTTAAAAAATATAAGATAATTTAAAGTAGTAAGTAGCCAAATAGATTAAAAAAAAATTAAATATCAAATAAAAAAAAAGGACAAATAGGTCAAAACATAAATCAGTTAAAAAAGAAAAAGAAAAATCCATCAAAAAAAGAACTTCAAGCAAGCGCTAGCCTTAATGCCTTGCACCCACTCACAAGGCGCTTGCCTAGGCGGCACTTATCCAATGCCTGAGGCTAATAAAGGTACTGGGGCCTCGCCTTGCCTGGAGCGCCTAGGCGAGTGCCTCAGCGCCTCTTGACAACACTATAAAAACCACAAACAAAAATAAGAAGAATTAGAAGTTGGAAAACTTACAGTCATTCTATTAGTCAACGTATGATTGCGCATCTTTGAGAAAACTTGTCCTTTCCAGTTGATTCCATTCCCAACATGAAAACCTCCTCTTGAAACCACCTGAGAACCCAGTATTTCTCAGCTTTCAGCACTACAACCTCTGCAGATTTGAATTATAATGTAGCATATAAAAAGGCTCACCTCTCTATACAAGTTAAAAAGGTCGAGGCGTTTTGCATTGAGAATGGCATCAGGAAATTCAGCCAGTCCACCTTGAGGAACAAGACGAGAATGACCACGAAGAATCAAGAACTGCATTACATCCCTCAAGAATTCCTCCTGCCAGAAAATAAAACAAAGCAGAAAGATGTTTAAAGAATGATTATGATATCAAAAATCTGCATATAAACCACAAGATATAATAGGATTATAGGAAATCTAACTCTCAGATCCAAGATGATAATGTGTTGCATTGGATTATCAGAATAGTTTGTACATATGAAGCAGAAACTTTCAAGTATCGTAACAAACTTGTTTAATGGAGTAAATTTAATAGCACAGAAAGATGGTCAGTGACTGCTTGGTTGGTCACCAAACATCATAGAAGTTCTGTTAAAAAAAAGAAAAGAAAAGAAATTACACACCAGGCTATTGACAGTACTTAAACTAGCCACGCATCAAAATCCCAGGACCATCCGTGTCTCTGAGGTACAACACTTAGAAACAAATAACCTCAAACATATTACACATCAAATCCTGCATGGATGTCTAAGTTATAAACTCAAGAAACAAATGACTGGATAAGCAATCTACAAATTAAGATAAAAATGAAACCATTCCTAAGAATATAAAATTCATAAAAGCATTGTAAGCAAAAAAAAAAAAAAAAAACAGAAATTGTGAATTTAAAAATGACATCTACCTCAGAGCAAGCTTGTATTGGAGATCTGCCACAACCATGTTTCTTCAAAGGCAGTGGATTTAGAGAAATAATCTGCTGAGCCTGATAAGAGTTTGACAATGATTTTCGATGCGTGACAGGTGCAGGCCCAACAACACTATGCTTCGGTGGAGGTGGCAAGCTAGGTTTTGTTTGTTCTCCATCATATCTTTCTGCCTCCAAAAATCCAGAAAATGGAAGCATTTTATGACGACGAGTGTGAGGTATTGGCCTCATTGCAGCAACATACAACTTCTGTTTAAAATTTCCTCCATTTTCACCTCCACAGCCAAAAGTCAAGGGTTTAGTTTCTCGGGAAGGCTCAGATCTTTTTCGACAAGGGGCAGGAGGAATCAACCAGCTAGGATGCCTAGTGAGAACGGGGTTGCGTGGATGGGGATCTTTGCTCTGCTTTGTACAGAAGAAAAGGAGGCGATCAGCATCATCTTTTTCAAAAGAAGCAACTGACAGTCCTTGAATGCTAGCAATTCCTAGCATGACTAAGCTGCGGTAGGTTACATCTGGGGCCAGCTGCCGCAAAACCTGCAATGGCATTCCATAAGTCAAGGCTATAAGAACTCATATTGCTTGATCAGTGTACCTAAGCAAAAGACTTAAACAAAAATTTGTGTAAGTAACTGAAAACAAACAGCTATCCATCAGTTACTCTAAGCAACAGCTTATTGTTGCAAAACTATATGATACTTTATTGGTATTATTTAATCACTCATCCAAGGAATGTATTAATGCAACTTCTTTTCTTCATCCATCAAATGAATTATCTACATCAGAAATTTGACTTTTTTTTCAAGGATAGGAACAGATAGGAAGGCTGTGAGACAATGTTACCTGTGATGCCCAAGTAGGAACCTTCATGGAAACTTCAAAAACACTTGCCCCACAGGCTATGGATGCAGACTTTCGTGGCTCAGATGAAGGTGATTTGCTTTCATCAGAACTGGTCGATGCATGGACTAGCTGACTGTTCTCGATAAGCTCACTTTTAATATGATTCTCTAAAAGCTGAGGCAACAGCACCCAACCAAAAAAAGAAAGGACCAGAAGTTATCAGGCAAGTATAAGAACTTCAGAGAGACCATACAAGCAAGCACACTATCAACCCTTGCAGAGAAATTTTATCTTTACCTGATCATTAAAACAATTTTGTGCACTGCCGGACACTAGCAGTGATATGTGAGCAGAACTACAGGTTGATAAATCACATCGCATTGTCACTACACCACGAGAAAATGTCCCTGCCTGAAGAGGGGGAGGAGGAGCACTGCAAATGACAGTGAGATTTGTGAGCTAATAGAAACAGAAAGCAGTGAGACTAAAAGACATTTAATAACATAGAAGGTGCATTATGTTGATCGCAACAATAATTTAGAATAAGTCACAACTAATGTCACATTAAGCTTAAAATGGTGCTTGTGTCCACATGTATATGCATGTATATGTACATTCATAAGTCTAGTATGTCAGTAGCAATATAAAATAAAAGGGCAAAGAAACAAGCAACTAGGAAAAATTCATTCAGTACCTTGTGCGATTATGAAGTTTACTCCCACGAATCTGAATGCACACCGTTGCAAAATAATAAATAAATAAGAAGTTGCTTAATACAAAATAGAAGAGATAACTCAAATGAAGAAATATAAATTAGTGATAGCATTTAAGTATAAATAGAAAATATAAAAGCATATTTCCAGTATAACAACTGCTGGAACATAGATTACAATGGAACTTGTTACACTTTCATACTCAACAATAGAATGGCTAACCAACCAATATACTTGCACTCATAAAGGTGACATAAATCTCAGCTAAAGCCTAAAACATTTAATACTTCTAATTTAGTGATTTTGACATTTCAATTCTATGTGGACTGGGTGAAGAAGTATGGTATTTATCATGTCTCATAAATTTTGATATGAAAATTCCATGAATAACTAAGATTGTTCTGATGACAAGTACAAGGTGCATTTATCTGGAGAGAGAAAAGGATGGGAATAATGATATCACAGATAATATCCTTGGCATCTTCGTGGTTTAATAATCTAGACCCAAGAGATGCTTACTGACTAGAAATTGAGGAACTCGAAAAATAAATACAAAAGCCAGCAATGAACTCACTTCAATGTTCAGGAGAGCATTGAGCCCATCCTCCAAAGATCCCAGCGCACATGCATCCTGAAGAGAGTGAAGATTGTAACCAGTGAATGCTACCATGATATATTCAACCAAGCAACAAGTGAATAAATACTCAGAATTGTGTAAATCAAAACATACCAATGTGCCTGTCAGTCCACAAACAAGAAACCTCATGGTCACATCATCATCATATATTTTTATAGCAGGAAGAGCCCCAGAAGAGCCTTCTTCACCCTGATCATCTGCCTCAGGGAGAGAAATATCAAACTTCGGAGGATCCCCAAGTAACCGCGGTCCGGGTTTACCGCCAACTTTTTGGCTATTGGAAGCTGGGGTATTGTTGTTCTGTACACAGTAGAGCCTAAAAGATGCATGAGCAAGTTGGAATGCATCACATGTATGGCTGCAAGAACTGCAATGCACAAGAGAACACAAAAGAGGATATGAAATATTCATTTATTTACTTATTTTCACAAAATAAAGAAAAGCACATTCCACTACTCTGTCAGGGATAATTAGTCCAGCCAAACAAATTGTCAAAATATGTAAAGCTCAACATCTGGTCCACAATCTCATCATGGGAAAATAATTTGCACCCAAACAAATACTTCCACAATTACCAATTTGTCACTGCTTCAAAACATGGATCCATGAGCAATAACTACTAGACCACATATTAGATAGAGCCATCAAAACAATTAAGGATAAAGATGGAACTAAAAGAACACATGTTAGAAAAGGTGACTGTACAATGATAATCTTGATGTAAAAGTAGAAAAGCATACCTTTGAACCACTGACAACAATGCTTGACGAAAGTGAGAAGCAGCATAACATGAAAAGGCACTTTTCCAATATATAACATATGGAACTCCCTGCCACATGAAAACACTGGTTCAACAATGATTCATGAGAAGAAATCAGACAAACAATAGATACATACATACATACATACATACATATACATATATACAGGCCTTCAAATTCCATGCACCATCTCTTTAAATATTTATAATTAGCTTAACCAGTAACTCCATCAAAAAAAAAAAAATCAGCATACATCTTTCCCCATAGTAACAATAATATCAATAACTTAAAACAAGAAAAAGAAATACAGAACTATTGACGATTAATATAACCTTGGAGTGAAGTGCCTCGGCCAACTTCTCACCATTGGGCATCTCTAAATAAACCTGTACATACGTTTGAAGGTAGATTCAGTGAAATGCTATGATTAATGTTGCAAGCTGCACAATTATATCTGACAGGACTGGAAGATCGACAATGGAGTTCATGTCACTGACATTATAAACAAGAAGCAAGAAGTATAATAACATCTTGATGACCATCACTCACCGTGGGAGGCAACGTGGAACCAAATAATCCACATAAGGATTCTGGAGTGGACAAACCAACATCTGCCCATCTTAGAGATCCAATTTCTTCTCTATCTTCAACCTGCTCACCTTGAAAATACACAATGCTGGGCTCCAGAGACTGCAGCACTTGCCGAAACTCATCAGTGCTCGGATTATTCAGTACCTGAACCTGCATTCAGACAAAAACAGTAACAAACATCAAATCTTCACACATAAAATTTAACTAAAACTCAGAAAACCCATAACCAGAAACGCTGATTTATAGCCCAAAAATTTTAAAACATACCTCAAGCCGCCCAGTAGATTCAAGTTCCGGTAAAGGGTATCTGGGTTTATCATCAGAGAGAGGCAGTTTCTGCTCACCACTTTTACCACAAAGAACAGCAAGGAGAGTACAATGATTCCTTAAAGGACCTTGAGCATGAAACATCATGCATACATGCCAAGACCCCTCAATATATGTTTGAAAAAATCGACAACTATCGCTTTCCCCAAGAGCAGGAGCAATTACGCAATGCTTCCTTAAACCTAGAAACCTCTACACAATCAAATCAAAGAGCAAAACCCTAAACTTTGCTACAAATCTATGGATCCCAACTTAGCAAATCACCAAAAAGCCCCAAATTCTCGTGTGAAACGCTCAAAACCAAACCTAAAAACACTCCAAATTGAAACTCAGCAACCCAGATGAGCAAGACAAGAAACCGAGCAAACCAGATAGCAAAACTGAGGAATTAGAAGGAAAAAAGAGAGAACCCAGCAGAGGAAGATAATCGAACAACAAAAAGGAACCCTAGATAGGAGTTGTGATACTATATTAGAGAAATAATCTCTCACGAAAGGACATCTTTTTTTTCCTTTCTATAATTAAAAATCTCTTCTTTGGCCGCCTCACGCACCGAACCAACGAAGAATAAATAAATAAATAAAAATCAATCCCAATAAATAAGTTAGAATAGGAAATAGGAAATGTTTTCATTAAAATTCAATCAAAATCTTTTTATTTACCTTTTTATTTTTTCGTTTTTCAAAACCAAAGTGTGAGTTTTAAAACTAGTGTTTTCCTTTAAGCAAATCAAGTCAAAACAAAAACTAGCAAGAAGAAAATGTCTAATAAAAAGAAATAAATGGGGGGTTTGTTTATTTTGTTTCACATTTGATTGGATAACTTTTCTAAATCATTAAAAAAAACAATGTGTGTGTTGTGGATATGACTTTTTGCCCACAAGATCCTCGTATATTAAAAGAACCAACAAACATTTAACTTGTTTACGTGTTCTGAAAGACATACACTCCAGGGAACAAACATTAAACATTTGTATGTATCAACAACTTCTTTTTTTCCCTCTTGTGCATGTAGGGAGGTAGTATTGCTTTTGCTTCTGTGCTCCTTTTAGATTAGTTCTTGTCTTGGGTCTCCAGGGAACAACAGATTAGTTCTAACGTGTTAATGTAATTGCTTTTGTTTTTGTTGTGTTGGGTTTCCTTTCTTTTTCTCCTTGTCTTGGATTTGGAGATGATCACATAAACCCTTGCTATCTTCATCATTAATCATGACCATGATGATTTATAATGTTTGTTGGTGTGAAAGATGAGTAATCCATACAGATAGATGGTTAAAGGGATGGATCATTTTATTGATTGGATGGCTAAATATAGAACTTGGGCTTGAAGGGAAGGGAATGTCTCAACAATGGAGGGAACCCTTTTTTTAATGTACTGGCTTTAAGATAATTTCTTCGAAGAACTCATTTCTGATTATTTCGATTTTGATTTAGAAATTTTTTGTTACAAAAATAAAAAAAAAAATTATTACAAGGACCATTGTATTTATTTAAAATGATATAAAATAGATATTTTAAAGAATATATAAATAGACTTGTCTCATATTAACTTTTTATTAAATAAGTTTTGAAAAAAATTCAAAACATATATATTTGTTAAAAAAAATGATTTCTATCAAATTAATCTTTTCATTGGAATGTCAAGAAAAAGAATTCTAGAAATATTCCAATGAAAATTCTAACATTTTACTCATATCAAATTTAAAGAAAATAAATATAAAATAGACAAGTCAATGCCTAACATGATTTTTTTTGTTTTTTTTAAATTAACGCAAGTGTTCGGGCTAGTTTGCGTGCACTTCAACTAATCCCACGGGCCTTAAAGTTAACAATTATATAAGTCTAACATGATTTTGACAATATTAATAATTCATAAAGATATTATAATTCTTAGTTCTAATGATTCAAAATATATCATCATACAAATCATGCAATAATAAATTTTAACTTCAAAATAAGTTTTTGATAATTTCATAAATAAGTTTGTGGATAGTCACAAATACAAGGAAAGGCACGGTAATAATTGAGTTACTCTTGAATCAATTTATATAATATTGTTATTAATTTTTTGCTCTTAAATGCTTATATTTATGTTTTATTGATTTTACAGCCAAAGTTGTTGGATAAGAAAAATACTACTATAAACAAGAGAGTTGAATACAAGAATTATCACTTGAAAATGAAATCTTCTAGATTTAGTTTAAGTGAAATTAATCAAAAATTTCCTATCATGCCATTCACTACAAGGTTTATATGTTCTTATATTGTAACTCGACTATTGTTTA